>JGI24724J26744_10002241_pt1 | contig 12898 bp, 13 predicted proteins | sample Cruoilmetagenom7_FD_26744 | JGI IMG/M metagenome (IMG submission 26744)
AATAAGACATAAAGTTAGTATTATTCCTTTAAGGTCCTTATTTCATTTTGTTAATTTCAAACCAAAAATATTTAATTGTAATATAGTACCATAATAATAATCCAGGGATTACTAAAATTAAAGAAATTATAATATTAGTTGGTAAGGGTATACTAAAAATAACAATATCTACAAAATCTATTGACATTATAAACAAATCAATGCAGATGAGATAAATATAACCTACAACGATTAAAATAACCATAAGAATTACAATACCTCTTATTCGAGGAAATTTACATAATAAAATGGCAATAATAAGTCCAAAAACAATGATTACAATAGCTAGTGCAATTATATTTAAATATCCTATTGTCCAAACCATTAATAATGTTGTTATAATGGAGAAAAATCCACAGATGAATGAAATAACGTAAAATTTTTTTACTAATTCTTGTTCCTTTAAAGGTCCTTTCGCTAAGACTAATCTTGGTAAAGTAAAAGCCGCATCTCTTTGATCAGATGCTTTTATTAGATCATTTTCTAATAATATTGTATCACTCATATCATTTAGGATTTCACTACTCTCAAAAAATCCTTTTACTGAATACAGAACATAAAAGCTATTCAATATATGAATTAATAACGTACAAAAAACTGCTGCTTCAAGAGAACCAAATAAAGCTATTCCAGCAAAAATAGCTCCGATACTTAATGTTCCTACATCTCCAGGAAAGAGTCTTGCAGGAAATTTATTATAAAAAAAAAATGGTATCAGAACTGCTAAAGCAATTACTGTAAATATCATTCCTTCTGCGGAATTCCATATTATTGAACAAACAAATAAAAAACATAGTGCAATTATTGATGTACCAGACCCTTCACCATTATATCCTTCTAGCATATTCACTGTGTTGGCAAATACTGCAACTATTATAGGAACTAGTAGTGGATAAATAATTGATAATCTCAATGTTCCAAGAAAAGGAATTGTAGGGGATTTGATATGAATAAAACCAAAATAATTTGCCAGAAAAATCAAGGTTCCTGTAAAGATTGTTAATATTAATTTATATCTCGATCTTAATTTAATTCTGTCGTCAATGTAACCAATTAACCCTGATAAAACCACAGTTAAAACAAATATCAAGATTTCGTTAAAGAAACTTGGAAAGAAGATAATTAGAAGCACTGATGCAACTGAAATTCCTATAACGATGCTAATTCCACCAGATTCCGCAACTTCTGTTTTTAAGTTTTTATGTATATCGATTCCAATGTGACCCCTCCTTTTCATTATTTTTATTAGATANGGTATAATTGCCATTGTAATTGTAAATCCTACAGCAAAGACTATAATTAAATAAANCACTTCCAAGACGCCCCAATTTAAATCAGTTATACGAATCATTATTGATCGATGAATTTCTTTAAGTAGTTTATTTGTACATACAAAAATTTAATTTTATTCTAATAAAATTTTTTATTTTTTCGANAAAAAGTAAACAAATAATAGCCCGGCACGGAATTTCGACATTCGAACTTATTCGATAGTTTTCGAACCGTGGTCACGGGGTTCAAGGCCCCAGATGCTTGTCCACTACACCACCGGGCTATGTATTTTATTACTTATATGTTGAAAGGTTTTAAATTTTGTTTAAAAAATGCATTATCTAATAAATCTTTATTGGTTTTTAGAAATTGAATCTCTGCTTTTTCGTCTCTATATTCATCAGGGAGCATTTGAGGAATTGTTTCGATGATTGGGTACCATCGCATACATTCTGAACAGAACAGTATTCCCGTTTCAATTTCAGTTTCAATTTTAATTTTATTTAAAAAAAATAATTCCGGTAGAATATTTTCGATTTGTTCAAATCCTAAGCTATTAGAAAAATTGGTTATTTTATCTTTTATATCGTGTTTGATAATGTTAAAACATTGTTTACTTAATTTTAATGACGATTTATCTTGTATATAATTGATTTCCTTAATGCTCGAAATTATTAAACTTAGATAAGTATCGAACAAGCTTTTTTCAATAACTATATCGTCCCGAATATAAGTTTTTCCCTTTTCCTCGTGAATCTCGATAATATTCTCCTTCTTAATAAGATCGATATCTCTTTTCTCAAAAAAATTTAAGATTTTCTTAAATTCTTCTTCATTAGTTTCATATGAAAAGATATACAAATCTAAGGGAAAATGTTTATCAATTGGACAAGCTAAAATGTCAAACAACCACGGTTTCATCGAGTCACCAAATTAAATGTTATTTATAATAAGTAGCTTCTTAGTTGTTGAATGTATTTATCTATTGTTCTATCTAGCTTCTTTCTTCTGTTAAAGAAATCGTCTGATAATTTTTGATATGCGGCTTTAGAAGGTAATCTTCCTCTTTTATATCGAGTTTCCAGAAGGTTTAAACTATCATTTACGCTAAATCTCTCGGCATCTAAGACATCAAGTTTTTGTATAATATTGTTAAAGGTTTCGTTTGTCTCCGTTAAAACTTTTTTAAATGGCGTGATTTCGTTTTTAATTTGGTCGATTTTTGTTGTATTTTTAGCTAACAAATTCTTATATGTTTTCTTTGCTAACTTTTTACGTTTTGCTTCATTTTCTGCTTTTCTAATTTCTAATATTAAGGCATTTTTTTCTTCATACAAAGAACAAAATTCTCTAATTTCATTAGTGGGTATGAATTCCTTTTTAAACAAGGATAAATTTTCTTCCTTTTCTTGAGTTTTAATAATTAGAACGAATATGGATGATAAAAATGCAATAATTAGCATGAAAATGAGAGGCCTCAGAATTAAATCAAAGATATCTACAGTAAATGTAAAAAGTATTGTTTTTCTTTCTAAAGGACTTACATTTTCAGAATTATAAACCAAAACTCTGGTACCAGCAGTCTTAAACATTGCTTCAGGTAAAGACGATGCGTAATCTATATTACTACACCCCTCAATAATAACGCTTGTAGATTGCTGGTGTATTAAAAAATCATAGCTTGTAGTAAGAATATCAATTAGAATAGATTGTTGAAACCAATTGTATGAAACGAATTTCTCATAAGGTAAATTATATTCTATGAAAAACTTAAATTTAGATAACGACATCAAAGAAACTCGATTTTGATATAGATTTATTGTTAGCACCTTTTTTGAGTGCTCTTCTATGGAATCGGTTATCGTTATTCCTAATAAGTCTCCAAGATCATCGTAAACTTTTACATTACTGATATCTATGGGAAGATTTATTAAGAGTGCTGGAATTTGTATCATTCCAACATTTTCAATTTTGATTTCTTCCTTGATTTTAACCACACCCCAAGGAGATATAAGAATTTCTCTATTTAATTCTTCAATTTCTAACTTTGTCGCGAATAAGTCTTTAAACAAAAGTGTAGTTTCATTATTTTCTCCTAAATTTTCTAAAAACGGATCTAAGTAGTTTAGTGTAGAACTTTGCTCTAAATCATATAATACATTTCTACTACCAAGAGTGAATCCCATTCCATCAATTGTTTTATGATAGTCCAATACTGTTTCTGCTGGGAATTGAAAGTTTGATTTGATATCTCCCTCGCTCTTATATGGTAGTATTGGAAATAGCGCCCCTGTGAAATTAATTACTTGTTCGTCGGCAGATTTTAATTTATAAGATAATTGATTTTTGTATGTTTGTATAATTGTTAAGTTAAGTTCTTGCGATGGCAAAAGAGGGGAATCAAAATATACTGTTATCATTTCACAATTACGCATAACCATGTTTGATCTTTCGATTAACAATGTATTTCGTGTTTGACCAGTAGCGCTAAGATAAATTAAATTATTTGAATCCTTTAATGGTATTCCAATTAAAATCGAACTAATAGGATTGTTATTTTGATTTAATACGGTAATTCTATCTTCTACGTTTACTAAACCATATGAACTAANATTAGAACGTCTTATAATTTTCATTATTAATATGTTTTCTGCTCCTTCTAAATTCCCTGAAAATTGAGGAGATTCATTTTCAGTTTGATTTTGATAATTAAATGAAGGATCATTTTGAAAGTATGAAAATACAACAATAAACAAAAGTAAACCAATTAGTAATAAAATATTTTTTTTTTTTCTCATAAAAATTAAACCTTTATTTCCTCAAATTAACTAACAATAATTAATACAATTAATAAAAATTTATCATATTTTTTTTTTTAATTCAAGATAAACCTTATTATTTTTGATGTGTTAATTTTATTTAATTAATTACAATTTTTATGATAGTTGAGTTATGCCATCTCGACAAAGTCAATCAAGACGTAAAAAAAAAAGAAGTGGAAGTGCTCCAATGCCTTTAGGAGGAGCAGGTTTAATGAGATTTTTTGAAGATAGTTCAATTGGAATTAAAATAAGCCCAATAACTACTATAATTTTTGCCGTTTCTTTAATTGCAATGGTAATGTTTGCTTGGTTAGGTATTTTTGAATGGTTATTTTAAAGTTATTTTTCTTATTATGAATATTTCAGACTTCCAGAATTTAATAAAGAGGCTCTATTATCAAAAGGATTTAAATAGAGGCTTTAAAAGTACATTTATCTGGTTGATAGAAGAAATTGGGGAGCTAGCTACATTACTTAATTCCCAAAATATAGATAAAGAAAAAGTTTCTGAGGAATTAGCTGATATTATCGCATGGACTGTTTCCATCGCAAATTTATTAGAAGTTGATATAGAAAAAGCATTATTTAGCAAGTATCCAAATAAATGCAAAAAATGCAACTCTTCACCTTGTAAATGTGGAAAATGATTAAGTTAATATTATTTTAAGAAATAATTCAACTAAATACTAATTTAAAGTGAAACTGGAAAAGTGAATCTTGAAAGAAAAAATTTATCTTTTATCCACAAAAAAGCGTTTATCCACGAGACAGCATTTATTGATGACTTTACAGCAATTGGAAAGGGTGTTAAAATAGAAAGTGACGTTTATATTTCCAAGGGAGTTAAAATTAATGGAAATGCGTTGATTCACTCAGATACTTATATAGGCGAAAATTGTATTATTGGACATCCTAAGAAAGCGGACTTGACAGCTATTATAAAAAATAAGAAAGTGACTACAGATTTAGAGAGTCCATTAATTACAATAGGAAAGGAAAGCACCATCAGAGCAGGCTCTATAATATATTCTGAAGTGACCATCGGGGAGAATTGTCAAACAGGACATAATGTTATGATTAGAGAAAAAACATCCATAGGAAACAGCACTTTAATAGGTACTAACACGATTATCGATGGAAATGTAATCATAGGAAACAATGTAAGTATTCAAACAGGAGTTTATATTCCTTTATATTCAAAAATAGGAAACAACGTTTTTATGGGTCCATATAGTAAATTAACAAATGATAAATATATGATGCGTAAAGAATTTGATTTAAATGGACCTAAAATTGAAGATTACGTTTCTTTGGGGGCAAACTCAGTAATTATGCCGGGAATTACTTTAAAAAGGGGAACGATCGTTGGAGCAGGATCTGTAGTTACTAAAAATACTGAAGAAAACGACATTGTTGTAGGAAATCCAGCAATGTTATTAAAAAAAATTCCTAAAGATTGGAAATAAAGAATTGGCAATTCCAATTTAATGAAATTATTCAATTTATCATTAAGAAAATTGATCTTAAGATGAGTTTATTAAACAAAAAAATTTGGATTGATATAGAAGAACCAAAAACGGGAATAATGTTTAACCGTCTTCTAAAAAAATTTCAGAAGGAAGGGGCAGAACTTTTAATTACTGCTCGAGATTATGATTCTACTTTTCAAATTTTGGACGACTTAGATGTTAAGTATCAGAAAGTTGGGAGGCACGGAGGTGAAAAATTGGAAGATAAATTAAAAACATACATCGATCGCTTGTCTAAACTATACCCGTATGTTATAAAATTTACTCCGGACTATTTTATTACATTTTCTTCTGTGGAAGGCACTAGAATATCTTACGGTTTGAATATTCCCTCAATAGGTTATAACGATGAGCCTAGAAATGCTCCGGTGTGTAAACAAATATTTCCATATTTAGATCACATAATTACTCCGATGTGTGTTCCTGAAGAATGGTATATCCGTCTCCACGCCAATCCTGAGCGTCTAATCAGATATAATGGTATTGATGAGATTGCTTGGCTTTCAGAATACGAGTCTAATCCCAATATACTTGAAAAAAACGACTTAGAAAAGGGAAAATTTGTAATTATTAGAAGTGAACCTTCTTTTGCTAGTTATTTCGTAGGAAAACTAAAACCAGAAGAAACGTTAATTAGCCAATTCTTTCCCACAATATTTAATCAATTTCCAAATCTCAAATATTTTTTAATTGTAAGAACAGAAAAACAAGAACTATACCTGAAAAAAAAGTTGAAAAAATATAGTGATAACTCCAACGTAATTATCACGCGGTTTATGCCGAGTATGGTCGATTTGTGTTATTTTAGTGCGTTAGTAATCAGTGGTGGAGGTACGATCGTTCGTGAATCGAGTTTATTAAATGTGCCAAGCATTGAATTTTTTCCCGGAGATACGGCCCCTCAGGAACATTTTTTAATAAATAAAGGTTTCCCTTTAGAGCATATAAAAAAATCTGAAAAAATTATTGAGAAGTCTATAGAAATTCTTTCTGAAAAACCTCATCACGACAGATTTAACGATTCATTTAAAAAAAAAATTATGCAATTTGAAAACCCAAACGAAATTTGCTTCAAAATTGTAAAGGAGAATTTAATATAAGAGATCTAAATAGTTAAAAATTTTTCATATTCTTCTTCTAATCTTTTACCAACCGCATCCCAACTGTATTTTTTTATAAAACTTTGAGCGCTTTTTACTATTTCATTTCTTAATTTATTATCATTAAGTAGAATTTTTATTTTTTCAGCTAATTTTTTCGAATCTTTAGGAGGAACAAACAAAGCATGGTTCTTTAGAATCTCTCGATATACTGAAATTGATGAACATATTACGGGCGTTCCACACGAGATCGCTTCTAGCGGAGTTAATCCAAATCCTTCGGAAGAAGAAGAAAAAGTGATAAAAATATCTCCCATAGAATAATAAAAAGGGATTTCTTCTTCTGGAAGATATCCCATAAAATAAATGTCTTTGTTTTCATTTTTCCAAATATTGTACGCTTTTTCCATCAAATAATCTGGTGTCCCTCCAATAACTAAATTAAGGTTTGGAATTTCGTTTTTAACCAGTCTATAAGCTTCAATTATATAATCTACTCCTTTATAAGGAGCTATTCTTCCGATATACAATAAAACGGGNCCTCTAATGTTTAATTTATCCTTTAATTTTTGAGCTTCGATAGGGTATGGATTATACTTTTCCTCAATGCCATTGTAGATGGTGACGATTTTATTCTTATCAATTTTCGGAATAAAAGATTGAAATTCTTGTTTAATATAATTAGAAACAGTAGTTATTAACGATGCTTTTTTTGAAATATATTTTATCAAAAACTTTTCTAAAGGAATTCTTGTAAGTTTTGTTTCGAAGGGAGTAAAATCGTGGATCGTGCAAATGAATCTTTTTTGGTTAGATAAAATAATTGGTAAAGCTGCTTTAGCACTGTTAGCATGTACGATGTCGAAATTATTATTCCTTAAGAATTTAATTACCTTGTAACAAAAACTTGGAGCCCAAAAAAATCTTTTTCTAATTAAATCAAACTGAACGATGTCTGGGTTGTCTAAATCTTTATTCCATTTACCAGTAATTAATTTTACGTTGTGTCCTTGAGTTTTTAAGTATTCAAAAATTGCTCTGATGACTTTTGCCTCTCCATCGGCGCTATCAGGAGAAACTGTTAATGACACTAAACAAATTTTTAGCTTTTCCATCTAAAATCAAATATTGTGTTATTGAAATTCCAACTTTTTAAGTTAGCTGTTTAAATCCATCTTCAGTTATTAAAATCGTTTGTTCACTTTGAGCAACAAATTCTCCTTTTTGTTCCGCTAATACATAATGAGCTTGTATTTTTCCTTGTTGTACTAGTTCTTGGAGTCCAAACATTACTCCCATTCTAAAATCTTTTGCTAACCATCTTTCTGCAAAAGGAAGTGTTTTGTAATTTTTATTTATGTACCCTAAAATTTGTTTAGATGTTTTTCTACGCAGAGGTACTCTTCCTGCATATGGGTTCAATTCGTAAATATAAGAATATTTGGTATTATGAACTGTACCTTCCCCCGTCGAAGCAAATATTTCTATGGCAAAGACTTCACCTTCTTCCATTATATCTCCACCTTGAGCACCTAATTCTGGCAATCTTTTTTTTCCATGAACGGTCCACCTTTCAATTTGATGTCCACCAAGTTCTTTTATCGGATTAAATTTAAACCCTTTTACGATATCTTCGATTTTTTTACCCAATTCTTTCGTGTTGATTTTAGGTTTAGCCAACATTTTTGCGGCTTCTAAAGCGACTTCAGTTGCTTGAATTATGTTTTCAAGAGATTTCTCATCGTTAAAACTTACGGTAAAAGCTGTGTCCACTATGTATCCGTCGATATGAACGCCTAAATCGGTTTTAACAATGTCTCCTTCTTTAATTGTAAGATCATCATCCTTTATCGGAGATGTATAGTGAGCTGCAATGTTGTTTATACTAACATTAACGGGAAATGCCCACCCTCCGCCTAATTCAACGATTTTCCTCTCTGTGTTTTCAATTAAATTTAACACTTTTGTTCCAACTTGTATTTGCGGCTTAACATGCTGCTTTACTTCTTGAGCAATCTTTCCAGCTTTAGTAAGAGATTCGATTTTATGTTTTTTCTCTTCTTCTTCGTCTTCTTTATTATTTTTTTTATCAGATTGATTTTTCAAATTATTATTCTCAGTCATTAAAATATCTAAATGTAAAAAATGATAAAAATATTTTTTAAATGAGCAATATCAAATTTTATAAAATAAAAAAATAAAGTAAACATTAATAATTAAATAAAGTTAATTTTAATATCATACAACTTAATAATTTATCACTCATTAGGTTGATTTGTAATTGAGTGAAAATATTATTTAGTTAATGAAACCTTCGTTTAAAAGAAAAGAGGCAATCATGGTTGTCTGAGAATATCAGTGAGCTCACGGATCTATTAAGAAAATTATCGGCTGTAAATAGCGATATTGAAGGCTCCGCAATAGTTAGCGTTCAAGGGCTTCCAATTTGTTCCGTTTTGAGTAGGGATGTAAACGATGGGATTGTTTCTGCCATGTCTGCCGCTATACAGAGCGTTTCGGAGCGTGCGGTTGAGGAACTTAATAGAGGTGAATTAAAAAGAATACTTATTGAAGGGTTAAATGGTATAATAGTTCTCTCTAAAGCCGGTGAAAATGCTATTTTATGCACTCTTTGTAGCGCTAATCCTAGCCTAGGAATGGTTTTTCTAAATATCCAGAGCGTTTCCAATAGAATAGCGGCGTTACTAGATTAGGAAACACATTTCTATTGAAAGATCAAGAAGAAAATCGCCAATTATTTTATAAATTTATTTTTATTTAAGATGCTACTTTGTGATTAGAAGTTATAAAATTAGTTTACTTAAATTACATCGTCATTGTTATAACCATATTTCTTATTTAAATGAAATGTAAAAAAATATTTTAAATTCTCATACAAAAAACTGAATATTTATTTTGCTCTGTATAATTTTTGAGAAAGTAAAAATAATAAAGATGAAAAAAAAAATTCTATCCTTAAAATTTATTAATATACAACATCTTTTAAATCTTAGATTTATAGTAGTGCACGAATAAATTATATTTTAGGAATTGAAAATTAACGAAGAAATAACTCTTAGGCTTGAAGAGGTTAAGAAGATGATTTATTTTGATTATGAACTTAACTTTAAATATTCCAGTATATTTATTTTGCTCTTCTAATGAATTTAAAAAGTAGATAAAAATTGATAGAGAATGCACGGTAAAGTTAAAAAATCAGAAATATGGTCTTTTATTTTTGTGTTAAGTTTGCTTATAGGGCTAATAGCGTTTGCTCCTATATTACTTAACATTAAACTTTTGAATGGTATTGGATATTATAATTTTGAAGGAAGTAATGTTTTAGATTATCCTGAAGGAAGTGTAGGAATCAAGACTGAGGTAAACATTGTTCATTGGCAAGGTGATATCTGTCTTGGGACGGTGTCATTTCATGCAATTTCAAGCGGAAACATAACGGTTCATGGAATAACACATATTATATACTCAATCAGGACAGATAATGCATACTATGCCGATGAGGATGTAATTATAAATCCCGCAGCCATAACTTGGAATGAAGACTTTAGGATATCGCTTTTTAGAAATCAAGAAGTTTCTTGTAGAGGTAGTGGGGTAGTAAATTTTAGTATTGATAGTTTAGAACAAACTGGCGTTATTAATTTTTATATAAGTTATATTCAACCTATAAATGTGCGTGATATATTTTATGTGTGGGATCTACCATTAATGTGGATATTTATGTTTTATATTGTTCTCATATTTGTAGTTCTCTCTTTTGTTGTTAAAATTTACAAATCAATAAAATTTGACTACTTGTATACGGATGAAATGAGAAAATATGACGAAGAATTTTTAAATTATCTAACTCAAAAAAAGAAAGAAGTATAAGAAATTATATATCAAAATAAATGAAAAAAAAGAAATCTTGGTTAATTTTATAAAAGAATTAACAATTATAAATTAACCCCTTTTTTTATTTTCTTACATTGTAATCCCCCGTTCTAGTAAATCGGCGCACTCAATGAGTTTTAGATTGTTCATTAAAAAGTCTCCCCTCACTTGCCTCGTGATTCGCACCTCGTCTAAGATTTCAGGATGATTCCTTATCTTCAATGTTGCCCTAATGCGGCTCTCCACGGATTCTATTGTTTTTGGACCTCTTAACCGGATAATAGCTCGGAGGATAGAGTTTATATTTTCCGCAAGATTATTTTGTATTGACATTAGGGGGAACAACTTTAATGTCGCGTTCAGCCCGGCGCCAACCGGTCTGGACAACCCTTTTCCTAACTTTAGCTTGTCTCGATATGGGTCGATTGTGGCGTAGCCGATCGTTCCTTTCTCAAACACCGTGTAAAGTCCTTTGCGGCCGCGATTCTTTTTTGTCCGTGGCTTCTTGTGCCTCTTCTTGGTTTTAGAGCCCTTAGGTCGTCCGTGCTTTTTCTTGATTTTAGGAGTCAAGTCAGTCCTTGCTTCCATGTACTTGAATTGCCGCTTGCCGCGTTTTTTAAAAAAATTACTTTTCACACCAATCGTCGTCGTGATTCTTTCGCTGTTTTCGTAGCTGTAATGTCGGATAATAGCTTTCTTGAACGGCTTTTTATGGGGGTGGATGATATGGGTAATCTCCCTGTTCAAGTTTTTCGCCATTGCTTGCGTAGCGTTCAAGGCATCGGAACTAATCGAGCTAATATCACGCTCGGTATTCCCATTTGTCTCGTCAAAAACTTCGCGAATATCTTCTTCTGAACGACTTTTAGACACTTTTATTCCTAAAGTTTTATGGGACATGTACCCCGTGGCTATGATAACATAAATGGAAGTTCCTCCGATTTTAAGAAAAGTTTCATCAATGGCAACAGCTGTATCTGGTTGAGACACCAATACGAGCGTATCCAACCCGTTTAACTTGTCAATAGCAGATTCAATCTCGGTTCTTAGCGCCGATATTTGCGACTCGGATATGCCGTACTTTTTCGCGATGGTTTTGTTTTTTGCACCGTCTTTCAGCAGGTCTTCGTAAAGAGCCTTGAGTTTACAGAATATTAACTCGTTGAATTGATATGAAGTAGTTAAAACAAACTGTTTCTTCGTTTTGTAATTCTTTAAATGCGGACATTTACGATTTTTACACTGAAAAGTCTCAACACGGGTGTTTTTTCTGCCGTGTGTTCCATATGAACTCACCTTTGAGCTACCGCACGTGGGACATAGAAGCTGGATCTTACCTAACGAAAAGCACGCCCCACTCTCGCTCTGAGCTTCGATGGGGTACCAATACGGGCTATAAACCTTTTTTTTTCTTCCAACCATGTGATATAATAATGAGACTTGGTTTAAATATCTTTTAGTTGAATAATGGGACGATCTGACTCAAATCATTGCAATTAATAGTGATTAATTCAAGACCGATAAAATTCTCAAATTCTCAAATGAATTCTTAGCGTTAATGATGTGAAAGATAAAAAAAAGCGGGTAGAAAGATTTTATAAACGAAGAGCGTTGAAAGACTTTATAATTCTTCATTCATTTATAAAAATACCCGAAATCTTGTTTAATTTTCTTTAAGTCGCTATTCTGATTTTGCTTTAAAATCTCGATAAGGATGTTTCTCGAGGTAAGCTTTAATTAGAGTCATGAAACCATTGCCAATTCCGCCACCCATAGCCCCAAAAAGTGCAGCTAAAAGGATTATGAGTATTAAAATTAGCCAGCCAAATCCTTCTCCAAAAATTAACGCTCCAAACTGGTCAAGTATAATATACGCGTTTCTTGTAATCACTCCAACTAAAACATAAATCCCCCAAGAAAGTGTAACTCCGATAAAACCGCTTAGAACACCATGTTTTAACGATTTGTTAAGCATTCCCGCAATAATACCAGGGATTACGACTAAAGGCCAAACTGGAACTAGTGTTAATAGCATAGTTAGACATAAAACAACGACTACACTTATGAAAAAAGTTCTCCTTTCTATTTCCATCTTTTTAACCTCCTATTGGAAAGAAAAATAATTGAGATTCAATTGAACTAGTAGGAAAGTTATATAATGTATTCGTAAAATATTGATAGTGGTATTTTCCTTGTAAGAACAGTTGTTCTAGTTGATCTGAATAATGTTTTGAGTTTGAAA
>JGI24724J26744_10002244_pt1 | contig 12888 bp, 9 predicted proteins | sample Cruoilmetagenom7_FD_26744 | JGI IMG/M metagenome (IMG submission 26744)
CCCGCCGATCGGCGGCCGAACGGCCCCTATGCGATCAGTGAAGAGGTGATAAGCCCTGACCCGCTGGCCTATCGCGATGATCTTGAACATGTGTTGAACCTGCTGGACGGCGGACATGACGCGCCGGTTCTGGCCTATATCTCGCAGTTTCTGACTGGCGTGGCCCAATCGGCCTTTGATGGCGCCCTGGCAGAGGCGGCAACAAAACTTGCCAGAGATAACGGCGCCGAGGCGGTGGCGCNGATGGTTGGGCTGATCGAACAACGTCTCGAAACCCGGCTGGCGATTTCAGGCCGNGCGCTGACCTAACCCTGCGCGGGATCGNTGGCGGCGCGCACAAGGCGGGTCAGGGTANTCAGGCTTTCGCGTTGTCGGCCCTCTTCGTCGAAATTCGACGGNGCCAGCCAGATTTGAAAGGCCTCTTGCAGGGCGGGCCACTCCGNATCAATCGCGGCAAACCAGGCGGTGTCGCGATTGCGTCCCTTGACCACGGTGGCCTGACGGAAAATACCCTCATAGCTTAGACCCAACCGCTCTGCGGCGCGGCGCGACGGCATGTTGAGCGCGTCGCATTTCCATTCATAGCGCCGATAGCCCGCCTCGAACGCCCATTTCATCATCAGATACATCGCCTCGGTCGCGGCGCGGGTGCGTTGCAGGGATGGCGAAAGATTGATGTGCCCGACCTCGATGCTTCCCGATTGCGGCATGANCCGAAGATAACTGGCGACGCCGCCCAACTGGCCGGTTTCCAGATTGGTGATCGCGTAAAACAACGGGTCCTGCCCGACCGCGACCTGACGCGCCCAGCGGTGATATTGCGCGGCCGAGGAAAACGGGCCGTAGGGCATATAATCCCAGATCGCGTCACTGGCGCTATTGGCGCGGTGCAAATCAGAGGAATGGCGATCCGCATCAAGCCGCTCCAGCGCCGCATAGCGACCGACAAGCGCCGCGCCGTCCGGTGCGGGCGGTTCCTTCCAGTTGATCAGCTTTGGGCCGACAGGGCGATCTTGCAGCATGAAAAAGCCTTTGACATAAATCCTTTGGCCCGAGCATGCACCCATGCCGCGCCAAAGGAAAGGCCCGGTTTACCGCCTATTCCTGCGGGATCACCCGCAGGCCCAGTTCCATCAGCTGATCGCTGGTCGGATCAGAGGGCGCGTTCATCATCAGGTCTTCGGCGCGTTGGTTCATCGGGAACATGATCACCTCGCGAATGTTGGCGGTATCGGCCAGCAACATCACGATCCGGTCAATCCCCGCCGCACAGCCCCCGTGGGGCGGCGCGCCATATTGAAAGGCGTTGACCATGCCGCCAAAGCGCTTGCGCACCTCGGCCTCGTCATAGCCCGCCAATTCGAACGCCTTGATCATGATATCAAGCTTGTGGTTCCGAATGGCCCCCGAAATAAGCTCGTAGCCGTTACAGCTCAGGTCATATTGATAACCCAGAACCTCTAGCGGATCACCATTCAGCGCCTCAAGCCCGCCTTGGGGCATCGAGAACGGGTTATGGCTAAAGTCGATCTTGCCGGTTTCCTCATCCGCCTCGTACATCGGGAAATCGACGATCCAGGCAAAGGCAAACCGGTTCTGATCGGTCAGGCCAAGCTCGTCGCCAATCACCGTGCGCGCCTTGCCGGCCACCCGTTCAAAGACCGAAGGCTTGCCACCAAGGAAGAACGCCGCGTCACCCTTGCCAAGGCCAAGCTGCTGACGGATCGCCTCGGTGCGCTCGGGGCCGATGTTCTTGGCCAGCGGGCCTGCCGCTTCCATGTCGCTGAAGTAAGCGGACTTAAGGAATTGAGCTGTGTTTAGGTCACCCTGCTCAACCGCAGCCAATATCCGATTCTTTGCATCTTCGAGCATTGCATCATCGAGAATGAGTTCTTCCGAACCGCCTCGGATGAGTGCCTCCAGCTTTTTCCTCGTTTCATGGTTGTCACCCTTTTCGCGCCAGAAGATATAGCCCATGCCGGGCAACCCTTCTTTCTGGGCAAAAGCATTCATGCGGTCGCAGAACTTGCGGCTGCCGCCCGTGGGCGCGGGGATGGCGCGGATTTCGGTGCCGTCCTGTTCCAACAGCTTGGCGAAAATCGCAAAGCCCGAGCCGCGAAAATGATCGGAGACATCCTGCATCTTGATCGGGTTGCGTAGGTCGGGCTTGTCGGTGCCATACCAGAGCGCGGCGTCGCGATACGAGATATGCGGCCAATGGGCATCGACCGCCGCACCCTGGCCGAATTCCTCGAAAATGCCCTGCACAACCGGCTGAATCGTGTCGAACACGTCCTGTTGCTCGACAAAGGACATCTCAAGGTCAAGCTGATAGAAATCGGTCGGCGAGCGGTCGGCACGCGGATCTTCGTCGCGAAAACACGGCGCGATCTGGAAATACTTGTCAAAGCCCGAGACCATGATCAGCTGTTTGAACTGCTGCGGGGCTTGCGGCAGGGCATAGAATTTGCCGGGATGCTGGCGCGAGGGCACCAGAAAGTCGCGCGCGCCCTCGGGCGACGAGGCGGTGATGATCGGCGTCTGATACTCGCGAAAGCCCTTGTCCCACATGCGACGGCGCATCGAGGCCACAACATCGGAGCGCAGGGTCATGTTGTGCTGCATCGCCTCGCGACGCAGGTCTAGGTAACGATAGCGCAGGCGGGTTTCTTCGGGGTATTCCTGATCGCCGAACACCATAAGCGGCAACTCGTCAGAGGCGCCCAGTACTTCGAGGTCACGAATGAACACCTCGATTTCGCCGGTGGGTATCTTGGCGTTGATCAGGCTATCGTCGCGCGCCTTCACCGAGCCATCGATTCGGATGCAATATTCGCTGCGCAGCTTTTCAACCTGCGCGAAAACCGGGCTGTCGGGTCACACAAAAGCTGTGTCACGCCATAGTGATCGCGCAAATCAATGAACAAAACGCCGCCATGATCACGGATGCGATGCACCCAACCAGAGAGGCGAACGGCGTCGCCCACGTTGGATTTGGTCAGGTCGGCGCAAGTATGGCTGCGATATGCGTGCATGGCGTCCTCTTTCGGCCCCGCGGGGGCATCTGTCATGGTCCGGGCCGATACACCTTGGCGGGGCGGTAAAGTCAAGGGCTGCGACCCGCTCATGCCTTGCAAAACCGTTTACATAAAAGGGTTTTTGGATAAAAATACGCATTCGACAGGCGGGTGAACCGCGAAAGCCGGTTTCAGGGACAGATTTGGCTACACCGTATTGTTGCGCCACGATTGGCGACAAAAGATGAGGTGAAACATGTGGACCAAAGCTTTCGACCGATTGCTGACGCATCTGATACGGCGCGGTCGGCTGGTTGTGACGTTCGCCGACGGCACCACGCGCCATTATGGCAGCGAGGATGCGCCGGTGGCAGAGCTGACGTTTCATGACCCGGACCTGCCGCGCAAGATCGTGCTGTCGCCCGACCTTGCCGTAGGCGAGGCCTATATGGATGGTCGGCTGACGATCGCGAATGATGATCTCTATGGCTTCATGTCGCTGGCGATGAGCAACATGGCGTCGCAGGGCCAACCGTGGTTTCGCCGCCCGCTGGTGATCGGGCGCTGGATGATGCGGCGCTTTAAACAGTTCAACCCGGTCAAGCGTGCGCAGAAGAATGTCGCGCATCATTATGACCTCTCGGGCGAGCTTTATGATCTGTTTCTTGATGAGGACAGGCAATATTCCTGCGCCTATTTCAGCGATCCGGAGATGACGCTTGAGGCCGCGCAAGAGGCCAAAAAACACCATATCGCCCGCAAACTGCTAATCAAACCGGGCATGCGTGTGCTTGATATCGGCTGTGGCTGGGGCGGGATGGGGCTGACGCTGGCGCGCGACTATGGCGCTGAGGTAACCGGCGTCACGCTGTCGCGCGAACAGCACGGCATCGCCAATGCACGCGCCAAAGAGGCCGGGCTTGCCGAGCAAGCACAGTTCAAGCTGATGGATTACCGCCATGTGACCGGCAAGTATGACCGCATCGTATCTGTGGGCATGTTCGAGCATGTCGGCGTGCCCCATTATGACGAATATTTCAACACACTCAAGCGCCTGCTCACCCCGGATGGCATTGCCCTTGTGCATACCATCGGACGCGCCGGAATGCCCGGCGCCACAAGCGCGTGGATCACCAAATACATCTTTCCCGGCGGCTATTGCCCGGCCATGTCAGAGGCCATGACCGCAATCGAGAAAAGCCGCCTGATCACCACCGATGTCGAGGTCTGGCGCCTGCATTATGCCTATACGCTGCGCCATTGGACCAAACGGTTCGAGGCCAATATCGACAAGGCGCGCGATCTTTACGATGAACGGTTCTGTCGGATGTGGCGGTATTATCTGATCACAAGCGAGCTGACCTTTCGCGCCAACAAGCATGTGGTGTTCCAGTTTCAACTATCGCCCGAGAAAGAGTCGGTTCCGCTCACGCGCGACTATCTTTACCAAGAGGATAAGGACGGCGCGCAACAGGCCGCAGAATAGCGACGCTCAGGCAAAGGCCGGTGTCAGGGCGCGGGCAAAGCGCGCTTTCCAGAGCGCTTCTTCATATTCGCCCGTCGCCGTACTGTCATAGACCACCCCGCCGCCGACGTTCAGAACCGCCTGCCCGTCCTCGACCATCAGGGTGCGAATCGCGACGTTGAATTCGGCCCGGCCATCCGGCGCGGCCCAGCCAAGAGAGCCACAATAAATCTCGCGCGGGGCCTGCTCCAGATCGGCCAGAATCTGCATCGCGCGCAGTTTCGGGGCGCCGGTGATCGACCCGCAGGGGAACAGCGCCGTGAAAATATCCGACAGGCCGGTGTCGGGCATCATCTGCGCGGTGATGAGCGATGTCATCTGATGCACGGTCTCAAAGCTTTCGACCGCGAAAAGTTCGGGCACAGATACCGTGCCGGGCACACTCACCCGTGAGATATCGTTGCGCAACAGATCCACGATCATCAGGTTCTCGGCGCGATTCTTGGCATCGCTTTGCAGGAAAAACCGGCGGCGGGTGTCCTCGGCCGGATCCGTGCTCCGGGGTTGCGTGCCTTTCATCGGGCGGGTTTCAATCCGCCCATCGCCGTGGGTGCGAAAGAAAAGCTCTGGCGAGCGACACAGGATCGCGGGGCCGGTCTCATCCTCGATCAAGGCGCCATAGCGCACCGGCTGTACCCCTTGCAGGGCCGCGTAAAGCGCGCGCGCCTCGCCGGTCGCGGTCATGTGGATAGGAAAGGTCAGGTTGGCCTGATAGATATCGCCGGCGCAGATATAATCATGCACCGTCTGAAAGGCGCGGGCATAGTGCGCGGGGTCCCAGAGCGGGCGCAGATCGCCAAGCCCCGCCGGTTCTTTGGGCAAATCCGCCGCCGCATGTGGCGCGTCGTACACCCCGAACTGCAAAAGCGGCAAACGGCGCTCACGCGGCAAAAGCGGCAAAAGCCGTGGCTCAAGAGCAAACCCAAGTTCATAGCTGGCATAGCCCGCAAGCCAGAACCCGTCGGCGCGCGCCCGGTCAAGGGCGGCAAGGGCGGCGGGCACCTCGCCCGGATCATTGGCCACAATCCGGCGCTGCGCCTGTGCAAACTGACAGGCGGTGCCGCTTGGCCCATGATCGAAACGAATCTGCACTCTGCGCATCCCTTGGCTGGTGCTGGCGTATTTAGGCCGCAAAGGCGCAAAACACACCCTCAAAAGCGTCTGTTTACGCGAGTTTTGCGATTATCGACGCGCTTGACAGGCNCCCCTTTGCAAGGAACGCTGACCCCATAGCCNTTTTCAGGAGTGTATCAGATGACGTATGGATTGACTGCCGCCATTCTCGCCTCTTNGNTGCTGGCCACGCCCGCATTGGCCGAACGGGCCTCAATCGGGTTCGAGGGGCCGGGCGATGGCCCNGCCCCGGCCGAGATGCCCGAGGATGGGTTTTCGGTCGCGACGCGTAACATGATGATCTCCTCGGTGGCCAAATCGGGCGACGGCACCGATGGCGCGAACGAGGTCGAAAGCGTGATGAACATGCGCGGCGGCGTCATGATCCAACGCCCCGGTGCGCCATTTCAATTCATCTCGCTCGACTGGCAATCCGAAAAGGGCGAGCCAAGTGTCGTGGTCGAGGGATATTTCGGTGACGTCCTGATCGGGACCGAGAAATTCACCCTGCCGCAAAGTGCCGCAGAGGGCGGTTTTGTCACCTTCCGCGCCAATGCGCTTGCCGGGGTGGCGCTTGATCAGCTTGTGCTTTACCCACAGCGCAACAGGCGTGGCATGGGCGCGCTTGACAAGGTTGTGCTTGACGACGCACCCGAGGCGATAGACACCTCTGATGCGGCGCCGATATCCGCGTTTAAAACCTAGACCACTGGCAGGGATCGGCGGACAGATCGCGGATCAGCCCTTGCACCCCGCCGGATCATGGATATAACCCGCTCCAATTTGCGTGTGCAGGCCTCTGCCTGCGCCCATTTAGCTGCCCGGGGGCCCCATGCCAAAAAGAACCGATATTTCATCCATCATGATCATCGGAGCGGGGCCTATCATCATCGGTCANGCCTGCGAGTTCGACTATTCCGGCGCACAGGCCTGCAAGGCGCTGCGCGAGGAAGGCTATCGCGTCATTCTGGTCAACTCGAACCCGGCCACGATCATGACCGACCCGGAATTGGCCGATGCCACCTATATCGAGCCGATCACCCCCGAGATCATCGCCAGGATCATCGAGAAAGAGCGCCCCGATGCCTTACTGCCGACGATGGGCGGGCAAACCGGATTGAACACCGCCCTGGCCGTCGCCGATATGGGCGTGCTTGAGAAATACGGTGTCGAGCTTATCGGCGCCAACCGTGCCGCGATCGAGATGGCCGAGGATCGCAAGCTTTTCCGCGAGGCGATGGACCGGCTTGGCATCGAGAACCCCAAGGCGACGATTGCCAACACAATCGAGGAATGCATGGCGGCGATTGATTACGTCGGCCTGCCCGCGATCATCCGTCCGGCCTTTACCCTTGGTGGCACCGGCGGCGGCGTGGCCTATAACCGCGACGATTACGAACATTACTGCAAATCCGGGCTTGATGCCTCGCCCGTGAACCAGATCCTGATCGACGAATCGCTCTTGGGCTGGAAAGAATTCGAGATGGAGGTCGTGCGCGACAAGGCTGACAATGCCATCATCGTCTGTGCCATCGAAAACGTCGATCCGATGGGCGTGCATACCGGCGACAGCATCACCGTGGCCCCGGCCCTGACGCTGACCGACAAGGAATACCAGATCATGCGCAATCAGAGCATTGCCGTGCTGCGCGAGATCGGCGTCGAAACCGGTGGCTCGAACGTGCAATGGGCGGTGAACCCCGCCGATGGCCGCATGGTCGTGATCGAGATGAACCCGCGGGTGTCGCGCTCATCCGCCCTGGCATCAAAGGCGACCGGGTTTCCGATTGCCAAGATCGCCGCAAAGCTGGCCGTCGGCTATACGCTTGATGAACTGGACAACGACATCACCCGCGTCACCCCCGCGAGTTTTGAGCCGACGATCGACTATGTCGTCACCAAGATCCCGCGCTTTGCTTTTGAAAAATTCGCCGGCGCCAAGCCGCATCTGACCACCGCGATGAAATCGGTCGGCGAGGCGATGGCGATTGGACGCACGATCCATGAAAGCCTTCAAAAGGCACTGGCGAGCATGGAAACCGGGCTTAGCGGGTTTGACGAGGTGGTGATCGAAGGCGCCACAGATCCCACCTCGGGCAAGGCCGCCGTGATCAAGGCGATCAGCCAGGCCACGCCAGACCGGATGCGCACCATCGCACAGGCGATGCGCCACGGGCTTTCGGATGATGAAATCAACGCCGCGACCGCCTTTGACCCTTGGTTTCTTGCCCGCATCCGCGAAATCGTCGAAGCCGAAGAAGAAATCCGTCGCGATGGTCTTCCGCTCACCGAACACGGGTTGCGCGCGCTCAAGATGCTTGGCTTTACCGATGCACGGCTGGCCAAGCTGACCGGGCGTGACGAAGGTCAGGTTCGCCGGGCGCGCCGCAATCTTGGGGTGCGGGCCGTGTTCAAGCGGATCGACACCTGCGCCGCCGAATTCGAGGCCCAGACCCCCTATATGTATTCCACCTACGAATCGCCGATGATGGGCGAGGTCGAGTGTGAAGCGCGCCCCTCTGATCGCAAGAAAGTGGTCATTCTGGGCGGCGGGCCCAATCGGATCGGTCAGGGGATCGAGTTTGATTACTGCTGCTGTCATGCCTGTTATGCCCTGACAAAGGCGGGCTATGAAACGATCATGATCAACTGTAACCCCGAGACGGTTTCAACCGATTATGACACCTCGGACCGGTTGTATTTTGAGCCGCTGACATTCGAACATGTGATGGAAATCCTGACCACCGAGCAACAAAACGGTAGCCTGCACGGCGTCATTGTGCAGTTTGGCGGTCAAACCCCGCTCAAGCTTGCGCGCGCGCTGGAGGCCGAGGGTATTCCGATCCTCGGCACCACGCCGGACGCGATTGACCTCGCCGAAGATCGCGAGCGTTTTCAAGAGCTTGTCAACAAGCTTGACCTTAAACAACCACACAACGGTATCGCCAGCACCGATGAACAGGCGCTTGCCATCGCCGAGGATATCGGCTTTCCGCTGGTGATCCGGCCCTCTTATGTTCTGGGCGGACGGGCGATGGAGATCGTGCGCGATATGGCCCATCTGGAACGCTATATCGCCGAGGCGGTTGTGGTCTCTGGCGATAGCCCGGTCTTGCTTGACAGCTATCTGTCGGGCGCGATCGAATGCGATGTCGACGCGCTTTGCGATGGCGAAACCGTGCATGTCGCGGGCATCATGCAGCACATCGAAGAGGCCGGCGTGCATTCGGGCGACAGTGCCTGTTCGCTGCCGCCCTATTCGCTCAGCGACGAGATGATCGCGCGCATCAAGGCGCAGACCGAGGCGCTGGCGATTGCGCTGAACGTGGTTGGCCTGATGAACGTGCAATTCGCGGTTAAAGACGATGAAATCTACCTGATCGAGGTAAATCCGCGCGCCAGCCGCACCGTGCCCTTCGTGGCCAAGGCGACGGATTCGGCGATTGCCGCAATTGCCGCGCGGCTTATGGCAGGCGAGAAAATGGCCGCCTTCCCGTTCCGTGGCCCCTACCCCAAAGACACCAAGCCCGGCACCCTGCCGATGGCCGATCAGATGACGCTGGCCGATCCCAACATGCCGTGGTTTTCGGTCAAAGAGGCGGTTCTGCCCTTCGCGCGCTTCCCCGGTGTGGATACGATCCTTGGCCCGGAAATGCGTTCGACCGGCGAGGTAATGGGCTGGGATGTGTCCTTTCCGCGTGCCTTCCTCAAGGCGCAAATGGGCGCAGGCGTTGACCTGCCGGATAGCGGCAATGTCTTTATCTCGATCAAGGACGCGGACAAGACGCCGCAGTTGATTGAGGCTGCGAGGGTGCTGGTCGATCTTGGCTTTGCCGTAGTCGCCACGCGCGGCACGGCGGATTTCCTCAAAGGACATGACATCGCTTGCGAGGTGATCAACAAGGTCTATGAGGGGCGCCCCAATATCGTGGATATGCTGAAAGACGGGCAGATCGCGCTTGTGATGAACACCACCGAAGGCACACAAGCGGTTGAGGACAGCCGCGAGATCCGCTCGGTTGCACTTTATGACAAGATCCCCTATTTTACGACCGCCGCCGGATCGCATGCCGCTGCCTTGGCGATCAAGGCGCGCGAAGAAGGCGAATTGAAGGTGATGCCGCTGCAAGGCAGCAACAGTTAACACCCCGGCGCGCATTGGGTTTGATGCGCGTCACCGCTAGAGTGGTCGGTTTTGACACCGTAACGGCGGATTCAGGCGCTATGCTTTGGGCGCCTAGCGGCGTTGCGACAACTGCATTAATTTTATCCATTTTACCTATTGCGTGTTGTGAAATTTCGCATATGTGCTTGAAACAGACGATATATCGTTTGTTTTACTTCTCAGGATGGAGGCCAGCCATGACCCGCGACGAACTTAACCGCGAATTGCGTATGCATAGTGCAAGTTGGCCTGCCGTGCTGATCGTCTATGGGATGATCGTTGGCACGATGGCCCTGTCGGCAATGGCGATCCTCTGATCGCGACCCGCGCGCTATTTTAAAACTGTTGAACTGCAAAGTGGCGGTGGGCTTCCCCATCCGCCACTTTCGTGTTTTCATCGCATCGCGCCCTTAGACGTTGGTGCCGCTGATCTTTTTGTCTTTCGGATCAATCCGCGCAGCCGCCGCATCACCGACATTGTCGATCCCGCGTTCTTCCAAAAGCGTGGTAAGCCACTCGGGGTCCATTTCGGGCACCGAGCTTAGCAGCAGGTCGGTATAGGGGTGGTGCGGTGGCGTGAACATGTCATCCTTGGGCCCCTGTTCCACCACCTTGCCGTGCTGCATCACCACCACCTCATCCGCGATAGAGCGGACCGTGGCAAGATCATGCGTGATGAACATATAGGCCAGGTTCAATTCCCCCTGAAGCCGGTCCAGAAGNCGCAGGATCCCTTCNGCCACNAGNTGATCGAGAGCCGAGGTGACCTCGTCGCAGACGATAAAGCTTGGCTCAGCCGCAAGCGCGCGGGCGATGCCGATCCGCTGTTTCTGNCCACCGGAAAGTTCAGGCGGATAGCGGTTATAATACTGCGACGGCTCAAGCTCGATCAGATCGAGCAATTCATCCACCCGGTTCTTGAGCTTGGCGCCCTTGAGCCCCGAATAGAACGCCGCAGGCCGACCGATAATTTCNGAAATCCGTACCTTGGGATTCAGCGCCGTATCGGCCATCTGATAGATCATCTGACATTGGCGCAGCTGGTCTTTGGTACGATCCCGATAGTCGGGCGGGAATGGCTCGCCCTTGAACAGTATCTCGCCCTTTGAGGGCGGCAAAAGCCCGGTGATACAGCGCGCCGTGGTCGATTTACCCGACCCGGATTCGCCCACGACGGCGACGGTCATGCCCTCGTANATGTCAAAGCTGACATCATCCAGAACCTTGTCGCCGCCGGTATAAGAGGCATCGACATTCTTGACCGAGATCAGCGGCACGCTATCCTTGGGGCGATATTTCTGCGGGCTTTCAAAGCTGCGCACCGCCCAGAGGGATTTGGTGTATTCCTCTTGCGGATTGTCGAGCATCTCTTTGGTCGAGGCCTCTTCGACCTCTTCGCCCTTGAGCAGAACCTTGATGGTATCGGCCATTTGCGCCACCACCGCCAGATCGTGGGTAATATAGATTGCGGCGGTGTTGAACTGTTCGACGATGTCACGGATCGCGGCCAGAACCTCGATCTGGGTGGTCACGTCAAGCGCGGTGGTCGGCTCGTCAAAGATGATCAGNTCCGGGCGACATGACATCGCCATAGCCGTCATCGCGCGCTGCAACTGCCCACCAGAGACCTGGTGAGGATAGCGAAACCCGATCTCGGACGGATTCGGCAGGCGCAATCGCTCATAAAGGTCCATCGCATCCTCTTGCGCCTCAAGCCGCTTTTTCAGGCGGTATTGCAGAGGCGCTTCGGTGTGCTGGTCGATGATCTTATGGGCCGGGTTGAACGAGGCCGCCGCCGATTGCGCCACATAGGCAATGCGCGAGCCACGCAACGCGCGCCGCTCGCTTTCGGTGGCGGTTGTCAGCTCCATCCCGTCAAACTCGATCGAACCATTCGAGATCCGCGTGCCATCCCGCGCATAGCCCATACAGGCCGCGCCGATCGTGGATTTACCGGCACCGGATTCACCAATCAGGCCCATAACCTCACCGCGGTGGAGGGTCAGATCGACACCCTTGATGATGTCGACCCAGCTTTCATCGGAATAGCCCTGAATTTTCAGGTCCCTGATTTTCAGAAGAACGTCTTTTTTCTTTACCATATCCGATTACCCTTTCAGGCCAGAGGAACGATGCAGCATCCAGTCAACCACAAAGTTGATTGCGACCGTCAACAGGGCGATGGCGCCCGCGGGAATAAGCGGGGTGACATCACCAAACGAGATCAGCGTTGCGTTTTCGCGCACCATTGATCCCCAATCCGCCGTCGGTGGCTGAATGCCAAGTCCAAGGAAGCTTAGGCCGGCAATGAGAAGGAACACGAAACAGAATTCCAACCCGAACTCGGCCACCAGAGGCGCGGTAGAGTTGGGCAGGATTTCACGCCGGATAAGATACCAGGTGCGTTCCCCGCGAAGTTTGGCGGCCTCGATATAATCCATGACCACCACGTTGCCCGCAACCGCCCGCGTCAGGCGAAATACCCGAGGGCTATAGATCACCGCGACCACAAGGATCAGGATGATCTCGGAGGGGTTGAAGATCACCAGCATTCCAAGCGCAAAGGCCGCCGAAACCCCGCCCAGAACGGCAAGGCCAATGATCCAGCCCATGACGCTTCGCTCAGACACAGCCGTGACCACCAACAGGCCGGTGACCCCGGCAAAGATGGTCAGCAGATAAAAGGCCGTGGTGTTGTTGGCCAACTCTCCGCCAAAGATCGACAGCATCAGAAGCGCGAAGATCAGCGAGGGGATCGACATGATCACATCCGACGTGCGCGCCAGGATCTGGTCAAACCAGCCCCCTGTGGTCGCCGCCAAAAGCCCGGCAAGCGCGCCCAGAAGAAAGGCCATGACCGTCCCTGCCAGCGCAAGGGCAACCGTGTTGCGCGCNCCAAAAATGACCCGGCTGAACATATCGCGGCCAAGTTGATCCGCCCCCAGAAGCATGGTTTCATCTGGCGGAGCAAAGGCCGATGAAATGATCTGTGCCTCGCCGAATGGCGCGATCCAGGGCGCGAAGATACCGGCAATGGCATAGGTGAAGATGATGAACATGCCAAACCC
>JGI24724J26744_10002247_pt1 | contig 12883 bp, 13 predicted proteins | sample Cruoilmetagenom7_FD_26744 | JGI IMG/M metagenome (IMG submission 26744)
GGGCTGGGTTTTGCGAACATGGTCAGGAATTTCGCGTGCCCGCTGGACATTGGCTGGCTGGGCGGGGTGGTTAGCAATCGGCCAAATAATGCGCGGTTGGCCTCGTCTTTTAGCAGCTCGCAGAACCGCACTTTGCGCCAGCCGGCGGACCAGCCATGCTTGGTTCGTAGTCTTGGTTCTTGGATCAGTTTGGCGAACGCCGCGTCGCGTTCCGATTTTAGCGCGTCAATCGAGCTGTCCTGCTCGATGCACCAATTGCGATCTACCCAATAGGTCATGCCATGGGCCGAGTCATCGCGGTTCGGCCGACCCCGGTCGCGTTTCAGAATATAGCTTTCCATCGCGCCAAGCGCATAGTGGTTCAGCTGCACNAGCGCGGTGTTGTCTTGTCCGAANGGNGAAAACACTTGTTGGCGCTTGTAACGCTCGCCCAGTTCGCGCCCGCATCCGTCAAACCAGCGCGCCTGATCCAGCCGCGATTTATCCGGGCTGCGCGGGCGATGCACGCCCAGTTTTCCGTACGTTCCATCGTTTGCGAACAGCGTTTTGAACATCGAGGCACGCCACGACCAATTCATGATCCTTGGGGCGGCGCGCCTGAACTGGTCGATAATCCGGCGGTCATGAAACCGGACCACATCATCATTGCCAAACANCCGCCATGTCAGGGTGATCGCCGTTGCGTCCGGCAGCGCGTCCAGCAGGGCGGGCAGGGTGTGGTTGCCGACGTGAATATTGACGAATTCGTCGATATCCAGCGTCATGATCCAGTCNGCATCGCGCACCAGTGGATGTTTGTCGGCCAGTTTCAGTGCGGACCATTGCACTGAATTTTCGTGCGGGCCGTCGTTGCGCACATGGGTGATCACGCCAAGCTCTTGCAACAGATCCAGAAGAGCGTCGGATTCGTCGTCGCAATCGTTGGAAAAGATCAGGAAATCGGTGAAACCGACGGCCTGATGATGGGCCAGCCATTCCAGCAGAAAGGCGCCCTCGTTGCGCACGGTCATAACGGCCAGAAAACGCCGCGGGTCTTTGGTTTTAGGCTGGCTGTTCGGCATTTTCTGCCTTGTTCTGTTGCCGGGTCAATCTGCACCACTATGGCGCAAATTGACCGGCTGCACAGGTAAAACGATCAGGTAAGCTTAGAAAAATGCCTGAAGGCCGGTTTGCGCACGCCCAAGGATCAGCGCGTGCACATCATGCGTGCCCTCATAGGTGTTCACGGTTTCAAGGTTCATCATGTGACGAATGACCTGAAAATCCTCGCTAATGCCGTTGCCGCCATGCATGTCACGCGCCATCCGGGCAATATCAAGCGCCTTGCCGCAGTTGTTGCGTTTGATGATCGAGATCATCTCGGGGGCGGCCTTTGCCTCGTCCATCAGACGGCCCACGCGCAGGCTGGCCTGCAAGCCAAGGGTGATGTCAGTCTGCATGTCGGCCAGCTTTTTCTGGAACAATTGGGTTTGGGCCAGCGGGCGTTTGAACTGTTTGCGGTCCAGCCCGTATTGCAAGGCCGCGTGCCAGCAGAATTCGGCAGCCCCCAAAGAGCCCCATGAAATGCCATAGCGCGCCCGGTTCAGACAGCCAAACGGGCCTTTCAGACCTTCGACATTTGGCAGCAGCGCGTCTTCGCCCACCTCCACGTCCTGCATCACGATCTCGCCGGTGACCGAGGCGCGCAGGGACAGCTTTCCGGTGATTTTCGGCGCACTCAGCCCCTTCATGCCTTTTTCCAGCACAAAGCCGCGGATTTTGCCGCCGTGGGCGTCGGATTTGGCCCAGACCACGAATACATCGGCAATCGGTGCGTTGGATATCCACATCTTGTTGCCGGTCAGCCGATAGCCATTGTCGGTTTTCTCGGCCCGGGTTTTCATGGAACCGGGGTCTGAACCCGCGTCAGGCTCGGTCAGGCCAAAACAGCCGATTTTTGAACCGTCGATCAGGCCGGGCAGATATTTGCGCCGCTGCTCTTCGCTGCCGTAAGCATAGATCGGATAGATCACCAGGCTCGACTGCACCGACATCATTGAACGATAACCGCTGTCCACGCGCTCAACCTCGCGCGCGACCAGCCCGTAGGTGACATAGCCAGCGCCCAGCCCGCCGTATTCCTCGGGCACGGTGACGCCAAGCAATCCGGACGCGCCCATCAGGGGAAACAGGCCCGCGTCAACGGTTTCTTCGCGGTAGGCGTCGATCACCCTTGGGGCAAGAACGTCATCGGCAAAAGCGCGCGCGCCATCGCGCAGCATGCGTTCATCTTCGCTAAGCTGATCGTCAAGGCGAAACGGGTCCTGCCAGTCGAATTTGGACAGGTCGGGGGCGTCTTTTGCACGTAGGGTCATTCATCGGCTCCGTTGATTTTGTGGGCAGTCATAATCAATGGGGGCAGAGGCTGCAATGTGGCTATTTTTTAAACAGGCGCATCACGACCGGCGCAAACAGGATCACGGTAAACAGCCGCAGCACATGGTGGGCCACGACAAAGCCCACATCCGCCCCTGCCAAAATCGCAATCATCGCCATTTCTGCCTGACCGCCGGGCAGGAAGCTTAGCCAGATATTCAGATCAAGCCCGGATTTAAATTGCAGAATAACCAGAATGAACACGACGGAAAGCGCGGCCAGCAACAGCGAAAACAGAAAACCCGCCACCACGTCTTCGCGCAGTTCCTTGGCGGTGATGCCGGTATATTTCGTGCCGATGGACATGCCGATAGACAGCTGGGCTATCCAGATCATTTCAACCGGTGGGCGCGAGGTAACAANGCCGCTTAGTTCCAGTGCTGCCGTCAGGATCAATGGCCCCAGCAANGAGGCGCCGACCATNCCCACACGCTCGGCGATTTTCCAGCCCGCCACGCCGGCAAAGATGAACAATAATATGTCGCGCAGGGGGGTGTCGATTGCCCGCACACCGGGCGGGCGGGTGAGTTCCAGATCAAGCACGAAGGCCATCACAAATGGCACCAGCGTCAGGATCACGACGATCCGGGTGGCATGGATCAGCGACATGGCGCGCACATCGCCGCCGCCTGCCTCGCCAAACAGCACCATGTCCTGCAGCCCGCCGGGAAGGGCGGCGTAATAGGACGTGACCGGATCAAACCCCATCACCTTGTGCAGGAAGGGAAAGCCGATTGCTCCAATNGCCAGAATATAAAGCGGAATAACCAGCAGGGTTGGCCAGTGCGTTGGCAGGCTATGCAACAGTTCAGGGGTGACGTTTGATCCGATCAGCACGCCCAGAAACGTGCGAAAGAGGATTCCGAGCACGCCGAGGTCCTGCATTTTCATGCCCCCAAGCGCAAACACCAGACAGCCCATCATCGGCCCCATCAGCAGTGGCAGCGGCAGGCCAAGCCACACGAAAACCACCGCCCCAAGGGCGGCGGAAAGCATCGTTTTTATGCGGGCTGGGGTTATCGCAGACATTCGCCTTGTTAGGCTTCCCCGCGCAAAAAGTGCAAGACCTGCCGGTGATTTTGTCCATTGCGCATGATCCGGGTCGTGGCGGCAGAGCTAGGCGGGTATTTCGCCGGAAACCCAACTGAAAGGACACAATAATGACTTTGAAATACTTGCCTTATGATGCTGAATTTGTTGCGCGCGTTCGCGCTGGTGGTCCGGATGCCAACGGGCAGCTGGCCGAACGTTCGGTTTCGGACGGTGCAGGAAATCCGTGCCGGTATTGCCTGAACGATGTGCCCGAAGGGGCCGGGATGCTGATCCTTGCGGCGCGGCCCTTTCCAGAACTTCAGCCCTTTGCCGAAACCGGGCCGATATTCCTTTGCGCCGATGATTGCACGCCTTGGTCTGGCGACGGGGTGCCGCCAATCCTGAAAACCGCGCCTGATTATCTGGTTAAGGCATATACGCCAGACCACCGCATCCTTTATGGCAGCGGAAAGGTTGTATTCAGCACCAATCTGGCTTCCTATGCTGATGCGCTTTTGCAAGATCGGGCCGTGGCTTTTGTGGATGTCAGATCGGCGCGCAACAATTGTTTTCAAACCAGGATCGTTCGCGAGCATGACACCGAGATTTGACGACATACCAGAGATCGCGCTGGACTGGCACCGCGCCGGCAAAGGCGTGGCATTGGCCACGGTGGTGCAGACTTGGGGCTCGGCCCCGCGTCCCGTTGGCAGTCAGTTGGCGATTTCCGGGGCCGGAGAAATTGCCGGATCAGTGTCAGGTGGTTGCGTCGAGGGCGCGGTGGTGGTCGAGGCTTTGGACGCCCTGCAAGACTCCACGCCGCGCATTCTGGAATACGGTGTGTCTGATGACGAAGCTTTTGCAGTTGGGCTGGCTTGCGGGGGCACGATCCGGGTGCTGGTTGAACCGGTTGGCGGCGGGCTAGGCGCCGATATGCTTGCCGATATCTGCGCTGCTCGGGCCAAGCGCCGCCCGGTGGCCTATGTGGTCGATACGGACAGTTGGCAGCGCCAGCTTGTCTATGGCGGGCAGGGCGATCTGGCGGATCGGTTCCGGTCTGACAAATCCGGGTTTGAGGGCGCGCGGTTCATCGCCATTCACAACCCGGCCCTTCGGCTGGGGGTTGTGGGGGCGGTGCATATTGCACAACCGCTGATGCAGATGGCGCGGCTTGCGGGGTTTGACACTGTTCTGATTGACCCGCGCGAAGCATTCGCAACAAACGATCGTTTCCCCGGTGAAAAGATCGTGCATGACTGGCCGGACGCCGCACTGGACGATTTTGGTCTGGATGCGCGTACCGGCGTTGTCACCCTGACCCATGACCCTAAGCTGGACGACCCGGCGATCATCGCGGCGCTGAGATCCGATGTGTTTTATCTTGGCTGTCTGGGGTCCACACGCACCCACGCAAAGCGGGTTGCGCGCCTAAGCGAGGCCGGGTTCACGGCCGATGAAATCGCGCGCATCCATGCCCCGGTTGGNCTGGATATCGGTTCAAAATCTCCGGCTGAAATCGCGATCTCGATCATGGCCGAGATCGTGCAAAACCTGCGTCAGGGATCGCGCAAGTCGGGCTGAAACATACCCTGACAGGTGATCATCACCACGTCTGCACCAAACAGATACCCGTCGTCCGTTGCCGCTGCGAAACAGTCCCTTCGTGGCTTTTGGGGCGCTCGTGAGTGTTGCCCTAATATTGGTCCCGATGTTGCAGCCATGACATGGTGAAAGGCAGGTCGTTTTCATCCCGTCCTTTGGGTGTCAGATCAAGGATGTGATAGGCGCTGTTAAGCATATCCAGCCCGCGCGAATAGGTTGAATACGTGTGATAAATTGCACCGTTTTCATCTTTTGCGAATACGCTGATACCCGGCATTTCCGGCGCGCCGTGTTTCAGGGTGTCATAATTGTAAACCGCNGTGCCATCGGCGATGTCCTGTTGGCTGAAAGTCACGCCGTAGTCCTGATTGAAATCGGTATTTGCCGCCGAAACCCAAGGCATTGTCCAGCCCATCCGTGCGCGGAATTTCTGTAAGGTTTCCAGTGGCGCGCTGGATACCATCGCCAGTGCGGTGTCGCGCGCGCCAAGATGCGCCTCGGTCCCTTCGAAATTGTCCATCCAGAACGAACAGGNCTTGCAGCCTGCCTGCCAGTCGGGTGCGAACATAAAGTGGTAGATCACCAGCTGGCTGTGCGCCCCAAAAAGTTCGCCAAGGGAAACCGCACCACTGTTGCCGTCAAAGGGATAGTCTTTGTCAACGCGCACCCAGGGCAGGTCGCGCCGTGCAGCGCTTAGGGCGTCGCGGGTTCGGTTGAATTCTTTTTCGCGTTCCAGCAGGTTTTTGCGTTGTTCCAGCCAGTCTTTGCGCGTGGCAATTGTGATCGTCATGTCCTGTCCTTCCCAAAAAATTCAGATTGCAGCGTCCAGCGCGCCAAGTATGGATGTCCAGCCGCCTTCATGATTGTCGCGGGCCTCTGGCGAGGCAAATTTCACATGATGAAGGGTCAGTTCAGTACCCCCCTCAACCGGTTTGAAATCCAGCGTGACGGTGCTGTCATCAACCGAAAACGGCGACTGCCATGTGAAGATCAGTTGGCTATGTGGGTCGATTTTCTTGTAGATGCCATGATGCGGGATTTCATTTTCGCTTCCCTGCATAATGATGTCAAAACGGCCCCCCTCGACCGGATTGGCAGAGGCGCGCGGCACGCTCATCCCGCTGCCGGGCAGCATGAATTTCATCAGCATTTCGGGATCAAGCCAGGCATTGAACAGCCGTTCGGCCGGGGCGTTTATCACGCGTGAAATTTCCAGTGATAGGTCAGTCATTGTCAGGTTCCTTTGTCATTAGATTATCCAGCGCTTCCAGCCGCATATCCCAGATCGAACGAAGCTGATTGAACCAGCGGTCAATTTCCTGGACCGGCTCCATATCAACCTCGATCAGGTGGACGCGGCCGATGGTTTTACGGCTGACCAGCCCGGCCTTTTCCAGAACCTTGATGTGTTTGGACACCGAATTCAGGCTCATTTCATAATGGTCCGCCAGATCAGTCACCCGCATTGCACCTTCCTGAGCGAGCAGCGTCAGGATTGCGCGTCGGGTCGGGGCACTGGCGGCCTTCAGAATATCGGATAGGCGTGATGTATTTTGTTCAACCATAAGGGTGAATAACTGTGTTTTGGGCGTTAGTCAACCAAAGGGGTGAATAATAAACTGCAATTCAACGCTCCAAATGTGCGAATCGGTGTTCTCATTGCCCCGGTCGCGTGATTAATTCAGCCCAATTCAAATTTCGGAGGTACTCATGACAAAGGTCTCGTTGACGCTGAACGGCAAACCGGTGTCAGGAAAAATAGAAGGCCGCACCCTGCTGGCAGAATTTCTGCGCGAGGGGCAGGGGCTGACCGGCACCCATATCGGTTGTGATACCAGCCAGTGCGGTGCCTGCCTTGTGCATGTGAACGGCGATCTGGTGAAATCCTGCGCGATGTTCGCAACTGAGGCCGACGGTTGTGAGGTCACCACAATCGAGGGGATGGCCGCGCCCGATGGCACGCTATCTGCAATTCAGGACGCATTTCGCGAACATCACGGGTTGCAATGCGGGTTTTGTACGCCGGGTATGGTGATGTCGACGGCAGAGTTGCTAAAGATTAACCCTAAACCAACCGAGGCCGATATCCGCGACCATCTGGAAGGCAATATCTGCCGTTGCACCGGCTATCACAACATTATCAAAGCGATCATGGCCGCCAGCGGTCAGGATGTTTCGGGCATCGCCGCCGAATAGGTAACCCGCCCAGAGGAGGCCGTAGGCCATGTATAATTTTGAAATTGAAAAGCCTGCAACGATTGACGATGCTGTTGCCGCCCTGACTTCGGATGAAGCGCAGGCGCTGGCCGGTGGTCAGACGCTGATCCCAACGCTAAAGGCGCGCCTTGCTGCGCCGGAAAAACTGATCTCTTTGACGGGCATTTCTGAATTGCGCGGCATCAGCACGGATCAAACCGGGCGTATTTGCATCGGGGCCGGGACGACCCATACGGCGGTTGCTTCGGGCGCGGGTGCTTATCCGGCCCTGGCGGCCCTGGCGGGTCAGATCGGCGATGTGGCGGTGCGCAACCGGGGCACGATCGGTGGCTCGGTGGCTAATAACGATCCATCTGCTTGCTACCCTGCGGCGGTGCTGGCCTCTGGCGCGGTGATCGTTACCAATGCACGCGAAATTGGTGCGGATGATTTCTTTGAAGGCATGTTCACAACCGCCCTTGAAGAAGGTGAGATTGTTACACAGGTGCGTTTCCCGGTGCCCCAACAGGCCGCNTATGTGAAATTCAAACAGCCCGCATCGCGCTTTGCACTGGTCGGTGTCTTTGTGGCCCGGTTCGCCGATGGCGTGCGCGTGGCTGTGACCGGTGCGTCAGAAGAAGGCGTTTTTCGCTGGGCNGAGGCCGAGGNNGCCTTGTCAGGCGATTTTTCAGCTGATGCGCTTGATGGCTTAAGCGCCAGTGCGGACGGTCTGATTGGTGACGCACACGGCACGCCNCAATATCGCGCCCATCTGATTGGCGTGATGGCGGCGCGGGCAGTTCAGGCGGCGAAATAGGCGCTTTGGGGTAACTGGCTGCGATGGGTTTTTTCAACGCCGCGCCGCCATTCACTGGCTAACTAACTGCGATACAAAAAAGGCCCGCACAGTGATGTGCGGGCCTTTTTGTTTGATCGTGTTTCAGCAGACATCATATTCGTCGCGAAGGCCGCAACGTCACTGATTGGCGCGTTACTTGCGCAAAGGGTTGATCATCATGATCATCTGGCGCCCTTCCATTTTGGGCATCGAGTCGATCTTACCAAGCTCTTCTGTGTCGTCGGCCACCCGTTCCAGCAACTGACGCCCCAAATCAAGGTGTGCCATTTCACGACCGCGAAACCGCATGGTGATCTTCACCTTGTCGCCGTTTTCCAGAAACTTGTACACGTTNCGCATCTTGACTTCGTAGTCATGGGTATCGGTGTTGGGGCGAAACTTGACCTCTTTGATCTCGATGATCTTTTGGTTTTTGCGGGCCTCGGCCTCTTTCTTTTGGGTTTCGTATTTGAACTTTCCGAAATCCATAATCTTGCAGACGGGCGGGTTCGCATTGGGCGAGATTTCGACCAGATCAAGGCCAACATCCAGCGCCATTTCATAGCCGCGTTCCGGCGTAACGACGCCGACGTTTTCACCTTCTGCTCCGATAAGCCGTATTTCCGGGCACCGAACATTTTCGTTCACTCTGGGGCCGGTGTCGCGTTGTGGCGGGGCGTTGTGGGGTCTGCGGGCTATGGCGATGATCCTTAAGTTGTTTTAATTGTCTGGGCTGGAAAAATAGGGCGTGCGCGGACGTCTTTCAACCGAATTATTGGCGGAAATCGGTTTATTGCGGCTGCTTTTGGTATGTAGGCTTCATTTTCCTATCGTGATCTGTCATTTGCACGGCAATAAATCAACTTTTCCAAATAAAGGTAGGGAATCGATATGAGTAAGGTATGGGTTGTAGTTGTGGCGCTGCTGGTGGCTGGGGGCGGTTATTACTATTTCGATAGTCAAAAACAGGCCGCCATCGAGGCAAGCGCAGCTGAAGCCGCCGCAAAGGCCGCCGAAGANGCAGCCGCCGCAAAGGCCGACCAAGAGGCTGCTGCNGCAAAAGCNGCCGAGGAGGCTGCTGCAAAAGCCACTGAAGAAGCTGCCGCTGCCGCAAANGCNGCCGAAGACGCTGCTGCCAAACTGGCCCAGGAAGCCGAAGACGCAGCTGCCAAGCTGGCCCAAGAGGCCGAAGATGCGGCCGCAAAACTGGCGCAGGAAGCCCAAGAGGCTGCTACGGCTGCAGCCAGTGATTTGGCCGAAAAACTTTCGGTCGAAAATTTCGACTTGGGTACGGTGTCCAAGCTGGTGGATGGCAGTGATATGTCAGGCGTTGAAAAGCTGACACTGAAGGGCGCATTGGAAAATGCAAAAGACGACCCCGAGCTGTTGAAAACCTTGCTAAAGCAGGTTCAGTCAGCTTTGGGCCAATAAGCCCTGTCGGATTAGAAAAAAACAGGCTGCGCCAAATATTGGCGCAGCTTTTCGGGAACGGGCTGGGGCGCGCCTAGCCCACGAAGGCTTTTTCAACGACATAATGCGCCGGGTCGGAATTGGCACCTTCGCGCAGGCCGAACCCTTCTAGGATTTCCTTGATGTCTTTGTTCAGCCCCATCGAACCACAAACCATCGCCCGGTCAACATCCACTGAAATTGGTGGAACACCAAGATCCTTAAAAAACGCACCCGAACGCATCAAATCCGTGACGCGGCCCATCTTTGGGCTGTCTTCGCGTGTCGTGGTCGGAAAATAGCGCAGCTTGCCGCCAATAAACTCGCCGATTAGCGGATCATTGGGCAGGCTTTCCACCAGCCGCCGACCATATTCCAGTTCGGCCACGGCGCGGCAGGTGTGGGTTAAGATTACCTCGTCGAATTTTTCGTAAGTTTCCGGGTCGCGGATCAACGAGGCAAAAGGCGCGATGCCGGTGCCGGTTGCAAACAGATACAATCGTTTGCCCGGCAGCAGCGCGTCATGCACCAGCGTGCCAACAGGCTTGGGGCGCAGAATAATCTCGTCACCGGCTTTGATGTGTTGCAAGCGCGAGGTCAGCGGGCCGTCCTGCACTTTGATGGAATAAAATTCCAGCTCGTCGTCCCAACTGGGCGAAGCGATGGAATAGGCGCGCAGCAACGGGCGGCCATTGTCGCCCATCAGCCCGATCATCACAAATTCGCCCGAGCGGAAGCGCAGGGATTTGGGCCGGGTGACGCGAAAGGAAAACAACCGGTCGGTCCAGTGGGTTACCTGCGTTACGGTTTGTGCGTCGGGCAGGGTGGGTGTTTTGGGCGCGGCGGTGGATTTATCCATGGGTGTCTGATCGTTCATAGTTTCAAATACGGGGCGATTGCCCGATCCTTATGTAGTGATGTCTGCCTGCCGGGTGAACCCTAAACTGTGCCACGCAGGCGCGACTGATAGTCATGGGCCTGCCAGTTGGCGCGGGCGCGCCACTGTTCTTCGGGCTGGCGGGCGGCCAGATCGGCGCTGATTTCGACCTCGTCAAAGCCCGCCCGGCGCGCCATTGCGTATTGATCGGCGATCACATGACCGCGCGCGCGCAACCGTCCGCTATAGCCCATCAGCCGCAACTGGCGCGCGATGGTAAAGCCGCGACCGTCCGCAAAGTTTGGGAAATCAACGCGGATCACGGTAACATCGTCAAGCTGCCCGGCCAGGTTTTCGGGCATCGTATCGCTTGGCAGATCAAGGCCAATATCGTCTGTATGCGGCTCTGACAGTGGCGCGAAACCGCCCGTCCAATCGTCCGCGCCAAAACCGTCGTCGCTGACGATTACATTTGCATCCGAAATTTCGGCCGTGGTTGCGCGCACCATTTTTCCGTTCACAAAATGAATGCCGCATTCTTCTTTTTCGGCCCCGCGCCAGCGCCCGGCGCGCGCGTCTTCGCCCGGTGCGACCTGTGATGTGCAGGGCGCGCAGCCAATTGACGGATAGCCACCGGCAACCAGCGGATGGCGGGGCAGGCGGTTGTTGGTGATGTAATCGCTGACATCTTGCGGCGTCCAGTGGACCAGCGGATTGACCTTTATCCGTTTGCCATCTTCATTCTCAAAAAAGTCGAGCGTCGCGCGGTTTTGTCCCTGAAACCGCTTGCGGCCAGTGATCCAGCTGTCAAATCCGTCCAGCGCATTTTGCAGCGGCTCTGTTTTACGCAGGGCACAGCAGGCATCCGGGTCGCTGCGATGCAGATTGCCGTCTGTATCACGGGCAAATATCTGATCCCGGTTGGGCCGGATCAGCCGGATATTTTGCAAGCCCAGCTTGTGCGCGACCTCACGTTGATAAATCAGCGTTTCCTCAAACAGCATTTCAGTGTCCAGAAACAGCACCGGCGTGGTGCGATCCATCACCGACAGCATATGCANCANNGCCACCGATTCCGCGCCAAAGCTGGACACCAGCGCAATCGAGCCGACCATCGGGTCTGACAGGGCATGTTCCAGAACGGCCGTGGCCGAATGGTGTTTATAGCGCGCGTTCAGGTCGCTGACGCGTTCGGCGACGGGGGCTAGGGGGGCTTCAAGCGGCATCGGCTTTGTCCTGTGTTGGGTAAAGGGCGGCTTTGAATGGATCAGCGCCAAGGCGGCGATAGGTTTGCAAAAAGGTTTCGGCCGGATCGGTGCGGATGCGCAGATAGGCCGCGATCAGCCGTTCGATCGCTGGAACGATTTCGTCATAGGCAAATCCCGGCCCGGCGCGGGTGCCGATCACGGTATCCTGAGTGGCGTCCCCACCAAGCGTGATCTGATAGTTTTCCACCCCGGCGCGATCCAGCCCAAGAATGCCGATATGGCCCACATGGTGGTGTCCGCAGGCATTGATGCAGCCCGAGATTTTGATCTTTAGCGGCCCAATCTGATGTTCCTGCTTCAGCTCGTCAAACCGGGTTGCGATCTGCTGGGCAACAGGGATCGAGCGGGCCGTGGCCAGCGCGCAGTAATCCATGCCGGGGCAGGCGATAATATCGGAAATCAGCCCGACATTCGCTGTGGCCAGACCCAGCTTTTTCAGCGCCGCGTGAACTGCGGGTAGGTCGCCCTTGTGCACATGGGGCAGGATCACGTTCTGCTCATGGCTGATGCGCAGTTCATCATGGCCAAATTGCTCGGCCAGATCGGCGAGCGTGCGCATTTGATCCGATGTCGCATCGCCCGGCGTCTGCCCATGTTTCTTCAGCGACACGGTGACAATCGCGTAGTCCGGGTTGAAATGATCCGCCAGATTTATATCCGACCAGGCCCGGAATACCGGATCAGACCGGCGGGCGGCCTCATGGGGTTCAACCGGCTTTGTGACAAACTGCGGTGGTGCAAATTGCTGCTCAATCTCGCGCAAACGCACCTGATCGGCGCCATTGAAACTGGCGCGGATTGCCTTGAACCGTTCATCGACCGCTGCACGCAGTTCACCCAGCCCGGTTTCATGCAGGGTGATCTTTATGCGGGCTTTGTATTTATTGTCGCGCCGACCAAGCAGGTTATAGGCGCTGACGATTGCCTCGACGTAGGGCAGCAGATCGCCTTTGGGCAGAAAAGCACACAAGGTCTGGCCCACCATCGGCGTGCGGCCAAGGCCGCCGCCAACGATCACTTCAAAACCCGGCTGCCCGTCGCGGGTGGCCATCAGCAGGCCGATATCATGGGCGCGGGTGACGGCGCGGTCGTTCGGGCTGCCGGTGACGGCGATCTTGAATTTGCGCGGCAGGAACTGAAATTCCGGGTGATCGGTGGACCATTGGCGCAGCAGTTCGGCAACCGGGCGCGGGTCCTCGATTTCAT
>JGI24724J26744_10002248_pt1 | contig 12882 bp, 12 predicted proteins | sample Cruoilmetagenom7_FD_26744 | JGI IMG/M metagenome (IMG submission 26744)
AAAAAAAAAATTGCTTAAGAATGAAAAGAATTAAGAGTATTGATGCAATTCGCGGATTATGCATGCTTCTCATGGTTCTTGGGCACCTATTGGATTGGTGGGTTAGAAGTGAGGATAGGTGGTTTGTATATATGTTGTTTGCATTTTTAGGCCCTATCGCTGCTACAGGATTTATGTTTATTTCAGGATTCAGTACTATTCTATCTTATAAAAGGAAAGTTACAAATATAGAAGATTCAAATGGACTTATTATGCGCAAAGTTAAAAATATTTACATTATTAGAGCTTCGTTATTATTAATAGTAGCTTTGCTCTATAATTCAGCAATAGCTTTTGGTATTAACGATCCTACTTGGATTTGGTCATGGTTTATTTTACAAACAATCGCGGTTTCGTTCTTATTGGGGTGGTTTTTCTTAAATACTTCAAAAACATTTAGGATTTTGGTTGGAATTGTATTGCTAGTTGTCAATCAATTTATTTCAACCTTTTTGCTACCCTATGAGGGACAAACTAATCTTTATGGGATCTTATTCTATATTTTATACCATCCTTTAGAGCAATTTACAATCTTGACTTATTTTTCTATATTTCTCCTTGGAACTGTAGCGGGAGAATTATTTTTTGAGGTTAACAATATTAGCGATCAAGAGGAAAGGAAGCATGCGATAAAATATGTGTTTATAACGCCTTTATTGTTAATTGGGATAATTTCAGTGTCATTTGGTTTCATTTTNCGTTTTCCTGATATTATTATTCGTAGAACCTTTTCTTCGCAGGTTTTTTCTATTGGCTCTTTTCTAATTTTGCTTTCAATACTTATATTTAATGAAGAATTTGAAATTATTAAAACAAAAAAAAGTTATAGATTTTTCTATTATTACTCTTTTTACTCTTTTACTATTTATTTGGCGCATAATCCATTGTATTTTTTATTTTTTGGTCAACTAAACATTTTTACTATTTGGATAGCCCTCGTAGGAACTATAATTTTGATAACGCTATTACTTAAAGGCATTTATAAGAAATGGGGGAGAAAAGCCTCTTTAAAAACTCAATTAAGCGTCCTAAGTTTAATATTACTAAATAAAATAGAACAAAAAGATAGTAAAAATAATTAATTTGGCAATAACTGCTTTTTCAATAAAAGTTAAGTTTCTTGTTTTAAGCTATGAATGATAAAATTTATTTAATTTTAATAATTTCTAACTCTAACTACTTCAATTAAAAAATGTTTAAAAAATGCAACGAGCAAGAATTAGACTTTCTTCTACGAAGCTTCCAGCGCTAAAAGCCGTATGCGAACAAATAGAAAGTGTATGTAAAAATCAAGGCATTAGAAAACTTGGACCAATTCCCTTACCTACAAAGAGATTACGCGTACCAGTATTAAAAGCACCTTCTGGTCAAGGAACTGCGACTTGGGCGAAGTTTGAAATGAGAATCCACAAACGCCTTTTTGAAATAACTGCGAACGAGCGCTCCATGCATCTTATTATGAAGATCCAGATTCCAGAAACCGTTTTAGTCGAAATTGAGCTTATGTAATATTTTTATTTTATTGGTTAAACAATCTGGAGTAAATCTCAAAATTAATGTAATTAACCTTCTTTTTATAATTTAGATATATTCCATCAAAAGAATTTAAATATTAAAGAATAACTAATTATTATATGCCATTAACACCATTTCATTTAGGTCCAGGGTTAATGATTGGATTGTTGTTTCTTAATTTCATCGATTTTCCTACATTCTTAATTGCTAGTGTAATTGTTGATATAGAACCCTTTATAATCTTATTTTTTAACTTAGATTATCCGCTTCATGGTTTTTTCCATAGTTTTTTGGGAGGTACTATTGTTGCACTTCTCTTGGCGGTGGTAATGAGCAAAATTAGAAGATATCTTTCCCCTTTAATGTCGATTTTCAAGTTAGAACAAGATGTATCGGTTAAAAAAATCTTGGTTGCCTCTCTTTCGGGAATTTATATTCACATTTTATTCGATTCCCCTATTTACACGGATATCCAACCTTTTTTTCCTCTCAATTTTAATCCTTTCTATCGAAGTACTATTTTTCCTGGATTATTAGAAATGTTAATATGTGTGTATTGTTTCATTGGAGCATTAATTATTTACTTATTTAGATTATATCAGTATAAAGTAAAAAATCAAGAAAAAATTCAAGTGAAAAAAGAGTTAGAAAATCTTATTCAGTTTGTTAAAAAACAAAAATTAATATCCATGATAATTACCTATTTCATAATTGGGATAATCTATGTTTTAACTGGATTTTTCCACGATTTAATTATGGGAAAACTAATCATATTTCCTCTTATGATAAGTATACCTCTTGTAGCACCATTTTGGCCATTAATGGTTTATGCCGATATTATAAACATCGGTATAATGCTTCAAGATGTTATTACATTAATTTCTTTTATATTTTTTACTTTATTCTTTTTGTATTGTTTTAGGATGGTTAAACCCGTAAATATAATAACGAAAGAAAAAGTTTCATTATAAACATGTAAGAATTAATTAAATAACAAACAGAGATGCGTTTCTTTTTATCCTAAAAATAATTACCTTCTAAAATGGCTATTAAATTATTTAAAGGTAAATGTTAAAATCTATTTAATCTATAATAAGATAATTAAAAAAGCAATTATTTAGACAAATATATAATTCAAAAAGTTGTTGTAGATAAATGAATGAACGAGATAAAATTAAAAAATTTTACACCAAACCGATTTTCGTGAATTCTGTATTATTAATTGTAAATTTAGGTCTATTTATTTTTAAGTTAATATTTGCTGATTTAAGCGGTAGTTTGGCGCTAAAAGCGGATGCTTTTGATAATCTTACAGATATAATTATGGTATTTGCTGCTTTAGTTGGTATAATTTACGCAAAAAGAAAACCAAATGAAAGATTTCCTTATGGATATTACAAAATAGAAAATATAATCAGCTTAATTATTTCATTAGTCATATTTTTTACAGCGTATAACGTAATTATTATTTCGTTCTCAGAAATTTACGCTCACTTTGTAGGACTTCCAAAACAAATAATAACTTCTCCCGAAATTTTTATTTTCTTAATCATTTCATTAATTATTTCGTTCTCAACAACCTTATATTTAAGGATAATAGGAAAACAGACAAACTCACCCATAATTCAATCTCAAGCAAGCGAAAAATTCTACGATAACCTTATCTCGTCTTCAGTGATAATCGGTTTTATAGGCGCCTTATTTAGTATAACTTTTTTAGATTCTGTAATTAGTCTAATTATTGCTTTACTAATTATTAAAGGGGGATACGATATTTTCTTGACTTCAACTAAAACATTATTAGACGCTGTAATTGATTTTGATCAAAGAAATGAACTTTATAACGCGATTAAAAACTTTCCAAACGTTAAAGAGATCGAAAACCTAGAGATTAGATCTTACGGGCGATATATTTTTCTGGAAGCTGTAGTTATTTTAAACAAAGAACTTCATTTACATCAAATTCAGTCCTTGAAAAATGCGATGTTAAGTAAAATCCAAGCAGAATTTCCTCAAATCTTTAAAATCATTATTATTTCTCAAACTCTGCCAAAAGAAATTATAAAAATTGCCGTACCTTTAGCGAACAACGAAGGTTTAAGTTCTAAAATCTTCGAGCACTTTGGAGAAGCGCCTTTCTTTGCTATCTTGGAAATGCAAGAAGAAAATAATTTTCTTGAATTAAAGAACTATATTGTTCTAATAAACAAGTTTGCAAAAGAAGAAAAAAGAAAAGGTATACTAGTTTCTGAATGGCTACTTTTAGAAAAAATCGATAAGCTTTATTTAAAAAATGAGTTGAATAAGGGTCCACATTTACTCTTAGAAAAAGGCTTTGTTCAAACGATTTTAACTGAATTAAATAGCTTAAAAGAAATTTTAGAACAAGAAAAACATAATCAATCCTCTTAATAAAAGATATTTACCTAATTGTATTTTATTATTTAATCAAACTTTTGATTGGTTATTATGGCGCTTAGTATTGATCTATTGAAGGAAATTGCTATAAATGTATATGATGCTATACATCCTATCTTAGGCTCGGAAAGGGCAGCAGAAAAGGCTCAGAGGGGCGCGGGTGGGGATATTTCAATGCAAATAGACCTAATTGCGGAAAATATCGTTATTGACACTTTAGAAAACGAGAATGTAAATCTATTGTTAATTAGCGAAGAATTAGGCGAACAATACATAGGAAATAAAGAAAAAGCAATTAAAAGCCAAAATGTATTAATTATCGATCCTGTTGATGGTTCTAATAACGCAGTAAGAGGAATTCCGTACTGTTCTATATCAATTGCCTATGCTATAGGTCGAACGATTAATGACATAAAAAAAGCAGTGATTCTTGATTTAAACACGAAAGATATTTATTGGGCTATTAAAGGCGAGGGTGCTTACTTAAATAGTAATAAAATTCATGTTTCTGATTTAGACATTACTGATAAGTGCTTTTTTGAGCTAAATCTCTCTATGAACAACTTTTTTAAACAAATAGATGAATTAAGACCAATATTTAGAAGATTTTTTCGTGTACGCATATTAGGGAGTAGTGCTTTAACGTTGTGCCAACTTGCGAAAGGTAGCATGGAAGCTTTTATTAACTTAAGAGAAACAAATCGATTAGTTGATGTAGCAGCGGGAATGTTAATCTTAAAAGAAGCTGGAGGAGACATTTTTTCACTTAATGGTAGTAAAATTGAAGGAGATTTATCTATTTATTTGAAATTCCCTTTCATAGCTTCAAATAACAAGTTAGTTTCATTCTTGAAAAAAGAATTAAGTTCGTAATATTAGAAACTTGTTTAGATGTATTAGTCAGGAATATTTATAGGATAAGTCCCGTATTTTCTCTTAATGTTTTGCATAGCTTCAAACCTGTCAACTGTAACTGCTGGGTTTATGCTATGTCCTGAACTAAAGATGTATCCACCGCCCGGTGCTAATTCTCGTAATAATTTTTTGGCGTAATCTTCAATTTCAGATATCTCCCCCATTGCTAGCATAATCGGGCTTAAATTGCCAACGAATGTAATCTTATCGCCATATTTTTCGTTTAATTTAAATATATCGTAATCCGGGTTAGCAGTAGTAGATTCGATGGGATTGAGCGCATCAACTCCGCATTTTATAATGTCCTCAAAAATTTCCATTAAATCTCCATCTGAATGCAATAATATTTTACAATCACGCTTATGAGCAGCACCGCATATCTGCTTTATCCACGGAAATACATATTTTCTGTATAAACGGGGGTTCATGAATAAGCCATTCTTAAATCCGTAATCGTCCCAAAGTAACACTATTTGTGCATCGTTTTCAGCCAAGATTTTTACTAACTCGAGCGTAAACGATCCTCGGTCGTCGAATATTCTTTTGATTTGCTTATCGCGCCCCAGTATTCTTGAAAAGGTTTCAATTCCAAAACCCTCCCAAGTACATTCCATAAGCGATCCTGTAGCTGGAATAGAAAAAACAACATCGTTCATTTCGTTTTGAATTTTTCTACCACTTTGAAATTGTGCTAGTCTCGATTTCAAGTTTGGATCTGGCTGTTCCCAACTTTCGTAATCTTCAAAACTTTTAAAATGACCCCCGTGATAAGCGAGGATTTGGGTACCATCTTCACAATGTTCAAAATTCATTATTCGACCGTATTCGTCGATAAAACTTTTTCCCCCTTTAAGGTATTTTCGAGGGAATAGACTTACGAAACTAAGGACTAAATCTATACCCGCTTTATTGAAAAATTTGTAAGAACCTTTATAACCACCAGCTGTTCTTGGATCAATCCCATAAGATTTTATAATCGTGTTATTTGTAAACGCACTTTCAAAAGCGGGAACCCTATCTGGTTCCTCGTGGTCAATTGTTTTTAAAATTCTTTCTGGAGCCTTCATTTTATTTTAAGTTAATAATCGTTTATTAAAACCTTTTATTAATTATTCATAATCTTTTAAATATATAAATTTTTAATTTTACAAGTTTGCAATAGAATTGATTCTGAATTGAACGAATTAAGAAGGTTAACAAGGGAATTTTTTTCGAGAGATACGGTGTTAGTGGGCAAGGACCTCTTAGGAAAATATCTAGTAAGAAAAACAGCGAAAGGCACAATGATTGGAAAGGTAATTGAGGTAGAAGCCTATTTAGGCCCAAAGGATAAAGCATCTCACTGCTATAATTATAAAAAAACTGAGAAAACAAAAATAATGTATTTAAAACCAGGTACTTTTTATGTTTATTATATCTATGGCACATATTTCTGTCTTAATGTTATTACTGAACCAGAGGGGTTTCCATGTTCTATATTCATAAGAAATTTGTATCCAATTGATGGAATTGAATTAATGAAAGATAATCGGAATGTCAAAGTTGGTAAGAATTATAAAAATTTAGTGGATGGTCCAAGCAAGCTTTGTATGGCTATGAAAATAACTAAGGAGAAGTTTAATGGTAAAGATTCCTGCGCTGAAAACTCAATACTCTTTTTTACTGAAGGAGAAAAGATCGATAATAAACAAATCATATTGGAAAAAAGAATTGGAATTGATTACGCTGAAGATGATAAAGATAGACTTTTGCGTTTTTTTTTGAATGAGGATTGTTAATTACAAACATGCTTAAATTTATAAACGATTTATTTGATTTTAGATTTAGAGTTAAGGATTGTTTGACCACAATTTTAGTAAAAAATTAGGAAAACTCAATTAGGTTGATTTAAATGTTAAAAGATGCTTTAAAGTTTTTTCACGCTTATATAAACGAGATGATTGAAGTTGGAGGAGAAAACCTCCCACGGGCCGTTAGCACAAAATTGGGAGCAAAATTAGCCGCTTTATACAAAGAAAAAGGTGTTAACGATTTTACAACTGCTTTAGAAACTGCTTATAAAGCGTTAGGCGCTTCAATTTCAATTAAAAAAATAGATGAAAACACATATCTTATTAAATTAAAGCATTCTAAGAAATTTTGTCCAATTGGCGGAAAAAGTAACCCAACAAGCGCAAAAAATATTCAAGATAGCATATGTTTTCCTTATACGAGGAGTTTTTTAACGAATCTATTTCCTGAGTTTCAATTTGAGACTGAAAGTGTGGAATGTATTGTTGATAATAGTAATTCTCACTGTAATTATAAGCTAAAAGTAAAGAAGAACTCGTGTTAATCTTAGGACGTGTTTTTTAGGAAGAAATAGGATAAAAGACCTGAACCTCGATTCCAATCCTACTATTAGGACCAGATAATATGCTCCTCCACGACCTTACCCTGAAGCGTGAATTCCTAAACTTACGATTGCTCCATCCCTGGCCTGATCGGGTTTGTTATTACGAACTCGAGCCTTTCCTACAAAAGGTCCTATTCCGGTACCCACCATCAAGGGGATCGCTTCGCTGGGACATAAAATTGGATAATAATACTCATGAAACCTGAATCCAGGCAATTTTCCGCTAATGAGGATTTTGCGGTCCGTCCAGCAAAGGGACTTCAGACCACCCCAAACGGTCCATAAAAAAAAAATGAATGGAAAAATAAAAAGTTATTGAAGATATAAGAAAAAAGAAAGCTTAAGATATTTTTACGGATTCTAAAAAAAAAAGAATAGATTTTTTACTGAGATTTTGTGTTTTTTGTTGTGTTTTTTTCCTTTTTCATCTTTGGTGCTTTTTCTTTTTTAATTTTTGGAATTTTTTCTTTTTTAACCTTAGGAGGGCGTTCTTTCATTTTTCTTACAAAAATGCTGAGGAAAAATGATAAAATTATAGTAACCATTAAAGTAAAGCTCATTACGATGTACGAAGTAATTTGATACCCGAACCAGATAAAAAAAAACTTAAAAACAATGAAAATTAAACCAAATATTCCTCCTAATATTAGTGTGGCTAATAAAAATGAAGGATACTTCTCCTTATCAGTAGTGGTTGTAAAATTGACATCCTCCACTATAAGAAGTTTCCATTTTTGTTTTAAGAATATCCAAACACACATAAAAACAATAAATATTGCTATAGTAAGCCCCAAATCAAACCAAATAACTTGATATTGTGGCAACCCAATATTAACGGAACCTATAGTAAAGACAATAGCAACCATTAACGGATATACTACCGCATTTATAAATATCACATCATCAATTCCAGTATCTTTCTTAACCCTCAAAGTCATAGATAAGGCTCCTAAAAACGCTAAAACACCTAAAACAACGCCGATTAATATATACATTAAATTTATAGTAATATTACCCATTAATGTAAATATAACAGCCGCCATCACAAGAATTGATTCCAAAACACTGTAGAGACTCATTTAGATCCTCCAAATTGTAATTATAAATTTAAAATTATGTAGTTAAACAAGTTAATTGATTATTTCAATCCTTTATAACTTATTTGTTAAAAAATTAATAATTGATTGATGAATTTATCTTTCTTAGATTAACTCTTTATTTATCTTTCTCTTTAATATCGATAAAAATTCGCTCGTATCAGGAAAAACATAAGTTACATTGTTACCATCGTCGTCAACAGTTACTTCTTTGAAAAATTTTCCTTTCACTTTCACTTTCATGTCGTTTAATATCATAAGTAAAATAAATTGAAAAAGGATACAAAAAATCACATAACATGGAAATAATATTTTATCAAACTTTTTGTAAAATCGAAAATAAGATAGCTTAGATTTAGTAAAATAAGCGTTAACAAAAATTTTATAAAAAATATCTGATGAGTAATATGTCTGGGAACATACTTATAACTATATTCATAGTTTGTGTTGCTATATTTGGCATTTCTATGATATTGGTTTATATAACTAAGTACAGAAGACTTCCCATCGATGTTTGGAAACCAGGTGCAGCTTGGTGTCGAGCATTAATCTATTTTTCTTTTTGCAATATTGTTACGGCTCTTTCTGGCACGCTTGAACAGATACTTAAACAGCCCATATTCACTACGGCGCAAATTTCAAACCCCTTTTGGATAGCCTACTTCTCTTTCTGTGTTATCTATGTTTTCATTGCATATTGGATTCTATGGTCTCGCATGACGCTCACTTTCAACCGTAAATACCATCTCGGTTCTGAGATNGTGTTTGGTGTNATATGGGGTTTCAGCNCTGGAGGCCTTCTTCTTTCGTTTTATCACCTATGGAGCCTAACCAGCGTACCAGGTTGGGCTANTTATTTACTTGGTTTCGCATCCATGGGATTATGGCAATATTTCATTCAAGATTACTTCTGGGACATCTATGTTAGCCCTGAGCACGACACTCCAAGGTCTATTATCGTCAAAACTGCCGTTTGTCACATACCCAATGTGGCTATTTGTTTGGTTTTTCTCACTATTTGGAACAACTATGCCATATACATCGTGATTCAAATGTTTGCTTTGCTCGCGTCGACCATTTTTCAAAAGTTCCCCGCTCCTTGGACTAAAGGTCACTTCCACGCTCCTATGTTCAAACCGGGAATTGGTGGTTATCCCCGTGGTACAGGATATATAGGCGAAATCGACAAAACCACTAGTAAACAGGTTGAATCCAATCCCAATTAGGTTTTTACTTCTCACGTCATGGCGATCAGAGAATGAAAATGTTTTACAAAGATTGTTATTGAACTTGAACGGCTTTTTTACTTTCTTTCATTACTTTCTAATTGCCATTCTTGTTGCTATTCGCAACTAATGCGTTTACAATATGTGGTATGACTTCACGAGGAAAGCTATGCCCCATTCCATCCAAAATCAATAATTCTGCTCCAGGTATTGCTGTTGCGATGTCTTTGCCCGCGTCAACATGGTTAAGTGGATCTTCCCTCCCATGAATAACAAGCGTGGGCGCTCGTATTGCAGCAAGTTTGGGTTTTAGATTACCAGGAACAGCCATTGCTGCTAATTGGCGCGTTATCCCTTCGGGGTAATAACTGCGATCGTACTCTTTTGTCCAATACTCTCTTGCCTGATCCTCATCATAAGCAAAAGTGCCGTGAATGAGACGACCGCGCTTGACCATTTCATCAATAAATCCATCGCGTTCGGAAGGAACGGGTGCAAAGAATTGTGCCAAGATTTCTGGCTTCGATTGCGGTAGATCGGGATTTCCTGTCGTGCTCATGATTAATGTGAGAGATAGCACTCGAGATGGATATTCATATGCTAAAACTTGTGCGATCATTCCACCCATGGAAGCACCGCAAAAATGTGCCTTATCTATATTCAGAGCATCCAAGACACCAACGGCATCTCCAGCCATGTCCTTTAAAGTGTATGGTACTTCGGGTGTTTCTCCACGAGAATAGGCTGCATTAATCTCTAAAAAGTCCGGCAAACCGGCATCTTCAAATTTTGTTGACAAACCAATATCTCGGTTGTCGAATCTGATGACAAAAAAGCCACGATTTGCAAAAATTTCGCACATCTCATCCGACCAAGCAAGCATCTGGCTTCCCAGTCCCGCTATCAATAACAACGGTTTTGAAATCGGATCCCCGATTGTTTCATATTCAATCTCTATATTATTTACATTCGCTTTTGGCATTATAGATCTTCCTTAGTATTATTATTAATCAAATTAAATATGAGATGTAGTAATTAATAATTAAAAAATAAAAACTTTATGTAAAACCAAAAATAAGCTAGAATATATTTCAATTATTATAAAATAATGAAATATGAGTAATTTTTAATGGATTACTATGTCTGAAAATATTATATATCTCGACGCAAAAACACTTGAAAGTTTCATGAGAGATGTTTTTATTGGGCTTGGGGTCCCTAAAGACGATGCCCACATTATAGCTGAAGTATTAATTGCTTCTGATATTAGAGGAATTGATACCCATGGAATACAACGTTGTAAAATGTATTTCGATCGTATCAAAGCTGGAATGTACGAAGTAATTACAAAGATTGACATAGTTAAGGATGGTCCTACTACGGCTCTTTGGGACGGAAACTGTGGAATGGGTCACGTTATTGCTTATAAGGCAATGAAAACTGCGATTGAAAAAGCTAAAAAGTATGGCCTTGGTTCTGTTGCTGTTCGAAATTCGACCCACTTTGGAATTGCTGGTTACTATTCTCTAATGGCTACAAAGGAAGGGATGATTGGCTTCGCAGTTACAAACGCTCGTCCCTCCATGCCCCCTACCTTTGGGGTTGAACCAATGTTAGGAACAAATCCGTTAACCGTAGGTGCTCCAACAGACGAAGAGTTCCCCTTTTTAATTGACTGTGCCACTACAATCGTTCAAAGGGGAAAAGTAGAATTATATAATAGAATAAATAAACCTTTACCCGATGGTGTAGTAATAACAGACGATGGTAAAACAGAAACTGATCCTGCTAAAATATTAGAAGGTATGAGTAAAGGGAAAGCTGCGTTATTACCATTAGGTGGCAAAGGAGAAGGTACTTCAGGTTATAAAGGTTATGGTTATGCAACCTTAGTTGAATTATTATCTGCGGCTTTACAAGATGGAATATATCTTAAAGATACGATAGGTATCGTTGAAGACGGCCAAAAACGCTTAAAAGTNGGTCATTTCTTTCTAGCAATTAATATTGAAAGCTTCTTATCAATTGGTTCTTTTAAAAAAACAGCCGGAAATATCATGAAGGGATTGAGAGAGTCAAAAAAGGCTCCAGGCGAGGAAAAGATTTACACGGCGGGAGAGAAGGAATTTCTTGCCGAACAAGAAAGATTAAAAACGGGAATTCCGATTAACAAAAGTTTACAAGAAGATATCAAAATCATGCGAAAGGAACTTCATCTTGATAAATACGAATTTAATTTTTAAAAAAGCATCCTTTATTTTTCTATAAATTTCTAATACTTTTTCTATAAAATTATCAAAAAAATCGCTAAAAATTAATAAAATTAGAGTTACACGAACTTTCAACTTATATTCAATATGANTTTAATTAAATAGAAGGAATTCTAGTAAAATTCTATTGCATTCAAGATGGTNTATATGACAAGTACAAAAAGTGACATAGTANCCTTATCTAGAGATACNATTTTCATAGATATTAAGACTCTNAAGAATTATATTAGAGATGTGTTCATTGGTCTTAAGGTAAATAAANTAGATTCTGAAATAATTGCAGATGTATTAATTACATCCGATTTAAGAGGAATAGATTCGCANGGTATTCAAAGATGTAAGATGTATTACGATAGGATTAAAAAAGGAATTTATAACACAAAAACTAAGATCAAGATCGTTAAAAAAGGTCCTACAACTGCGGTTATTGATGGTGGATGTGGGTTAGGACCGGTTATAGGTTATAAAGCTATGAAATTAGCGATTCAAAAGGCCAAAAAGTATGGACTCGGAGCCGTTGCAGTTAGGAATTCTACGCATTTTGGGATTGCGGGATATTACTCTCTCATGGCCATAAAAGAAGGGATGATCGGGATTACAACCACTAACGCTAGACCCGCTGTTCCTCCAACATTTGGTGTAGAACCAATGTTAGGTACAAATCCATTGACTGCGGGGGCACCAACAGACGAAGAATTTCCTTTTATAATCGATTGTGCTACCTCAATAATTCAAAGGGGTAAGATAGAAGTTTATAATAGAGTGCATAAACCGCTTCCTGAAGGTGTAATTATAGCCAAAGATGGGAGAATGCAAAACGATCCTCAAGAAACATTAAAAAATTTAGAAGATAGAACTGTAGCTCTTTTACCGCTAGGCGGTGAAGGCGAAAATACATCAGGTTACAAGGGTTTTGGATATGCTACACTTGTAGAAATTTTATCATCAGCATTACAAAACGGAGTATTCCTTAATGATACAGCAGGAGTTATCGAAGAAGACCAAAA
>JGI24724J26744_10002249_pt1 | contig 12870 bp, 7 predicted proteins | sample Cruoilmetagenom7_FD_26744 | JGI IMG/M metagenome (IMG submission 26744)
GACGATCACGGGCGTGTCCGAAGGGTCCGACCTTTATGGGACGCTGCGTGAAGGGTCGCTTTTGGTCGAGCAGACGGACGATGATGCCGAACCGGCCACGCCACAGGAGTTGGTTGCGGCAGCACAGGCTGATTATGCGCGCCTGTTGGCCTTGCTTTATGACAACGGATATTTCGGGCCGACCATCAAGATTACGCTCGACGGCATTGATGCCGCAGCGATCCCGCCCGTGCAGCCGCCCCGCCGCGTGGATCAGGCGGTGATTGCCGTGGATCCCGGACCAAAGTTCAAGTTTGGCACAGCCAGTATCGCGCCACTGGCACCTGATACGGATTTGCCCGAACGCTTTGCCACCGGCCAGACCGCGCGGCTTGGGGTGCTGAAAGAAACAGTCTCCAGCGGCATCGCCGGTTGGCGCGCGGTGGGCCATGCCAAGGCCGCCCTTGCCGATCAGGATTTGGTTGCCCGCCATAAGGAGCGCGAGATCAACGCGACGCTGCGCCTCGCCCCCGGGCCGCGTTTGCGCTTTGGCGCTTTGACGATCAGCGGCAACGAAGACGTGCGCACAGAGCGGGTGCGCGAAATCGCGGGCCTGCCAGTGGGCGAGGTTTTTGACCCCGAGGAGGTGGAACTGGCTTCGGAACGCCTGCGCCGTACGGGGGCGTTTGATGCCGTGGCGCTGAGCGAGGCCGACGCCATTGGCCCGAACGCCACGCTGCCGATCTTGGCGCAGGTGGTCGAAGCCCCCAAGCGCCGTTTTGGTTTTGGGGCAGAATTGTCTTCGCTTGAGGGGCTGACGCTTAGCACTTTCTGGCTGCACCGCAATCTGCTGGGCGGTGCGGAACGCCTGCGGCTTTCGGCCGAGGTCGAAGGTATTGGCGGCAATTCAGGTGGCGAGGATTACAAGGTAGAGGCGCGTTTTGAACGGCCTGCGACCTTTAACCCCGACACGGATTTCTATGCTCTGGCCAAATTGGAACAGCTGGACGAGGTGAATTTCTTTTCCCGTCAGGTGGACTTGGAGGCCGGGATCGAACGGGTCGCCAATCAACAGCGGCGCTATACGGCGGGCCTTGGCCTGCGCGCGGCTGAAACGCGCGACGCGTTTGGCACCAATCGCTACACCCTCCTGACCCTGCCCCTGAGCGCCGAGTTTGACTACCGCGACAAGGATCTTGATGCGAAAGAAGGTTACTATGCCAAGGCCAGCTTGACGCCTTTCTTGGCCGTCTCTGGTTCGGCAAACGGGCTGCGGACCTATTTCGACACGCGTTACTACCGCACCTTTGGGGCCGAACGCCCTGTCACCTTGGCATTTCGCGGACAGTTGGGCGCGCTGGCCGGGCCGGACCTTTCTGAGGCGCCCGCCGATTACCTGTTTTATTCCGGTGGGGGCGGCACCGTGCGGGGGCAACCCTACCAATCTCTTGGCGTTGATCTGGGCGGTGGCAATACCGTGGGCGGGCGCAGCTTTGTCGGTGTTTCAGCCGAAGCACGGGTGACAGTGACCGACAAAATCGGAGTCGTGGGCTTTGCGGATGCGGGCTATATCGGAGCCGAAGAATTCTACGACGGTTCAGGCACTTGGCACTCCGGCGCGGGCTTGGGTCTGCGCTATGCCACCGGCATCGGCCCCATCCGCGTTGATGTGGCGGTGCCCACGTCGGGGCCAGAGGTGGACGATGATTTCCAAATCTATATCGGGATCGGGCAGTCTTTTTGATGCGACAGTTTCTTCAGGTCTTCACCATCGCTTTTGTCTGGCTTGCCAGCCTCGCACCAGCTTTTGCCCAAGATGACGACAAGGGCTTTTTGACCCGCACCATCCAAGATGCGCTTAGCGGGGCCGGACGTGCGGTCAGCATTGACGGCTTTGCGGGGGCGCTCAGCTCAGCCGCGTCGTTTGACCGGATGACCATTGCCGATGATGAGGGCGTCTGGCTGATGCTTGAAGATGTAGTCCTTAACTGGAACCGCTCTGCGCTGCTGCGGGGGCGGTTGGAAGTGGAGCAGTTGACGGCGGGACGGCTTAACGTCGACCGCCTGCCGGTGACCGAAGATGATGGCTTGCCCGACGCGGAGGCAAAACCCTTTGCCTTGCCGGATCTGCCTGTCTCGGTCGAACTCGCGGATTTTTCAGTCGATGAGATCAATCTTGGCAAACCGATTTTGGGAGAGGCGGCGCAGCTGTCTATCAAAGCCAACGCGCGTTTGACGGATACTGTCGGCATCGTCGATTTTCAGGCCCGCCGCACCGATGGCAAAAAGGGCGTGTTCGACATTCAGGCGGATTACAACCGGACCGATGGGCTGCTTGATCTGCTTTTGAGCCTTCAGGAAGACCCCGAAGGCATCGCTGCGCGGCTCTTGAACCTGCCGGGGCAGCCTTCTGTTGAAATGACCGTCGCGGGCAACGGGCCTTTGGATGATTTCGCAACCGATGTGACCATCGCAACCGATGGGCAGGAACGGTTGGCCGGGCAGGTGACGCTTGGCAGCCAGACCCCGCAACGCGCCAGCGAAACGCCGGATCGACGCATTCAGGCGGATATTGGCGGGAACATCACTGCGCTTTTGGCCCCCCGCTACCGTGATTTCTTTGGCGAAGACGTGCGTCTGGCGCTGGATGCCTTGATCGAAAGCAATGGCGCAGTAGACGTCAGTAGTTTTGCAATCTCGGCCAATGCCGTCGATCTGGAGGGCAAGGTCAGGTTGAACCAAGAGAAATGGCCAAGCCTGATCGACATCAAAGGCCGTATCGCCAATCCAGACGGCACCTCGATCCTTTTGCCCGTGTCGGGCGAAGGCACGCGGGTCGAAGGGGTGACGCTGCGGATTGATTATGATGCTGCCGATGGAGACCGTTTCGACAGCGATTTCGACATCACCGGGCTTGATACAGGCGCGTTAAAAGTTGCACAGACCAAGCTTGCACTTGAGGGCATTCTTGAAAGCAATCTCGGCAGCCTCGGGCAATTCTTGGGTGATGTGACCTTTGCCGCCGAGGGGGTGGAACTGACCGACCCGGCCAGCACCGAGGCCATTGGCGACAAAATCGCCGGCAGCGCGAATGTGCGCTTTGTCGAAGGCGAACCGGTCGAGATCAACGGCCTGACCCTAACCGGGGAGGACTACGGCCTATCTGGTGAAGCGGCGATTGATGGCGTCGATACCGGGCTGCTGACGGAGTTAAAGGTCAAGCTGGAAGCCGAGGATATCAGCCGCTTCTCCACCTTTGCGGGTCGCGATCTAGAAGGGGCCACGGCACTTGCGGTAAACGGTTCGGTCGCGCCGCTAAGTGGCATGTTCGATCTGGCTTTGGCGGGCATCACGGATGATCTGAAGATCGGCATTGAACAGGCGGATGCACTGCTCACCGGGCGTACTGACCTAAGCATGATCGCATTGCGCAATGAGAACGGAACCTTCCTGCGCGAGTTGGATGTGAAGAACGCGGCGCTGGACCTAACCGGCTCTGCCGAACTGCGCACAGACGACAGCCGCGCAGAACTGGATTTCAACCTGACCGACATCGGGCTGGTGTTGCCGCAGTACGAAGGGCCGATCGCCGTCAAGGCAACCGGCGTGCAAGACAGTAACGGCTGGACTGTCGACGCTATCACCGACGGCCCCTATGACGCGGCATTGACAATATCGGGGCTGGTCACAGGGCCAGATGCGCAGGTCGACTTTACCGCCGATATCCCCCGGATTGAAGATTTCGTCCCGGACGCCGACATCACGGGCCCCGTAACCGCCAAGGGCGAACTGCGTCAGACCGAACAGGGTTGGCTCATTGACACCGAAGCGGGCGGCCCCTTTGGGGCGCAGGCCTCGGTCAAAGGCTTGGTCACGCCGCGCGTCGACGTGACGTTTGATCTGTCTTTGCCTGACATTCAGCCCTTGGTGCCGCAGGTCAGCGGCGCGGTTGAGGCGAGTGGTAAGCTGGAGCAGACCGAGCAGGGTTTTGTGGTCGACACTGTGGCCAGCGGCCCCTACGGCAGCCGCATCACCCTCGAAGGCTTGGCCACCGGGCCGGATATGGCGCTGGACTTTGATCTGTCTGTACCGGACGTCAGCCCGCTGGTGCCGGGGGTCAACGGGCCGCTGTCGGCGACGGGAGACATTCGGCAAACCTCAGACGGGATCGCCGTCGATGTAAAGGCGAACGGGCCCTATAGCAGCCGTTTCACCGTCGCAGGGCTGGCTACTGGTCCGGATATGTCGCTGAACTTTGACCTGTCGGTGCCCGATGTCAGCCCCGTGGTGCCGGGATATAACGGCCCACTGACCGCCACGGGCGGCGTTCGCCAAACACCACAGGGCATTGCCGTGAATTTCAACGCCAATGGTCCCTATGGCAGCCGTGCAATGGTCGAAGGGATCGCCACGGGCGAAGTCTCGTTGCGGTTTGACGTCTCTGTGCCAAATGTGAACCCATTGGTTCCCGGCGTCTCGGGCCGGTTCGCGGCCAATGGGGTGGCGCGGCAGACCGAACAAGGGGTGGTCCTCGACGCCAGCGCAAGCGGCCCTTACGGCGCGCAGGCGACGGTTGAAGGTCTGGTCACTGGCCCCAATGCGGCGATTGATTTTGAACTTAATATGCCCGACATCGGCGCGCTGGTGGACAAGATCAACGGCCCGTTGAGCGTCGCAGGTTCGGCCCGCCGCGAGGGGGAGGCCTGGCGGATCGATACCAATGCTAACGGCCCCGCCGGGACCACCGCCAGCATCGCGGGGCTGGTGAACCCCGATGGCACGTTGAACCTCGATATCGCAGGGAATGCGCCTTTGGGGCTCACCCGTCCGTTCCTTGCCCCGCGCAACTTGCAGGGGCAGGCGCGGTTCGATTTACAGATCAGCGGTCCGCCCGCGCTTAGTTCGGTCAGCGGGCGGATCACCACCAGCGGTGCCACATTTACCGCGCCCAACCTGAGGATCGCGCTGCGTGGCATTGATGCGGATATTCAGCTTGCCAACAACCGTGCCCAGATAAATCTCACCGGGCAGGCCGTCGATGGCGGCCAACTCCGTCTGGGCGGAGCCGTGACCCTGACCCCGACCTATCCGGCGGATTTGAGCGTGTCGCTGCGGGGGCTCATTTTCGGTGATCCCAGCCTTTATAACACTACGCTTGACGGCGCCTTGCGCATCGCAGGTCCGCTGACCGGCGGTGCGCGGATAACCGGACGGATCGATGTGGGCGAAACCGATGTGCAGGTGCCCGCGACCGGGTTAACCTCAATCGGGGACATCCCGCCAATCACCCATGTGAATGCCCCTGCGGATGTCATCACCACGCGGCGCAAGGCACGGCTCGACGGTGCTGAGGCCGGGGCGGATCCGACCGAAGGTGCCTCTGGTCCGGGCTTTGCTCTGGACATTCAGGTGAATGCGCCGAACCGTATCTTTGTGCGGGGCCGGGGGCTGGACGCTGAACTGGGCGGCGCGCTGCGGCTGACGGGCACCACCGACCAACTGCTGTCGGTCGGGCGGTTTGAGCTGATCCGGGGTCGTCTTGATATCTTGGGCAAGCGCTTTTTGCTCGATGAAGGTTCGGTGCAGTTTCAGGGTGATCTGATTCCCTATATCCGCTTTGTAACCTCGACCGACACCAAGACGGGCGAAGTGCGTGTGATCGTTAGCGGCCCGGCGAATGAACCAGAGGTGACCTTTGAATCCACGCCCGCAGCGCCTCAGGACGAAGTCCTGTCGCAATTGCTCTTTGGACGAAACATCTCGGAAATCTCGGCCTTTCAGGCGCTACAGTTGGCAAGTGCTGTTGCCACCCTGGCCGGGCGCGGGGGCGATGGGATCATCGGCAACCTGCGCGAAGGGTTCGGGCTGGATGATCTTGACGTGACCACCACCGATGACGGGGCCACTGCCCTGCGGCTGGGCAAATACCTGACAGATAATGTCTATACGGATGTGACCGCCGCATCGGACGGAACCGGGGAAGTCTCGCTCAACCTCGACATTACCGAAAGCCTGAAAGCGAAAGGTACACTCGGCTCGGACGGAGAGAGCAGCATCGGTATTTTCTTTGAGAAAGACTACTGAGGTCGTGGAGCGCTGATGATGCGCCCCTAGGCATCGCGTGGGGTGAACTGTCCGTAGCGGCCTTGGTCAAACATCAACCCCGCTGCACCGTCGTCGCACAGAGCGATATGGCGCACATGGCCCAAGATGAGGGAGTGGTCCCCCGCCGGGTGCACCGCATAGGTGTCGCAGTGAAACTGGGCAAGTGCGCCGGGGAAACTCGGCGCGCCGCCCGGGCCTTTGGTCCAGTCAAATCCGGTGAAGTCATGGCCTTGGGTGGCAAAGTGCTGTGCCAGCGCTTCTTGATCCGCACCCAGAACGTGAATGCAAAAGGATGATGCCGCGGTAAAGCTGTCATGACGTTTCGAGGCGATCGCAGGCGACCATAGCACCAGCGGCGGGTCCAACGAAACTGACGCAAAGGAATTTGCCGTCATCCCAAGCGGCCCCTGCGCCGTATGGGTGGTCACAACGGTTACACCCGTGCCAAAGCGCCCAAAAGCACGGCGCAGGGCGGTGGTGTCGCCAGCGTCGGCGGAGAAGGGGGTCAGTTCATCAGTCATAGCGCCAAGCGGTGCCATGTGCCCGGTGATTTGTCCAGCGGCGCCCGAACACTGCGCGGTAAATGCCACGTTATCGCCCGCATAGGCGCAACTATCGTAACAGGGGGAACTGTCGGGCAGTCAGGGTGTTGTGCCTGCGATGAGAGGCAACATCGGCCCCCGGTCACGGAGGTGGATGCTGGCTGTCGCGGGGCGGCGCAGACTGTGCCGCTCAACAAGGCACCCGAATGCCGTTCACTAAGGAAAAGGTGCGCCAATATGCACCGGAAAGAGACAGACCATGATGAACACGCGCAAAATCACCCTGACCGCCGCCCTTTTGAGCGCAGGCTTTGCCAGCGCCGCTGTGGCAGGCGATAACGAAACTGTGGACCACGCCGAAGTTGGCTCGCTGTCCTGTGATGTGGGCGATGGGACCGGCTTTATCTTTGGCTCCACGCGCGAGCTGACCTGTACCTTCAACCCTATCGAAGAAGGTCTGGCCGACGAGACCTATGTCGGTGAGATCAACCGCTGGGGTGTCGACATCGGCAAAACCCAGAACGGCCAGATGTCTTGGCTGGTGCTGGCCCCGACAGAGTCCGAATATGTCGAAGGCGGTCTGAACGGCAGTTTCCAAGGTGTATCTGCCGAAGCGACTGTCGGTGTGGGCGCTGGCGCGAACCTTATGACGGGCGGCTCCGAAGACACGCTGATGCNCCAGCCGCTGAGTGTGAACACGCAGACCGGCGTAAACTTTGCCGTAGGCGTGGGCGAGATAAACCTTCAACGCGTTGAAGGCTAAGCCATCATTTCATGCTGCGAATGTATCTATTACATTCTGCACTCGATAAATGGGCCGTCCTGATTTGGGGCGGCCCATTCATTTGCACGTCGAAGAACCCTCGAAACTACCTTGCACCGCATGCGTTTCTACGAACGCAAGCCATCATGGAACTTTAGGGGGGGCTTTCGTCATCTAAAAGATTGGCCCGACGAGAGCTAACTACCATGCCAGATACCGACAATCTTACGAGGGTCTTCGGGTTTATAGGGCGGATCCCAGACACGATTAAATCCTTCGGCCATCTGCTGATCGAAAAAAGTTCGAAAAGCGCTCGAACTGGCCAACTTACATCTTTGTCAGGCGATCCCCGACGTTCACCGTGCCATCTTGGACAATTCTGCACAGAATGCCACGCAGGCGGTACGGGCGGTTTTCGCGCCTGTTGATCCAACGCAGGCTATCATCGCCGTATCTGTCGCGCCACTTGATACAGGCGGTATTGAACTTATCGCTGACTTCCAAAATCGCGGTGCCAGCACGCAGCCTTGTCCCCACCGGGAGGTTCGCCGCGCCGAGGTCCATGTCCACCACGAGGGGATCACCGGGATGCACCGTATGCACCCGATCGCGCCAGCACAGGTCCATGACACGTTTGGACAGGATGGAGACCTGTATTCGTGGGTCTGGGGCACCGTTGGGCAACGTCAGCCAAGGCTTCTTGGTCCACCTTTCCCCAATGATCCCTTGGGCGACTGTTAGGTCCAGCCGCTCGGGAAAACTGCGCTGTTCGTAATCCGGGCGAAAGCACAGCTGCTCAATCACGGCACTACTCTTTGGCGCCGCGAGAATGTGGTCCAGCGCAGCTTCGCATTCCGCCAAAGTGGCGTGTTGCGACGGATGTATCTTTTCGGCGTCCAAGGCGGCGTCCTTTGCCCATCGGGTCAGGCTTTGTCGCAGGTCATAGCATCCGGCGGGGCGCGTTTTGATAGCGCGCAACCCGCCGGATGCCTGCGGGTCTTAGCGGTTCATGCGGTTGTCGATCAAATCGTCCACCACGGACGGGTCCGCAAGGGTCGAGGTGTCGCCCAATGTGGCATAGTCGTTCTCAGCAATCTTGCGCAGGATACGCCGCATGATTTTGCCAGAGCGGGTCTTGGGCAGGCCGGGCGCCCATTGGATCAGATCGGGCGAAGCGATGGGGCCGATCTCTTGCCGGACCCAGTTACGCAGCTCTTTACGCAGGTCTTCGCTAGGCTCTTCGCCGCTCATCAGCGTGACGTAGCAGTAGATGCCCTGACCTTTGATGTCATGCGGGTAGCCGACAACGGCGGCTTCGGCGACTTTGTTATGAGCCACCAGCGCGCTCTCGACTTCTGCCGTGCCCATACGGTGGCCAGAGACGTTGATCACATCGTCCACGCGGCCTGTGATCCAATAGTCGCCATCTTCGTCGCGCTTGCAGCCATCGCCTGTGAAATAGTAGCCGGGGTAATCCGCGAAATAGGTTTTCTCAAACCGTTCGTGATCGCCCCAGATCGTGCGCATTTGGCCGGGCCANCTGTCGGCGATACACAGAACGCCCTCGGCGGGATTGCCGTCGATTTCCTGCCCCGACGTCGGATCAAGCACCACGGGTTTGACGCCAAAGAACGGTTTCATCGCCGCCCCCGGTTTCATGTCATGCGCGCCGGGCAGGGGGGTCATCAGGTGGCCGCCGGTTTCGGTCTGCCACCATGTGTCGACGATGGGGCAGCGGCTTTGGCCTACGACCTCGTGATACCATGTCCAAGCCTCGGGGTTGATCGGCTCGCCCACCGTGCCAAGGATGCGCAGGGACGACAGATCGCTTTTGGTGACAAAGTCCTTGCCTTGGCCCATCAGTGCGCGGATCGCGGTGGGGGCGGTGTAGAATTGCGTGACTTTGTGCTTTTCGCAGACCTGCCAGAAGCGGCTGGCATCGGGGTAGGTTGGCACGCCTTCGAACATGAGCGTGGTGGCGCCATTGGCCAGNGGGCCATAGACGATATAGCTGTGGCCAGTAACCCAGCCGACATCTGCAGTACACCAGTAGATGTCGCCTTCGTGGTAATCAAAAGTCACCTCATGGGTCAGGGCCGCATAGGTGATATAGCCGCCGGTCGTGTGAACCACGCCCTTGGGCTGGCCGGTGGAGCCGGAGGTGTAGAGAATGAACAGCGGGTCTTCGGCCCCCATCGCGACCGGCTCACAGCTGTCGGATGCTTCCTTCGCCAGCGCGTTGTAGTCACGGTCGCGCGCGTCGTCCCAGGCCACATCGCCGCCAGTGCGGCGCACCACGAGGCATTGCACGGAGGCGTCACATTGCGCCAGCGCCTTGTCGGCATTGGCCTTGAGCGGGGTCGCCTTGCCGCCGCGGGGGGCTTCGTCGGCGGTGATGACGACCTTGGCCTCTGACCCGTTCACGCGGGCGGCAAGGGCGTCGGGTGAGAAGCCTGCAAAAACAATGGAATGGATCGCGCCGATCCGGGCGCAGGCCAGCATGGCATAGGCGGCTTCGGGGATCATTGGCATGTAGATGATGACGCGATCGCCTTTGATCACACCCAGTTCGCGCAGGACATTGGCCATGCGGCAGGTATTGGCGTGCAGCTCGCGGTAGCTGATGTGCTGGGCGTCGTCCTCTGGGTTGTCCGGCTCCCAGATGATCGCAGTTTGATCGCCCCGCGTTTCAAGATGGCGGTCAATGCAATTAGCGCTGACGTTCAACTCGCCATCGGCGAACCAGTTGATCTTGACTGCGCCGAGGTCAAAATTCACGTCCCGCACTTGGGTGAACGGTTTCATCCAGTCGATCCGCTGCGCTTGGTCGCGCCAGAACCCATCTGGGTCGCTGATCGAGGCGTCGTACATGCGGGTATAGCTATCTGCGTTCACATGGGCGCGGGCGACCATGTCGGCGGATGGCGGATAGGTCTTAGCGGTGGCGTCGGACATGGTGGTTCCTCCCTGAATGTACGCGTCATGCCGTGGGATGCAGGTCAGGCCTGCTTCACCTCGGCGTCCTCCTCGGCTGGATCATAACGGCCCGTGAAAAGAAGTGAATAAGCAACTGGAATACAAGGGGTTGTCTGTAAAGGTTTTGCTAACGCAGAAAGGGTTTTGTAAATTTACTCTGTAATGTTGTGGTTTTATGCGTGTTTTCAGTGGTTTGCCGGTTAAGTCATGCTTTGCTGTTATCGTGATAGAACATTTGCCCCTTTTCACAGGGTTGGCAGGCCGCGCGGCGCGAGGTAGCTTGTTTGCCAATCCGCTCGGAAAGGGCGGCATTCAAGGGAGAAAATCATGAACAAATTTCTAAGCGGCGCAGCCGCCTGTGCACTCAGCGTGGCCTTTGTTGGTCAAGCGGCAGCGACCGAATGGAACGCCTCTGTCTGGGGCAAGCGCCGCGCCTTTACTGAGCACGTTGAGAAGATTGCTGAACTGGTCTCTGAGAAGACCGATGGCGAGTTCACCATCAACGTGAGCTACGGCGGCCTGTCCAAGAACCGCGAAAACCTCGACGGGATCTCCATCGGCGCGTTTGAAATGGCCCAGTTCTGCGCCGGCTACCACGCCGACAAGAACCGCGCAATTACGGTGCTGGAACTGCCGTTCATTGGCGTGAGCAACCTCGAAGAAGAAGTCGCGGTCAGCAAGGCTGTCTATGACCACCCCGCCGTGGCCGAAGAAATGGCCCAGTGGAACGCTAAGATGCTGATGACATCGCCCATGCCACAGTACAATCTGGTCGGCACCGGCGAGCCTGCAACAACGCTTGAAGCCTTTGAAGGCATGCGGGTTCGTGCAACAGGCGGTTTGGGCAAAGCGTTCGAAGCTGTCGGCGCGGTGCCAACGTCGGTGACGTCTTCGGAAGCCTATAACGCGATGGAATCGGGTGTTGTTGACACTGTTGCTTTCGCTCAGCACGCGCACCTGTCCTTTGGCACGATCAACAAGGCCGATTGGTGGACCGCGAACCTTAACCCCGGCACTGTGAACTGCCCGGTTGTGGTCAATATCGACGCTTATGATGCGCTGACGGACGAAGAGCGCGAAGCGCTCGACGGCTCGGTTGACGAGGCGCTGGATCACTATTTGGCCAACTATGGAGAGCTGCTCAAGAAGTGGGATTCCATCCTGGAGGAAAAGGGCGTCGAAAAGGTTGAATTCAGCGAAGACGTGATCGCCGAGTTCAAAGCCAAGGCCGCTGATCCAGCGCGCGAAGCGTGGATCAAGGACATGGAAGCTCAGGGCATTCCCGGGCAGGAACTCTATGACCTCGTTATGGAAACCCTTGAAAAAGAACGCGCCTCCAACTAAACGGCGCTTGCTCAAATTGACTTGGGGCCGTGCGGAGTACCGCGCGGCCCTTGGTCTCTGCGCAGATATTCATTGAAAGGGATCGCCAATGGCTGGTTCATCTGCCGTGCTGGAGGACAGCAGTCTTCTTAGCCGCCTCGACAGAGGATTGCTGAAGCTGGAAACCATTTTTGCACTGATCTCGGGCATTGCTGTCTTTATGCTCATGGTGCTGGCCGTCTGGTCTGTTGGGGGGCGCAAGTTCTTTGCCTCGCCGCTGCCGGGCTATGTCGATTGGATCGAAGCCGCGATGCCTTTCATCGCGATCATGGGCATCGCCTACACGCAACGGATGGGCGGGCATGTTCGGATGGATATTGTTATTGGCCAGCTCAGGGGCCGCGCGCTTTGGGCGGCGGAGCTGTTGTCGGTGGTGCTGATCCTTCTGCTCATGCTGGCCCTCACTTGGGGCGCATGGGCGCATTTCGACCGCAGCTTTGACATGACTAAACCGCTGTGGAGCCGCGACAGTTCGATCGACATAGGCCTGCCGATCTGGCCCAGCAAACTGGTGGTGCCGCTGGCCTTTGGCGTGATCTGCCTGCGATTGGTGCTCCAAATCTGGGGCTATGGACGGGCAATGGTGCTGGGGCTTGAACGCCCTGTCGCCGTGCCGCTGGTGCAATCCGCGGCGGAACAAGCAATGGCCGAGGCCGAACATCTGGATGGACGCGACTGATGGATCCTATTGAAATCGGCCTTTGGGTCTCGGCTGGCATGATGGTCATGGTGATCTTGGGCATGCGGGTGGCTTTTGCCGCCGCCATGGCTGGGCTTGTGGGCCTGATCTGGATTTTCTGGGCCAAGAAGGGCATGGAGTGGGACCAACTCGGCTGGGCGCTGACTGTGGCGATCAAGACCGCCGGGCAGGTGCCGCATTCCAAGGTATCCAGCCAGACACTGTCGCTCATCCCGACCTTTATTCTCATCGGTTTTCTGGCCTATTACGCGGGTCTGACCAAAGCGCTTTTCGAGGCGGCCAAACGCTGGATCGCTTGGGTGCCGGGCGGCTTGGCCGTGTCGACCGTTTTCGCGACGGCGGGCTTTGCTGCTGTGTCGGGCGCGTCGGTGGCGACGGCGGCGGTTTTCGCGCGTATCGCGATCCCTGAGATGCTGAAGATC
>JGI24724J26744_10002251_pt1 | contig 12867 bp, 7 predicted proteins | sample Cruoilmetagenom7_FD_26744 | JGI IMG/M metagenome (IMG submission 26744)
GGTACTTAATATACGAATGCAGCAAAGGTATGCCCACTTTAACCCTCCTTGCTCACCCTACTGAGGTTGCCAATAACATATCAATCTTAGATGGAGAAGTAATACCCATTCGCACATTATCCAGCACAGCGAATTTTGGGCATAAAAAAGCAGCTAAACGATAAACATTTAACTGCTGATTTCATTACTACTTGTATGGCGCGCCTGGAGCGATTCGAACGCCCGACCGCTCGGTTCGTAGCCGAGTACTCTATCCAGCTGAGCTACAGGCGCTTTAGGGTGGCTATTGTATTCGGACTGCCCCAAAGGTCAAGTAAAAACAACTAAATAATTAAACGATCTAATAAAAAACAATGGGAGCCTATAAAACACCTAATCTCCTGTCTAATTATTCTACAATTAAAGTATTTGCACCTCACAATATACATTTATTTATAAGATACTTTTAAACAAAACGGGCAGTAAAACAATATTTACTTTTAAGAAGAGACCGAGAGAGGCTTATTAATAGACCGTTAAAAAACCAACAACATTAGCCTATATTAGCCGTGTTATTTAATTTTCTTTTGCTTTATATACTCAATTGACTCTGGGTTAATCATTGATGATAAATCTCCAGGCTCTGTGCTTAATAATAGCGCCTTAACAACACGCCTCATAATTTTCATCGTACGCGTCTTAGGAATATCTTGAACAAAAATAATTTCTTTGGGCTTGTAAGACTTACCCATTTCAGTGGTCACTGAGTTGATCAACTCTTGCTTTAATTCACCTTCATCCAAACCTTCTTTGGGCACACAAACACAAACTACAGCTGAGCCACCAATGTCATCGGGCACACCGATAACGGCTGCCTCCACAATTTTACCGGTAGCTAATAAAGGCCCTTCTATTTCTGCAGGCCCCGTTCGTTTGCCAGAAATCTTAAGCGTGTCGTCTGAACGGCCTAATACATACCACATACCATGACTATCTTTAACTGCCCAATCACCGTGCACCCATACTCCAGGGATCGTTCGCCAATAGCTATCTAGATAACGTTCAGGGTTATTCCACAAGCCTCGAGTTAACCCAATAGAAGGGTTTCGGAGAGCTAGCTCACCAACCTGACCATCAGCAATAGATCGGCCTGATTCATCAATAATATCGGCTCCCATTGCAGGCATTTGCGTATTAAAACAGCATGGTTTTAATGGCCTAGCTACTGTGCACCCTAGAATTCCACAGCCAATTTCTGTGCCACCGGTTAAGTTCATTATCGGCACACGCTTATTACAAACTTTATCAAAAAACCATAACCACGCATCAGGGTTCCAAGGCTCACCCGTCGTTAGCACTATTCTCAGTGAAGAAAAATCATATTGACTAATACTCTCTTCAGGTTGATTCATAAATATACGTGCAATGGTTGGTGCGAAGCCTAACCAACTGACTTTATATTCCTGCAATAACCGCCAAATTCGTCCTGGCTCAGGATAGTTTGGAGCACCTTCACCCATGACCAAAGTGGCCCCAACAAAACATACACCCATAATTTCAAGCGGGCCAACAACCCACCCCATATCGCTCATCCATAGCAGGCGATCGTCTGTTGACAATTCAGACATAACTTGTAAGTCGAACATTGCTTTGACCATAAAACCACAATGGGTTTGAACTGTCCCTTTTGGCATCCCCGTCGTGCCTGATGTATAAACAAGCATCATAGGGTCTTCCGCATCCATTATTTCAGTTTCACTAGTGTTTGGCATATTTTCTGTTAATTTTTGCCAGTCAATATCACCCTTTTCAGTACAGGTATCCATTCCCATATGTTGATAAACAACGACATGCTGCAAACTTGGAACACTTTGTCTTGCAGTATCAATAGTTGATTTTAAATTAACAAATTTTGAACGCCTAGAGGTCCCATCAACNGTAATAACGGCTTTTGCTTCACCATCATTCAAACGCACAATAATAGGGTCNGGACCAAAACCAGAAAACAAGGGAATAACAACTCCACCCATTTTTATAATAGCCAGGAAGGCAATGGCAACTTCTGGAATCATTGGCATATACAGGCCTATTGAATCTCCTTTTTTGAGACCCAAAGAACGTAGCCCTTCGGTTAGTTGAGAAACTTTTTTATCAAGCTCAGCGTAAGTTAATGAGCTTTTTTTACCCGCTTCTGTTTCATGGTGAATGAAGGTTTTACCCCAAACGTCCGTGTTCTTATGCTTATCCAAACAATTCAGAACCACATTGGTTTTGCCACCTACACACCATTCTGTCCATTCAATCCCACTCGATTGATCCATGACCTTTTCATAGTCTTGATAAAATTTAATATCAAGAAACTTTATGGCTGTGTTCCAAAACCACTCAGGATCACTGTCAGATTTAACAAGCAATTCATCATAATCATCAACACCCGCCGCATTAATGAATTTTTGTATTTGTGAGCTAGCAAGTAATTCTTCTGTCGGTTGCCATACGATGTCAGGATAAGGCTCGAATTGCATTTTCTTACTCCATTAAAAGGTCTGAATTTACTTAAAAAATTTTATCAAAAAAGGGGTTATGATTGCTTATATAAAAAAGCCGCTTATAAAATAAGCGGCTTTTTTTAAGCCTTATCTATAATGTAGAACAAGGTATTCATCTATTTCTATTCGCTTCTCGGGCGGAATAATAACTGTTGTCATTGGGTCTCGAATAATAGCGGGACCATGAACAATATTTCCAGACTTAAGTTCAGACATTTGCCATACCTTAAAGTCATAAAANTCACCCTCATGACTAACTTCTCTTGTTTCAACATATGCACTTTCAGCAGGCACAACACCCTGCATCTCATGTTTTACAATCTCGGGCATAGCCTTTGGCGCAACGGCTTGAACAAACACCTCAGTTACTGCATAACCTGCATCTGGAAATCTCGCGCCATCNGGATAAATATTGGTATACATCTCTTCAAACGCTGCAATGATTGTTTCTATATCTTCCGCACTTTTCGCTTCACCAGAGTCAAGTAATGTTTCAAAGCTTTCCAATTGCCCCATATAACGCCCATAAAAACCATAGCGATAAACAAGATCCTCTGATGCGATGCCTTCTGATGCCATTTCTAAAACCGCTTTTTTCTCAAGTGTACGCCATGCGGTATCAATTTCTTGAGCAACACCTACTTTACCATCATCATCCAAACCATTAGGAATAGTGATCACAACCCCCATATGATATCTGTGAAGGTATTCAGCGCAAGCCCCACCAAAAGCGGAAAAAGCAGCTGCATACGGAAAGGTAATAACATCTGCCAATTCAAAGTCTTGTGTGTAACCCCACATATGAACAGGTCCAGCTCCGCCATAACACATCATGGTAAAGTCACGNGTGTTGTATCCTTTTGAAACAAGAATAGCTTTAGCTGCATCACGCATTTGTGCATTAACAACAGCTAAAATCCCCTTGCCTGCCTGATAAATATCAAGCCCTAAAGGATCAGCTATTGTTTCTTTCAATGCTTTTCTGGCTTTTTCAGCATCTAAGGTTATTTTGCCACCTAAGAAATAATTTGGATCAACATAACCCATCGCTACATTCACATCAGTGACCGTTAATTTATCATATTTATAACAAAGCCCAACTTCTGAGCCTGCGCTTTCGGGTCCTACATGAAGCCTTTTATATTCATCAATCCAAACTGCTGAACCAGCACCGGAGCCAACTGAATCAATGGCAACCATTGGCAAAGCTAAACGNTGACCTGCAAAATCAGGGTCTTTACGTATCGTTAGCATATTATTTACAATAAGCCCAACATCNAAACTTGTCCCGCCCATGTCCGCGGTACACACGTTCTTCAAGCCTAACTTATGACTCATAACTTGAGCGCCCATCATTCCGCCAATTGGCCCTGAGATAACAGTTTCGTATAGACGAGGGTATTCCACATTAACCGCCCCACCATAAGATAACAATGTTAACAAACGAGCATCGTAACCATCCTTAATAGCTGTTTGTTCAACATCTGCGATTGTTTCTCTGGTGTGTTCAGCAGCAAAACACTGGAGAAGTAAGCTTTTTAAGCGGTTATTTTCTTTACTCACTGGTGCAATATCAGATGAACATACAACAGGGATATCAACCCCCGCATCCTTAAGCATCTCAAGCGCAATATCTCTTGCTCTATGCTCATGGCTTTGTTCAATGTATGAGTTTATAAAGAGAATACCTATGACTTCTACCTTTGCAGCAATCAGTTTTCGAACCCCATCCCTAACGTGTTTTTCACTCAGCTGGGCCAAAACTTTTCCTGGAGCAATATGCTTCTCCATGAAATAGCTACCACCACTTATACGTTCACTAACCCCATGTACATTTTGGCGATCAACCATTGGGCGCGTATGTTTATGCAATTGATTATGTAGAATCTCGGATTGCGTTTGACCTAAATAGGTTAGCCCGCCCTCCATAATGGACATGTCTTCAAAACCACGTGTTACCAATAAGCCAACTTTTTTGCCTGTACCGGTCAATAAGGTATTTAGCATACCTGTACCTGCATAAATACTGACCGATGCATTTTCGTGAGCGTCTTTGGACGTAATCCCAATGCTCATCGCCGCATCATCAACTGATTCTATATAACTGGCTGACTCATCTTTCTTGTTAGTCAGTGCTTTACCAACCGTGAATGTTCCATCATCTTTGACCAAAATAGTGTCGGTCATTGTGCCGCCCGCATCTAGGGCTAAAATATACTTCTTATCTGATTTAAATTGATCTTTTGAAACTGACATTTAGTTCTCCTAAAAAATTTTATAATCCTGCCAAGTAGTCGGCCGTTTTATCCTCAAACCATTTCGGTGACTCATCACTCAACGGCTTGTGCATAAACTCCCTATAAAACCGGTCTAAATCTGGCAACGCTTCAAAAATTAACGGATATCCAGGTGGAACAATTTCCACAGCCAATTGAGCTGCGCAATTTGGGCAATAAAACTCACGAACCTCCATCCAATCCGCATCAGGAGCAGCAGCGACAGGAAAATACACCTCGTCTACATCCTCTTGAGTATCTCGGGTTCTAATACTAGATTGCAGTTTCCAATTGACCCTATAATCGCCGTATTCATGACCACAATCGCATTTAACAACGCGCTCATCACCTTTTTTTACAATATATAAGTGATCATTTAAGCGCATTAATATTTCGTTATCCCAAGACACATTCTCTTGCAATATATTTAAATACGTCCAAAAACGTTCGTGATCTTTTTTGCTCATACGTCTCATTTCATCGACATCTGCGTCTGCAATTTGACCTTCTACTAGCTTTTTAAGTAAACCTTTTTCAACTTTTTCCATTACCTTCTCCTAAACTTTGATTGCACAATAACGTGACATTAAATTTGAAAATCATCATCTAATTGCCAAAAATTTCTATAATGTTTGTTATAGCCTTCAAAACTAGTTGAACTTCGATACATTTCTAATAGCTCATTTCTGATCGTGTGAGATTCAACTTTCGCTTTGTGCTCTTTCCACCATTGAGCAGCCGGTATCGATGCAGATTTACGTTTTGCATATAGGTCAGCTTGTGTGGCTTTAGTAGCCTCTTCATCAAGAGATACATCACCAGCTTCGTTTTTTGTTGCAACCACCCCATACATTATTTTGGCAAAACCTTCTGGTAATTGACCAATTCTAATGTCTTCAACAACCGAACTAATTTCACGCTCCAAAGGATCACCCCAGCCACCAGAAGCCCCTGCTGCATTAGCCCAGATATCATCATCACCCATTGATTGCTCTGGAGGATCATATTTCCAAGACGTAACATCACCGGTGAGCTTACCTGCCTCAACATACTCTAATACCTCTCCAGCTGTTGTTGGTGTATCACCACCCGCTTCAAGCAACTCTGAGATATTATTGTTTAATGCCGTAACTGTTACAGTACCCGGTGCCGGATATCCACCGTTCATGCCCGATGAAATATAGGTAGTCATTGCTGTTGCAGAGCCACCTCGCGTCACACCTAAACGTTGACCTGTTTCTTGCATCCAGTGGACTGAACTTTGACCCACACCACCTCGATATTTACCGTGCCCACAATAGCCAGGCTCTAACTTTCGTCCCANGTGATGTAANGGCGGTATTAAATATTCAAATTCTTCAGAGTTACCAACGTTACATAGTTGNGTATGTTGAGCCCAAGTACATGGCGTACCGTCTTTAAACGGATAAGCGCCCATTGCACCACCCCCAACCCACTCAAAGTTAGTAAAGCCATAAGGTGTTCCATCTTCTAAAACACCGCTCCCCTGAACACCATCCCATGAATCCTCTGGTGCAAACGCTTCCTCTAAATAACCGCGCATAAAGAAGTTCCTATGGATAGCACTGGCTGAAAGACACTGCATTTGCATTGATTGCGCCCAAATATTAGCGCACGCAGCAAACTCTGTATCAGGGTTATAAATACTGCCTTCATGATAAATACTTTCAACATTCATATTTACGCCAGCACTCGCTTTACAACTATGAGCAAACGTTGTTGTAATACCTAAAAACAAACCAACATCAGATCCACCTGGGTAGCCGTTAAAACCATGATAGCCCCAACGTGATGAGCCTTCTGTATCAAAAACAATACCGCCTTTCTCATCTTGGCTAAACACCGTATGCACATGAAGCATTTCATTTTTATCAGCGTGTTTCCAAATCTTTTGCTGACCTTCAAGCATAGAAATTCTAAAACAACTGCCTTCATAACGACCTGGAACAAGGGTAGAGCGCATATTATCGAGAATCATTAAGCGGCTTTCTTCGATAATTTCTTTACAAGCTTGTTTGTAGTACTTAACACCAAATTCTTCAATAATTTCATGAATAGAGCCATGAATCATTGAACAACCTGCTAAACGCATTTTGTCATCCAGCACATTCATAGCACCCGCTCGAGTACGTCGCATCCAGAGGTTATCCCACCATTTAGCTTGCCTTAAATTCTCACCTGTTTTCATGGGAGGAAAAACAAACCCATCCATAAAAGTATCAACGGTAAATACTGGCCAGCTGCCTGCTTGTGGAGCACCGGCTTCCATTATGTGATTAACAGAACAAGCCCAAGCAATAACCTCACCTTCAACGGCAATTGGTACTAAAGTATAAGTATCACCAGGATGAGGTGCGCCCGATGTCATTGGATCATCAGTGCCAAAAACATCGCCATCATTGATACCAGGGTTTTCTTCAAAATCATTGTCAATCATGTGCTTCACTGACACTGGAAATGCTGCACAATGAGAAATGAAACCTAGTGACATGGCCAGCGTATCTCCCTCGGCAGTCGTTAGCGCCCAAACAGACTCACCCATCTCACGCCCACCTGGACTCGCGGCTACATACCTTGCTTTTTCACGCGCAGCAAATACAGCTGATTGTAGACGTGAAAAGAATTGCTCATATCTAATGGGGTCTTGGTTTTTTAAGGTTAATTCTTTAACTCCCCAATAATGCCCAGATTCTTTATAGAGAGTGTCTTTTTGCTCAAGTTTATAAGCCAGCGTTTTTTCAATGGGTAACCCCAAACTTTCTTTCATGACTGTAGCCATATTTATCTCCTGATGATCGACTTTTATTATTTACGTACAACAATGTTAACTAATGCATGGTTTGTGCCAATAAAACACTGACCTGATAATTGTTTTTAATATCAACTTGTTATGGATAAAAAATTTAAAAACAATAAGGTTTAATTTGTTAAGAAATGCATCCAAATCAAACATACTGTCTACAATGAAGACACTTACTGTTAGTAAGTTCTAGCGACCTTCTGTCAATTTATTAACATCCATTTCACGTTTGATCTTCCATTCCTTATCAAGTGGATAACCACCAATTGTTCCATTAACAATAGTGCCTCTATCAGCTTGAAGGTCGATGGCATTAGAGCTTTGAAAAACTGGAATGTTTATCCCATCAACATCAAAACCTCTTTGTTTTGCATATTTCCGTGCGGGGGGATCTTCACTCCATAATTTTGATTGTTGCCAAACTTTCCAAATTGTTCTGGATCTGTCGAATGCATTACAGTAATACGCATGATGATTTTCACGATCAGTCATAATGTATTTAACTGAATAAGGGTGATTTTCACGTTTAGGAATTTGAGCAAAAACATCAACTTCCTTTAATTGCCAATCATCGTTAGCCGTCCAACCATCAGGCCCATAATAAAATGCTGCAGCCCGTATAGACTGCGCCACAACTAATATTTTTGCTGTACCATAATATTTCCAGTTATGCTCATCGATTCGTCCTGAGAAACAATAAAAATCTTCAAGCGTATGGTCTGTGCCCAATAAACTATCTGATTTAGATTCTGCAGATACTCGGCGAACGCGCCTAGTTGATGGAATGTATGCCCATGCGTCATCTGCCTTCTTAGCATCAAGATACCTAATAGTAAGGTATGCCGTGTCTTTGATATCAAATGGCGCATAGAAATTAATGACTTCACGGTATTCCTCATCTTTGCCAAAGTTACCTTTAAGCTTATAATTTGTATCTGAAAGATCCGCACGGAAATTAAAATAAACTCGTTTATATTTTGCATTCAAAATACGCTCAAATGTACCACCACCTTGGTACATTCCTTTGAACTCGCCATCTTTGACATCTATAGGGTCGTGTTCCCCACCTTTCCTCACCCAAATCCATTGCGAATTCTTACCTTCAAGACCTTGACGTTGCCAACGATAGTTAAAATTCCATGCAGCCTTATATCCGGAAAAAGGGTCGTTAATATCGAGCGTAAGCGGGTTAAACGGCTCACCTGCTTTGTAATTTTTTAACACCCCATCTTCATCCAAATAAGGTTTGCCAGCGAATAACGTAGTAGCTTGCTGATAAGTTAGTGCCGGTAGAAACTTCCTAGACGGTTGAAGAGTGAATGCCATCTTGTCAAAAAACAAAATATCCACATACCCTGGGGGAACGAATGCCCTAAACCTTTCTTTATCTGCATAATGAACAACTTCACCAGCAGAAAAATTAACGTTAGACGATTGATTTAAAACTAACCATGACAAAAAATCCTTTTCATTAAAAGAGATCGCATAGCAGTTAGTCATTAATAGATTCAAAAAAACCAATAATGGAATTTTTTGAATCAACTTAAGCATGCTCCATAACCTAATATTTAACATGCTGAATTTCATACGTTAAGTCAACGTATTAAGTGCAACTTTATCGAAGGGTTTAATACTCTCAAAATCACCCGATTTAACTTTATTAACCCATTCATAATCCCCCATGATGGCCCTTCCCAATGCGACCAAATCAAACTCTCCTTTATTAAGTCTTGTGCATAACTCATCAATTCCCGTTGTCTCTGCTTGAGGGTCTTCAGTACCTAAAAAATGTTCCAACGTGAACTCTTTGTCTAGCCCTACACTGCCAACTGTAATAGAAGGTTTACCCGTTATTTTTTTAGCCCAGCCAGCTAAATTTAAACTTGAACCTTCAAACTCAGGTTCCCAAAAACGGCGTGTACTCGCATGAAATATATCAACACCAGCATTACTCAAAGGTATTAATATTTGGCTCAACTCATCTGGGGAGTTGGCGATTTTTGCAGTGTAATCCAGTAGTTTCCATTGAGAAAATCTGAATAAAATGGGAAAATCCTCTCCTACTGCATTACGAACCGCCTCGACTACTTCTTTACCGAAACGCACCCTGTTTTCAATGTCTCCTCCATATTCGTCAGTTCGCTGATTTGTCTCTTTCCAAAAAAACTGATCGATTAAATACTGATGCGCCCCATGTATTTCAACGCCGTCAAAACCAAGTTCCTTCGCATCGCTCGCCGCTTGCGCATACGCAATTATAATTTCATTAATTTCGGCTTTATCTAACCCTCTAGTAATGCGTTTACCTCCCTCAAAAACATCGACAGGCCCCACCCCTATCTCCGACTGAATAGGTTCTGTCCCTTCTTTTCGATGAAGCCCAACATGCCATATTTGAGGGACCATTTTAGCGCCAGCCGCATGTACACCATCGAGTACTTTCCTCCATCCGTCCAATGCATCGTCACCATAGAATCGGGGTACATCTTGATAACCATTCGATGCCCTGTGGTTAATAGTCGTGCCTTCGGAAATGATTAAACCAACGCCCCCTTCAGCTCTACGTTTGTAATAAGCGGCCACATCATCGCCTGGAACCCCATTTGGAGAGTGTGAACGTGTAAGTGGCGCCATCACCGTTCTATTAGGCAAGTGCAGTGAGCCCATATCAAAAGATGAGAACAATGTTTCTAATATTGGTTTCATATTCAAAACTCCCTAGTCTAGTTCAATTCAATTTACTTTAAAAAAAGGCCTCAGCATGGGTGTTTTAAATAAGCCCAGCTAGCGATACTCCTAAAAGCTGTATCCTCACTTTCTAAAAATGGCACCAATAAATTTCTTTCGGGCAACAAAGAGCGATCGCCTATGGCAAATAGCGTTTGGATGACTATATTTTCTTCTTTGTGGCTCAGCCCCCAATTAAAAAAAGCTATTGCGTCACCCCCCTTTAATGCGGCTATTGATTCCATTACTCTTAAAGAAACTTTTATATTTAGCGTCTCAATTAAAGATTCTTTTATAATCTCCAGCGCAAGCTTACTTGGAAGCCTCTTCAAACTGCCTGCAGCAATTTCAGCATCACGTAAATTACCTGATTTAATAAGAGTGATTAATTTCCTTTTATCATCACCACCTGTAATCTTTAACAAACTGGTCAAAGCGGCAATATTTACTCTTGATTCGTTGTCACTAACCAGAACATTCAATTGGTTTTCAAATTTTTTACCCTTTAATTCACCGAGCACTATCGCTGCCATTTCCCTAACAAGGGGGTCTGTATTATTAGCAAATAACAACACCTCATTAGCAGTCTCTTGAAATTGAATTTTCAACTTCACTATTGCGTATAACGCATATGATTGAACTAATTTATCTTCACTATAATTCTTATAGTTTTTAACAAGTAATTTACCTAACAAAGTATTACCCGATTGGGCAATCGCTTTCATTGCCTTAATTAAATCAAATTTATTTGTGTGATTTAAAAGATATTTCTCAATAAAAAACTCACTACCCGTTAAAGTTTCATGTTGTAAAGTTTCAATGAGTAATGTTGATATTTCTTCATTTTCCGCAGCATCTTTTAGCAATTTTTGCGTCATAGTCACTTTGTTCAACTTTGCAACAGTTGAAATAGCTGAGCGCGCTAGAAATGGCGTCAGCGGGTCAATTGTTTGCAATACAAACTCAGCATTAACCTGTCGCCCTACAGCCTCCAATGCTTCAACTGCGAGAAACTTGTCATATTTATTATTCGAATCGTAGGCTTTTAGAGCGCCTCTTGTAGCCTTGTCACAGTTACTGCTATCGGCGAATGACATAGGCAAAAAACCTATCACCAGAAATATCGCAAAAAGAATTTTATCTAGTATTTTTTTATAGTAAGACATAATTTATCCTAAAAAAAAGTGGGCTACAAAAGCCCACTTTTTAAACGTTACCATTTCACAGGTTGTTACTTACCTTCAGTTAATTTATTAACATCCATGCCACGTTTAATTTTAGAAAGCTTATCCTTAGGATAATAAGCATTCTGTGTCGGAACTAACGTTCCTCTATTATTTTGGACATCAACTACATTAATAGATTGAAACATATTAATATTTAATCCTGATGGTGTTTTAGGCATATTTTTTCGTCCTAGCCCTTGAGGGTCTTCTGACCAAGTTCTAGATTGCTGCCACACTTTCCAAAGCTCACCAGATTGATCAAAAGCAGCAGAATAGTAGCTTGTATGGTTTTGTCTATCGGCAAAAATATATTTTATTGAGTACGGATGTGACGCACTACGAGGTTTCTGAATAAATACATCTGTTGTTCTTAACTCCCAATCATCATCAGGCGTCCATCCATTAGGGCCAGTAAAAACCGTATTAGGGTTACGCGATCTCGCAACACCAAGAATACGTGCTGTTCCTGCATACTCCCAGTCATGTTCCATGACGCGACCCGCAAAGCCAAAGAAATCCTCTAATGTATGATCAGTACCTAACAAGCTATCCGTTTTAGCTTCAACTGAAATTCTCCTTACTCTTCGAGTGCTTGGAACATAAGCCCAAGAATCGTCTGCTTTATTTGGCTTTAAATGCCTTAAAATCATAAAAGCGGTACCCGCAATATCAAACGGCTCATAGAAACTCGTGAGCTCTCTAAACTCGGTATCTCTCGACATGCTACCTTTTAATTTATAGTCTTGGTCAGGCAAGTCAGCTCTATGATTAAAGTACACACGTTTAAACGACGCCCATAGTGCCCGGTTAAATGACCCTCCTCCACCAAAAAGCGATCCATAATCCTTGTTTTTTCTTAGCTCATGCCCTTCATGCTCACCACCTGCACGTACCCAAACCCAATGAACGGGATCACTACTTAGACCTTGCCCCTGCCACCGGTAATTAAAGTTCCAAGCAGCTTTAATGCCTGACGTTGGGTCACCAACTTTCAAACTAGCCACATCAAAAGGCTCACCAGCTACATAACCCACAAGTGAACCATCACTCGCCAATGACACCTTAGATTGGAATTTTGTTGTTGCATTCTTGTAATCTTGAGAGGGGCTGAGATCAGTAGGGTCTCTTACTACTACCTTCATTCCTTCAAAATTCATGACGCTTTCATAGCCAGGTGGTACGAATGCTTTTATTTTATCTCTGTCTGCATAAGTTATAACATCCCCATCTTTAAAGCTGACAGTGGCTGCCTTATTTTCCTCAAGCCATTTTTTTACATCGGCTTGAGT
>JGI24724J26744_10002252_pt1 | contig 12863 bp, 14 predicted proteins | sample Cruoilmetagenom7_FD_26744 | JGI IMG/M metagenome (IMG submission 26744)
CGGAAGAATTGTCTTTGTGAGAAGCCGCCTGACAGTGAGAGGCTATCCATTTCATTCCACCCAGTTCAGTGCAGCCGGTCATTGTGTTCCATCTGCCTGTTGCGAAGGGGAATGGAGCCTGGAGGACGAGGGTCCTGGTGTGCCGTGATCGCGTGCTTGTCTTCCTGTGGGCAGTCTGGCGAAAGCAGAAACCCGGGGAGCGAGGACGTTGGGAGGGGCACGATTCAGAAGGGGAAAGAAAAAGCGGGGCGGAACTTCGGAGGGGAAAGTTCCGCCCCTGGTGGCATGCCGAAGGGGGGGGCTCCGGCAGTATGGCCTGTGTTGCGATTGCTCGACGCGACAATTGCGCGATCGACCTTAGGATTGACGGATGACCATTGCCACGATCGTAAACGACTTGTTCGACTAATTGCCCTATTGTCTTATATCCGCGTGGGCTAAGACACTGTGGGATGTGACAAAACTTTCTCTTTGTCTTCTGCGGAATATGCGAATCCCTTGATCAGGGCAGCTTGTGTATGAGGAATCTTTTGATCCGACGCCCCAGTCCTATGGTGAAAAGACCGACAATAACGAAAAAAACACCCGCCCCGGCAGTGACGATGTCGAGAATAACGCCGGGCCAAATTAGAGCGGTAAGCCCTAAGACGAACAAGAGAACGGGGAACTTCAGGGGAAGCGGTTTTCGTGAGAGTCCCCGCCCAGTGTTTGCCTTTTGTAAGTATACAGAGAGAGCTGCGATCGCCAAGGAGAAGAAGAGAAAACCTGCGGCACCAAGGAAAATAATGACGTGAAAAAATGTGTAGGGCTGCAAAAGTGCGCCTGTCCCTGCGAGAATGCCGAGGGTCCCGTGCGCGAGAAGAAGTCCTCCTGCTCGGGGAGCGGTGTGTCGCAGTGCGAGTCCCATTGGAATTTCAATACTTCCAATGAGCAGGATCACAATGCCGAGCAGTGCAATTGTGACCTGAGAGGCCGCTCCCGGCCGGAGGAGAAAAACGATTCCGAGTGCAGTGAGGCTGCCCCCCGCGAGGAGAGGAATCCACCACAGTCTCCGCGCCATTTTTGGTACAGGACCATCTGGTCCATAAATAATAACTTCTGTCTCTTGCCAGTTCACTTTTTCTCCCGGACCCTGAGACTTCTGTTTGGCAGCCTAGTGGTACTTGCGAAAAACCGGCCCGGTTTTTCGCAAGCGAATCTTGATTTTTGTGGCGACATATGAGAGAGAAGAGGTTTTTTGTTGTGGCGTTCCCATCGGAAACAATGGAGACTGGCGAATACGGTAAATGATGCCGTCGTGTTCTCTGGAAGATGCCATATGGATTGTAGGTCTTGGGATCTCGTGCAGGAGATCCCCGTCACTCTATGACGATTCACTGGGTGACGCGGCTTGCGTTTGCACTCAAGCTTGTCGGAGTAGGAGTCGAACATGAAGCTTCTACGCATGAACTTGTCACTGCCAGAAAAGTATTCAGCCGAAACTTTATTTACCAAAATGACCGGGCAATCATCCGGAAGTTTGTGAAGTCAGCGCAGGTTGATACGGAAAAATGATGCTGAACGGGTTTCCTTTTCATGATGGGAAGTCTGGTGCCCCCATTTTGGATCAGGCTGCTGCCTACGATGTTGCTTACATTGACTGTATTGTGGTGTAAATCGTACTGGTTGGGGGTCGTACTTTTTTATTGGCGAAGTAGTGGACTGCGATTTTCAGGCAGAAGAAGAGTCTCCTGTCCTGCGTATGGAAGACACCTGCATGAACTATGGGGGTTAATCGGAGCATGCGCGCCGGACGAAGTCTGCGAGAGCAGTTGCAGACGCAATGTGTACGGTCGAAGCCCTCGTGAAGGCGGAGGTTACCCCGAGATCTCTGAAACCCTTTTCCTATTGCGCGCCGCTCGATTTACAAACCTGCAAAGAGAGAACGTAAGTTGTCTGTTGCAATATCCGGGTCGGCAGAGCCGTCGTGTGGGGTTCCGTTTTTGCGGAACCAGGCAGATTTCCAACCCATGAGATTTGCGCCGGCAATATCAGACATCAGTGTGTCGCCAACAATCCCCACTTCGCCTGGNCCCAGCAAGTCTTCTGCCTCACGAAATATGATTGTGGAGGGTTTCCCCGCATTTATAAGGGTNGATCCTGTGGCGTAGGCGAGAGATGCGGCAACTGATCCGCACCCGAGACGGNGGCCGGACGTGCTTGGGAAAGTCCGGTCGAGATTGCATGTGACGATAGGCATATTGGGTTGCCACGCTTGCAGGAGTATGTCGAGGTGAGTGAAGGCAAGGCCATCGTATCCACCTACTAAAAGAGCATCCACGGCTGTGGTTTTCTGCCATTCGTGGGTGTTCCAGGCTTGCACACCGTGAGAAAGAAGCTCGNTGCAGAGGTCTTTCGTCCCTGCGACCAGGACGTTCCCATGCCCCTGGGCAGAGTGGTACAAGGCTGCAGCCTTCCCCGCGTGGAGCACTTCTTCGGCTTCGGCTACAGCACCAACTGCGCGTATGCGTGTGGCGATTCGCTCTGAGGAACTGGTCATGTCGTTTGTGATAAAGAGGATGCCCATATCCCGGGAGCGAGCACACGCGATCAGGTCGGCAGCTCCCTCGANGGGTTGATCNTCGACGTATACAACACCATCGCAATCGAGAACGAGATGATCNAGCCCTTCGAGAAAGGGCGTTGTGGNCATGGGTGTTTGGCTGGGTGTGGAAAAAAGAGAGGTTTGGGAAGACTGGGAGGCAAGGAAATGTCTTTTGTCTGGGGTGTTTCTGCTCATGTGCAGTCGACTTTCCTCTCGTGTTTTTTTGTTGCGCCGTCCGTTTGCGATGACTGTTTTGCCGTCCTCGTTCTGCGGCCGGGTATAGCCTCGTTTGGTTTTGTGTGGTGATGCAAATGTACTGCCATATTGAGAGAGCCTGTCAGGAGAAGGGCGCCAAGGAGAAATATGTCTGTGGGCAGGCGCTTTTTCTGCTTTGCCTCAGGACTGCTCTGTTACTGCTGTTCGTTTTTTGGTCGCCACTTGATGTTGCAGCCGAGAGAGGGACGCTGACTCGTAGGGAGAGGGGTGCGAGAGAGCACAGCGTCAAGGGCAGCGCGCAGGTCTTTGCCTGTTGGAGGGATGCCATTGCTGGGTCGGGCGTCATCGAACTGCCCACGATAAACGAGTTTCTGCTCTCCATTAAAGAGGAAAAAATCGGGAGTACAGGCGGCATGGTATGCCTTGGCGACTTCTTGGTTTTCGTCGATCAGGTAGGGGAATGTGTACCCAGTCTCCCTAATTTCCGTACGCATCATTTCTGGCGAGTCGTCGGGATAGGCTTCTGCGTCATTGCTGTTGACTGCGAAAATGGCGACCCCTTTTGGCGCGTAGTCGCGTCCGAAGGCGGCGAGTTCTGCGCTGATCAAGCGCACATAGGGACAATGGTTGCAGATGAACATGACGAGAAGTGCGGTTGTGTCAGTGGCACCTGCAGTGCCATGGAACTTCCCAGACGGGTCTGGGAGCTGAAAAGCAGGTGCTTTTGTTCCTAAAGGGAGGAGCATTGTGGAAGAAGTGCGCACCATATGAAATCTCCGAGTTGTGTTCCCGCAACTGCCTTTCCGCGGGAGGGAAGTGGTCGATGCATGGCTGTGGGGAAAAGACCCCGAAAGAGAGTTTCTGTGGAGCCTGTTGGGTCGGTCTCGGGATAGCGATCTGCAGGCTGAGTCTGCAGATCGGCGTGAAAGGGAACTCGATCTTGCGGAAAGAGGACGCTCTGTTTTCGTATTCCGAGCGTCCTCTTTCTCGGGGTTTTCTGTGTCCTGGATGATGAGCGAGAGGCCGTGATCTATGTATTTAGGACTGCCTAGGCGGTTTATTGGGCTTGGTGGAGGAGGGGAGAGGTCAGGGAAGCTGGGTTTCGATGGCCTTTTGCAGTTGTTCATCCTCTGGTCCCGTCTGTGAACGGAACCGCTGCACCACAGTGCCATCTGGCGCGACAAGAAACTTCTCGAAGTTCCACATCACGTCTCCGGCTTTTCCGTCCCCGTCGGCTATTGCAGTGAGCTCCTGATAGAGAGCATGACGGTTTTTCCCGTTCACATCGGTTTTTTCCAACAGGGGAAAAGAAACGCNGTAGTTGGTGGAGCAAAACTCGCGGATTTCTTCTGCGCTCCCGGGTTCTTGTGCGCCGAATTGATTGCAGGGAACCCCGACCACTGAAAAGCCGCGTTCGGCATATTTGTCGTGAAGCTCTTGCAAACCTTTGTACTGGGGCGTGAAACCGCATTTTGATGCCACATTGACGATAAGAAGCACCTTATTTTTTGCGAGCGTGGTCGCTTTTCCGTCGAGTGTACGCACCGGAACATCATGGACAGACATAACATGCCCTTTCGTGTGTTTTTCTGGGATGCGGCGCGTGGTGTCTTATGGTGTCTTTTACCTGGCGCAGGCCCCAGTCGCGCCTTCGTGTCTCAGCGTACCCCTTCAGAGGCGCATCAGATGGAGTTTCCCTGTTCAGTAGGGGAGCAGGGACTATCAGAGCAGGAGACAAGGTGGAGTCTTGCCTGAGGTTTTTCTTGTGTCACGACAGGATGCTCCTGCTGATCACCCTCTCGTTGTGAGAGAGGCGTGAGAGAGGCAAGGAGGGTGTGTGAGCGTTCTGCAAAGAGGTGGCTGTCTTGNGTCTGTTGTGTGCAGAGTATGCGTAGGTCGGTGGCAAGGCCGCACGGGTCGAGTTGTCGGGGACGTTCTTTTGCCTGTGAGAGGCCGTGCGCGATGATGGCGAGAAGCAGGGAAGTGACTGCGAATCCGCCCATGATGAGGAGGCGCTGGTGGTAGGCGTCTTTGCAGGAGTCTGTCTTTTGTGGCGGGAGTGTGGCGGTGGATGTGCCGGCCGCTGTCGGTACGTTTGCTTGGGTATGGTTTTGGGCGGTGCCGGCTGTTTCCAAGCTGGTTGTTGGAAGCCTGTCCGGGGTCTTTGTGGAGACCTTGTCGGCAAAAGTCTGTGAGAAATATTCCAGGAAGGGAGCACATTCTCTTCCCTGTAGTCTCTGCGAAATACTGACTGGATGCAGTCCTGTTGTGATGCCGCAGAGGCACGTGAGAAGCAGGCAGACTGTTGCAGTGCCAAGGCCAACCTGTCGTGGAGTAAAAAAAGAATGTCGCCGGGTAGGAGAGCGGGGCGGAGTGAAAGCGGGCTGCATGCCCAGAGTTTCGGTTTCGGAGGGAGAGTGTCCTCTCCCGAAACGTTCTTGGGAAAGCCTTTTTGGAGACCCACGAGAAAAATCTCTGAAGGGTTCTTCAAGATTTTTTGCAGACCTGAGGGGAGGACTTGGGAACGACGTGCGCTGTGAAAAATGCATATCCGGTGCGGTAAGGTGCAGCTAGGTCTACGGATCCTGGGAAATCTGAGGAAATGGGGGAGTATTGAGGCGGGTAGGATGCGAGGGGAGGAGCGATTTTTTCGAGAAAGCGGTGCAAGTAACTGTTGTTTATTCGTAACCTTTGCCGCGTTGCCGATCAATGTAGAGTAGCCTGTTGATGGCGTGGCGACTGAAGCCCGCGCCGACAATTATGAGCGATTAGCTCGGAGTAGTATGTCGGATCGTTGGAAAGAGTCAGATTTTCCCGATTCGGGTGCTTCAGGGACNTNCGGGGATTCCGTTATGCCTGATGTACCCGATTTTGCAGCACTTGAGGGACTTCCGCCAGGGACTGCGAGTGTCTCATCGTTGGAAGAGCTGCGTGGCCTTTTAGTCGAGGTTCTTGATGAGAAGGTGTCGGCCGATACTTCGTGTGGGCACCTTCACCCGGCAGACATTTTTCACAGTCTGGTGAATGGTGTTGACCTGGAATCGAGCGCGGAATCTGTCATACTCCCGCCTATTTTGCAGGATCGGTGTGTGGCTTGGCTGAATGCCGCAGTGCTTCTTGATGAGCGGGCCGTGGATGTTCTCGGTAGGTTTGCTGGTCCCGAAGCCCAAGTCGAGAACCTGATTGTCTCTGTCGAATACCCAGAGAATGAGGCTCCTTTGCTCTGGGTGTCGGCAGTTTTGGTGATCGGGTCCGACACCGCTCTCACTTCTGTTGCCCTCGTGGAGACGGCATGGGATGTGCAAGGCGATTGTCTGCACCCTCTCGAACCAGAAGGTGCCGGCGGGCTTTTGTTTGTCAGCGACAATGCCGGGCTCGACCCTTCGGTTTTGCAACTTTTTCTTCCCGATAGGATGGGGCCTCCTCGTTCACGGTTGCAGGCTGCGCTGGAAACGCAGTACGACGAATTGCGAAGTTCGTTGAGAGACAGAGCCTTGTTCTGGCTTGCCCGCACCACCGGTGAAGCACCTTTTCTGACAGATTAATGAGCGAAAGAGCGGACTTCTCGGTCTTTCTGCGTATCTTGGCATACGGANAAGTCGGTTTTTTTCGGTTTGTCAGAAAATTTTGCTTTTTTCTCGAAAGTCGCCAATTTTAAAAAGATGACTTCCTATTCCTACGTTACGAGTCAAGCGCGTCTCGATGAATTAGTCGACGAGCTTATTGTTGCACCGGCCTATGGGCTGGATACAGAATTTCACAGGGAAAATACTTACTACCCTCATTTGGCCTTGCTCCAGCTTTCAGGCCCGTCAGGTATTTTCCTTGTCGATCCCTTCGCTGTCGATATCGCTGTTCTCTCTCGTCTTTTCAAAGAAGGAGGGATCGCAATAGTGCATGCTGCATCGCAAGACTTTGAGATCTTGGACCGAGAGTGCGGGGCTATCCCCCATACTCTTTTTGATACACAAATCGCGGCCGGGTTTCTTGGTTTTCGTATGCCGAGTCTGGTTCTTTTACTCCGGGACTTGCTTGGAGTCACCCTGGAAAAAGAAGATCGCCTTACTGTCTGGACGGATCGTCCGCTTACCTCTGGTCAGATGGAATACGCGGCTGCTGATGTGGCATCTCTTCTTGACTTACACCAGAAGCTTATTGCGAGGTTGGAGGAGAGAGATCGCGGGCTTTGGGTCGAAGAAGAATGCGAACTTTTTCGTGCCTCGCGTATCGAGCGCCGGCATCGAAATACGCTGTGGTGGAAGCTAAAAGGCGCGCGTAAACTCCGTGGCTTGTCGCGTGGCGTTGCNCAAACTGTCGCCGCCTGGCGTGACGAACAGGCCGCTGCCTGCAATTTGCCGGTAGGACGAGTTTTGTCTGACATGGCAATTATGGCCATTGCGGGGAAACCCCCACGTGACGAGGCCGAGCTTTGGAAAGCACGTGGTGTCGAACGGCGACGTTTCCGTCANGACATGGTTTCTTCTCTTTTGTACTCGGTGAGGGAAGGGCGCTCCCTGAAGCACGCGCAGCTCCGTCTCCCTCCTGTTGTGACCCCAGACCGATCTCTCGATGCCGCGGCGAAACTCGGTGCNGCCTGGTTGAGTCAATTGTCAGTGGATCTGGAGATCGAACAGCGTTTTCTTGCCACTTCCGATGATATTTTTGCTCTATTGTCAGGAAAAGCAGACTGCAGGTTGTCTCAGGGATGGCGTCAAGAGATCGTGGGCCGTTCGATGCAACAAATTGCCAGGGGGGAACTGGCATTGGCATGCGACGGAAGTGGCGGTCTTGAGCTACGGGAATGCGAGAACTCGTTTTTACNGAGGGGGAAAGATGTCGAAAGTGCAGGTCGGGTACATGCCACAGGGGATCACCGGGGGAGGTGGTCCAGAGCAGACAAGAAAGCTTCTGGCTTCGATTGAAGACGCTGGGCTTGACCATATTGGCGTGGGAGACCATGTCAGTTTTCATGTGGGCATAGGCTTTGACGGTTTATTGAATGCCACTGCATTGTCGGTGTTGCACCCTAGGCTTGCAGTGCATACTGCCGTATACTTACTGCCTTTGCGGCACCCTGTGCTTGTTGCCCGGCAGCTGTCGAGTCTTTCGCAGCTTGCGCCNGGCAGGCTGTCTTTTGGAGTAGGCGTGGGCGGAGAGGACCGTCGCGAAGTCGCGAATTGTGGGGTGGACCCCGCGACACGAGGCCGACGCATGGACGAGTGCATGCAAGTGCTGCGCGCGCTCATGGCAGGAGAGTCAGTGAGCTTTGCGGGAGAGTTCATCCAGGTCGATGAGGCCAGAATACTCCCCCCGCCCACACCTGCACCTCCTCTTGTGGTGGGAGGACGCTCGAATGCTGCGATCGATCGAGCCGGTCGCTTGGGAGACGGATGGCTCGGTCTCTGGGTGCAGCTTGATCGGTGGCGTGAGGCCATGGATCGTTTTCAGGAGGCGGCTGCTTCTGTGGGGCGGACCGTCGATAATCCTGCGCATGGCCTTTTGGTGTGGTGTGGTATTGATGACTCGAAAGAAGCGGCCCGGCAGAGGGTTGCGGGTCCAATGCAGATGCTCTACCAGACTCCCTTCGAGAAATTTGAGAAGTACACACCGTATGGTACTCCCGAGGATATTGCAGGGTTTCTTCAGCCTTTCGTGGAGGAAGGACTGACGTCGATTGAGCTTATTGCCCTTGGTGGTGACGAAGCGGCAGCTGTGGCTGGGGCGGGTGAAGTGGCTCGTCTGTTGCACATGTAGCAGGCGGTGAGCCGCTGATTTTATGAGCTTCTGTTCTTTCTGAGATGTTTGCTCTGGGAAAGAACAGAACTGCAGGTCCTCTGTATGTTGGCGTGCGGGTGTTCTGTGCTGGGTTGCTCAGGCGAGGCTTTGAGGTTTGCTCTGTTGAGTGGATCGCTCGATATTATGATGAGGTCGGCGGCAGCAGGTGTTTTTGCGGAGCTGTGTGTTCCGTCATATTTCCTGTGTGCCGTCCTGTTTTCTCTGCTCGGGTGAACTTTTTTTGCTCGTGCTCCTTGCGTGTGTGTGCTTTTGTGCCAGAGGTCATGCCGAAAAAAGGGCATCAGAGGAAAGGGAGAACTGTACTGTTGAATGCGCCGGTAAGGTATCTGGCGGACGCTTTCCAATGGGATTTGCGTCATGGGCTTTCTGGCCGTTGGACTAGTTTTTCAGGTGTTTGTGGGCGTGTCCACGGGATGCTTGTGTTGTTGAGCACGGAGCTGTGACTCGCCTGTGTGTCATTATCATCGAAAGGGGCGAAATGCGCGACTGCGAAGCAGAACGTTCTCAGCTAATCCGGNGTGGCCAAATGGCGTTTCCGAAAAGTGCCTCCTCAGGCTTACTGTCGCCTTCTGCTGAATTCATCCCGAATCCGGTTGTGCTCCAGAAGACTCCGACCGGTGAACGGATCATGGACATCTGGTCTCGCCTGTTGCAGGACCGGATTATCTTTCTTGGCACGCCTATTGACTCGGATGTTGCCAATCTCGTTATGGCGCAGATGCTGTATTTGGAGGGAGAAGATCCCGACAAAGACATCATGCTCTATATCAATTCGCCAGGTGGTGAGATCGATGGGCTGATGTGTATTTACGACACTATGGAGTATATAAAGTCTGATGTTTCCACTATTTGCATGGGGCTGGCTGCCTCTGCTGCGGCGGTGCTGCTTGCTGCTGGTGCGCACGGAAAGCGAATGGCTCTTCCGAATTCTCGTATTGTGATTCATCAGCCGCATGGTGGTGCCCAAGGGCAAGCTGTGGATATTGAGATTCAGGCGCGAGAAATCATGCGCATGCGCAAGACGGTGAACAATCTGCTCTCAGAGCGCACGGGGCAGCCTTTTGAAAAGGTAGTCCAGGACACCGACAGAGATTTCATCATGGTTGGTTCCGAGGCAAAAGACTATGGCATGGTTGATGTTATTTTGTTTCCGCGTGATGCGGTGAACGCCGACGATGATACCGCTCCTGCGAAATCCTGAGAGATTCTTGTGTTGCCGTCTCTCTTGGGGGTTGTCGCCTTGCGNCGACCTTTCTTTTTTTCTGCCCTGTAGGGCTGCAAAAGGGTGCCACCAGCGAGAGGAGAACTTTCTTCTGTGACATTGAGCTGTTTTTTTGACTTTTGGTGATCTGCGTGCCGCTATTCTGCTTTGATTGGAGACAGGGGGGGAAGAAGGCTCAGGCTGGTGTTCTTTCACGTGACGTTTTTTCGCTTGAATGACCAGCCTGGCGTGTTTCTTGATGTGGAATAGGACGAAATGATCCTCGACGCTTTTCTTTCCCAGTTGCCGGACACAGATCCGCAGGAGACACAAGAGTGGCTCGATTCTCTGGATGCTGTTGTCGCTATCCAGGGCACTTCGCGCGCGAAGTATTTGATCCAACGTGTGCTCGAGCATGCCCGCTTATTGCAAGTCAACATTCCGGCCACAATCTCTACTCCCTATGTGAATACGATTCCGTCTGAGAATGAGCCTTGGTTTCCTGGTAACGCGGAGATCGAAGAGCGATTGCGGGCCTACATTCGCTGGAATGCCGCAGTGATGGTTATCCGGACGAATCGCTGGGCGGAAGGGCTTGGCGGACACCTATCGACATATGCATCTTCCGCGGCCCTCTACGAGGTGGGCTTTCACCATTTTTTNCAGGGAAAAGACAGCGGTCGTCCCGGCGATATGCTGTACATACAGGGGCACGCTGCCCCGGGAATCTACGCTCGCGCTTTTCTCGAGGGTTACTTCACACAAGAGCAGCTTGACAACTTCCGTCAAGAGGTGAACGGGAACGGCTTGTCAAGCTACCCTCATCCGCGTTTGATGCCAGATTTTTGGGAGTTTCCCACTGTTTCTATGGGAATCGGCCCCATCAATGCTATTTACCAGGCCCGTTTTCTTCGCTATTTGCACGCTCGTCGTATTGATGACACAACCGGCACGAGAGTCTGGGCTTTTCTTGGTGATGGAGAAATGGACGAGCCGGAGTCTCTCGGAGCGCTGGCTCTTGCAGGACGGGAACAGCTCGACAATCTCACTTTTGTGGTGAACTGTAACCTACAACGGCTCGATGGTCCCGTACGTGGGAACTCNAAAGTGATCCAGGAACTCGAGTCGCTTTACCGTGGGGCCGGTTGGAATGTCATCAAAGTTATTTGGGGCAAAGAATGGGATNCTCTGCTCGCTTCTGATGTAGATGGTGTGCTCCTCAATAAAATGAACACCACTGTTGACGGAGAGTTTCAGCGTTTCACAGTAGAGAATGGCGCCTATATTCGGGACCACTTTTTTGGCCCAGACCAGCGTCTACGCAAACTTGTCGAGCATCTTGGCGATGATGATCTGCGTTGTTTGCCGCGAGGGGGGCATGACTATTCTAAGTTGTANGCTGCATATAAGGCTGCGGTAGAGCACAAGGGTGCCCCGACGGTCATTCTTGCGAAAACCGTCAAAGGATGGGCACTTGGCTCCGCCCTGGAAGGACGGAATTCCACACATCAAATCAAGAAGATGACAAAGCAGCAGATACGGGAATTCCGTGACCGGCTGCACTTGCAGGAAGAGATTCCCGATTCCCTGCTCGACGTGGATGACCCTCCTTATTATCGGCCCCCCGCTGATAGTGATACCTTTCAGTATTTGATGCAACGCCGGAAGGAGCTTTCCGGACCTTTGCCCCGCCGTATCGTGCGTGACCGCCGTCCCCTCACTTTGCCGTCTGAGAAAGCCTTTGCCGAGTTTTCGGGTGGGTCGGGAAAACAAGAAGTGTCGAGCACCATTGTGATGGTGCGGCTTTTGCGGAATCTCATGCGGGACGAAAAATTCGGTTCGCGAGTTGTGCCTATCGTGCCTGATGAGTGCCGCACCTTTGGGATGGACTCCTTCTTCTCGGAATTCGGTATTTATGCTTCACATGGGCAGAAATACGATCCAGTGGACGCCGATCTATTGTTGAGCTACACCGAGAAAAAAGATGGACAGCTTTTGGAAGAAGGCATTACCGAAGCAGGCGCGATGGCTGACTGCACTGCGGCAGGCACCTCCTATGCCACTCGGGGTGTTCCTATGGTGCCCTTCTTCATGCTCTACTCAATGTTTGGGTTCCAGCGAATCGGCGACATGATCTGGGCTTTTGCGGATGCCCGCGGGAAAGGATTTGTGCTTGGCGCCACGGCAGGCCGTACCACTTTGACCGGGGAAGGACTGCAACACTGCGATGGTCACAGTCCTGTGCTGGCCTCCACGGTGCCCTCTTGCCAAGTGTATGACCCGGCCTTCGCCTATGAGCTCGCCGCCATTGTGCAGCACGGGATCAACCGTATGTACGGCCCCAATCCCGAGGACATTTTTTACTACCTCACCCTGTACAACGAGAACTACCCGATGCCCGCGATGCCGGAAGAGCTCGACAAGGCCGAAATATTGAGAGGTATGTACCGATATGAAGCAGAAAGGGAAGGCTGCACGCAACATGCTGCGGTGCTCTTCTCTGGTCCGAGCCATGCTGCTGCTATCCGTGCGCGCGACCTTCTTGCAGAACACTATGGGGTAGGAGTGGAACTCTGGAGCGTGACCTCGTATAAGGCGTTGCGCGAAGAGGCGATGGGCGTGGAACGTTGGAATCGCTTGCATCCCGAGGAATCGCCACGGGTTCCATTGGTGACCCAGCTCCTCCTCCCAATGGAAGGGCCAAAAATAGCAGTCACCGACTATATGAAGATTGTTGTCGACCAAGTAGGACGTTGGGTGCCCGGTACTTTTGTGCCGTTGGGGACAGACGGATTTGGTAGGTCCGACACTCGTGCCAACCTGCGACGTTTTTTTGAAGTAGACGCAGAGCATATTGCGGTTTCTGTTCTCTGGGCCTTGGCATCCCAGGGAGATATCGAGAGGACCGTGGTGAGCGACGCGATTACGCGTTTTGGGGTTGATCCCCAGGCTCGCGCGCCTTTTGCTCTCTGATTTTGCTTGGGGAGCCGCTTTTCTCTGATTTCTTCTTCTCGTTCAGCTTTATCGAACTGCGAGAAGAGACGATTCTTTTAGAAGCCCTTTTTT
>JGI24724J26744_10002253_pt1 | contig 12858 bp, 9 predicted proteins | sample Cruoilmetagenom7_FD_26744 | JGI IMG/M metagenome (IMG submission 26744)
TACTGCAAAGGTATCTGGGTAGTGTGAGCAGGGAGGTGTTTTCCACGATGTTCGGTATCAACCATGAGACGTTGACGAAAGGTGGGATGCAATTGGTTGCCGGAGGTGGCAACCTGAGCGAGAGTCTCTTCGCAGCCGGAACGGGTATAACAGATCTCCGCAGCATCTCGCGGGGTCTTCAAAATGAGGCAGAAGGAATCTTCAAACCCAGAGGCTCAACACAATCAATAAACATTCTTATCAACAGACACAAGAATGCTAAGAAGATAAGCAACGAGCTTTCCCTGTCCAGTCGTGAGTGGGAAAGCCATGAAAAGGCCCTTAATGAAGCCGGGGCTAAACGCGAAAAGGTCAGTAAAAGACTTGGCGTGCTTCGTAGTGACAAGGGTCGATTAGAACGCCTGAAAGAGGCGCTTCCAATCATTACAGAAAAAAAGGAAGTATCTGCGCGACTTGAGGTATTGAAATGTGTTCCACTTCTGGATCCGTCTTTTCCCGATGAGCGGCGCAGCACGGTCCGTGAATTGGACAACGCTACATGCGAGGCTGACAAAGCTTGCGAAGACCTGAATCTCATCAAAGAACATATAAAGGGCCTATCAGTTCCTATGCGTATCATTTTTAATGCCAAAGTCATAACCGAAATCCATAAACGTCTTGGGAGTCATCTTAAGGCTCAACAGGACCTGCCCAGGCTTAAAGGGGAATGGGAGGCGTTAAAGACAGATGCAAAAAAAATACTTGCGGAACTTCGGCCGGATCTCATTCTCGAGGATGCGGAGCGCCTCCGCTTGACCGAGATGAAACGGGTTATGATCCTTGATCTTGGCGGCAGGTATCAAGCCTTGCAGGATGGACTGACGCTGGCCTTGGAGACTCTCGATGAACTTGAAGTTGAGCACACTAAGGCGAAAGAAGACCTTGGTAGGCTTGAGACCCCCTTGGATATCAGTGGTCTTAGGTCCACTCTCCGTCGCATGCAGAAGTACGGTGACCTTGAAGAAGAGCTAAGAACCGCCAGCTCCAGACTAGAAAGTGAAGAAAAGCAGGCATATGTAAATCTAAGGGTACTACCGTTCTGGACAGGAACACTTGAGGGGCTGGAGGCGCTGCCAGTGCCTTCCCCGGAGACAATTGATAACTTCTCTTTGCGGTTTAACGAGTTAAATCGGCAGGTAGAGGATATTTCAAAGCGCATCAAGGAAAATACGAACGAGGAGGCTAATCTCGATAAGCAGATAAAGGCTCTTAAAATCGCCGGATCAGTGCCCACTGAGCAGGACCTTATCAGAGAACGGCAAAGACGGGAGCATGGTTGGCATCTGGTGTGCAGGGCATGGCTGGAGAATGAAGATGTTGAGGAAGAAAGTAAGGTCTTCAGCACAGAGACACCGCTTAAAGAAGCCTATGAAAAGAGCGTCAACCGGGCTGATGATTTGGCGGATCGGTTGCGTCGAGAGGCTAAGCGCGTTGAAAAGCTGGCACAGCTACTCGCATCTAGGGAGAAATGCTTGGAAAAGACGCAAGCGCTCAAGAGCGAGCACAGCAGGCTTTTGTGTGAACATGGTAATCTGGAAGAAGAGTGGGGTGAATGCTGGAGCAAGGTAGGTATCAAGCCCAGATCTCCAAAGGAGATGGCATCATGGTTAAGGAAACAAGAGCAACTCGTGAGCAAGGCTGCTATTATCAGGGAACGTAGTGGGGATGTGGTGCGTATTGAAAAGCTGGTGCGGGAACACAACGAGGACCTGATGAGACACCTTGGCCGATTGGAAAGAGAGTGGCTTGTATCAAATGAATCACTGAATTCGAACCTTGACCGGTGCCAGACACTGATAGATGAGGTAGAAGAGATCGCAAGGCGGCGTAAAGATATCGAAAAAACGATCATGGACCTTGAGAAGAGACGTTCTGCCGCCATAAGAAAGAAGACCAAAGCGCAAAGCGGTTTGGACGAATGGAATGAATCATGGGGCAAGGCGGTTGTTGAACTGGGGTTGTCCATTGAAATAACCCCCAACCAGGCAAATGCTTTTGTCACAAAGACCCGGGAATTTTTAGAAAAGATTGACAGTGGGGACAAATTAAAAAACAGGATAGAAGGTATCAGGTGTGATGCAGAGCAATTTAAGACCGAAGTCAAAGGCCTGTTGGAAGAGGTGGCGCCAGATCTGCTTGAAATAGGAGCCTTTGAAGCATCAGAGGAGTTAAACGCCAGGCTCATCAGGGCCCGTGCAGACAATGCCACTCTAGAGCAATTAAGAAAACAGCAAAGAGAAAAGGATGATGTCTTCCTGAAGGCAAACGCCATAATTAAAAAAATGACGGATAAACTAAATGGAATGCGTTACAAGGCTGGTTGTTCCCACCCTAATGATATTGAGGAGATCGAGCAAAAATCAGCAGAAAGATGGACTCTGGAAAACCATATCAAGCAGCTTGAATCGCAGCTTCAGCGAATTTCCCATTGTGGAGGCCTGACAACGGATGAAATCATCTGTGAGGCCGAAGGGCTGAATCCGGACGAACTGTCCGTGCGGATTGAGGATCTCCACCATACCATCGAGGAAGAGCAAGACCTATTGTCCGACCTTGACAATACAATCGGGGGAGAGGAGAGGGAACTTAGGACAATGAACGCAAGCGTTGGAGCTGCCGAGGCCGCGGAAGAAGCTCAAGGGATCCTTTCCACCATCCTAACTTACTCAGAACACTATATGCGGCTTCGCATGGCATCTGCCATCCTCAACCAGGAGATGGAACGATACAGGAGGGCCAATCAGGACCCAATTTTACGGCGTGCCGGCCGGATCTTTTCCGAACTGACTTCAGGGTCTTTCTCGGGTCTGAGGCAATCCTATGATGACCGTGACAACCCTATTTTACTCGGAGTCCGCCCCAAAGGCGAGGATGTCAGGGTGTATGGCATGAGCGATGGCACCTGCGACCAGCTTTATCTTTCTCTGCGGCTTGCAAGCCTAGAGAAACATATCGAAGAGACCGAGCCTATGCCTTTTATTGTCGATGATATCCTTATCAACTTCGACAACGACAGGGCAAAGGCGGCCCTGCGAGTGCTAGGTAAACTTTCAAAAAGAACCCAGATCATATTCTTCACCCACCACCGGCATCTTATAGAACTGGCCGAGGCTAACATTGACGCAGGCGATTTCTATACGCATAACCTGCAATGACCTGTTCGTAAGGATTGGAATTTCTTAAGGGGTTTTTTATGATAATTCTTGGTATAGAATCTTCCTGTGATGAAACCGCCGCCGCCGTGGTTGTGGATGGAAAGAAGATCTTATCAAATCTCATCTATTCCCAAATCGAGGTGCACTGCAAATACGGGGGGGTAGTTCCTGAGCTTGCCTCAAGGAGACACGTTGAATCGATCATTCCAGTAATACAGGAATCCCTCCACGCAGCCAGCATGACACTGGACGAGATCGAAGGGATAGCCGTGACCCAAGGGCCAGGTCTCGTCGGTTCACTCCTTGTAGGGTTGTCAGTGGCGAAGTCTTTAGCCTACGTAAAAGATATTCCAATTATCGGCGTACGCCACCTTGAAGGTCATATAGCAGCGATTTTTTTGGAAGAAGACAACCTGAGGTTCCCTTTCGTATCCCTCGTAGTGTCCGGGGGGCACACGAGTCTGTACCTGGTTCATGGTATGGACAACTACCGGTTGCTGGGGCAGACGAGGGATGACGCTGCGGGAGAAGCCTTCGATAAGGTAGCCAAGTTATTGAACCTTGGGTACCCAGGAGGGACCGTAATCGATCGACTTGCCAAAGAAGGGAATAATGAGGCAATTCATTTCCCCAGGGCATTAATAACTCGCAACTCCCTTGACTTCAGTTTTAGCGGGATAAAGACAGCGGTTTTAAATTATGTAAAGGCTCGTCCTCCAGAGTTGATATCAGCCCAGCTTAACGATATTGCTGCGAGTTTTCAAGAAGCGGTGGTTGATGTCCTGGTTATTAAGACACTTGAGGCAGCCTTGAGAAACAATGTGGATAAAGTTGTCCTTGCTGGTGGAGTAGCTTGCAATACCAGACTTCGCACAAGATTGGTGAGAATGGCTGAAGACAAAGGGTTACAGGTGTTTATCCCCTCCCCTATTCTTTGTACCGATAATGCGGCAATGATCGCCGTGGTTGGTGATTACTATTTGACAAGAGGTGTGAGGTCGTCTCTGGAATTGAACGCTGTTTCTAGATGGCCACAGTAAAATGGTTTCTCAATTAGCCCAATTAAAGAAGTATGGGATACGTCCTAAGAAGTGGTTGGGACAAAACTTCCTGGTGGACAACGATATATTGGAAGAGATCGTGACCCTCTACGATCTGGGAGAAGATGAGCAGGTTGTTGAGATAGGAGCTGGTCTGGGATCTTTGACAACACGACTGGCTCCTAAGGTTCGAAAAGTCCTCGCGGTTGAGATCGACAAGACCTTGGCAGGCCTATTAAGGGATAGGGTTATCAATGACAACAATGTCGAGGTAATAAACCAAAACATCTTAAACTTCGACTTTCCAGGGATCGCCAAGCTCCATGGACATAGGTTAAAGGTCTTAGGTAACATACCATACAACATCTCCACACCATTGATTTTTAAACTAATAGAATCCAGGACCTGTGTGTCAATGGCAGTCTTGATGTTCCAAAAGGAGGTTGCGCAGAGGATAGTGGCAGTTCCGGATACTAAGGAATATGGAATACTGTCGGTCTTCTCCCAACTCAATGCCATAGTTTCCAAGGAGTTGATCGTTCCCAGACACCATTTTTATCCTCAGCCCAAAGTAGATTCTACATTGGTGAGGTTTCTGTTTTTAAAAACCCCTCTTATTGATATCAAAGACGAGCAGATCTTCAAAAGGGTAGTAAAGGCATCCTTTGCTCAAAGGAGAAAGACCCTTAAAAATGCCCTTAAAAATTCATTAAACATTGATATACACTTAGACGATGTGATTAAAGCTATGAAGGCATGTGGGATTGATCCCCAGCGAAGAGGGGAGACCCTTAGCTTGGAGGAGTTCGGAGATTTGAGTAACCATCTAGTAAGGTATCAAACTTATGATAGATGAGGAGACTTCATGGAAACCAAAGGGAATCTATCTAAAGGGACTCGTATCCTGGTTACTGCGGCCAGTTTTGTAATTCTAGTTGCCGGTATGCGCGCTGCCAGCTCAATCATTGTGCCGTTCCTTCTATCTGTTTTCCTGGCAACAATCTGCAGCCCACCCTTATTCTGGATGCAACGAAAGAGCATCCCAAAACCCCTGGCTGTTTTGTCCATCCTGATAGGCATCATAGCGATAGGCTTTCTCATGGTGGTCTTTGTTGGGACATCCCTGAATGGCCTCTCCAGTGCACTGCCGGTTTATCAGGAGCGCCTTGCTGAGATGACGGCGACGTTTTTTTCCCGGTTGAAAGGTCTAGGCTTGGATGTATCCTATGGGGTACTAACAGACTATTTTGACACAGGTAAAATTGCAAGCGTGGCCGGCAATACACTCACCGGGTTGAGGGGGGTATTAAAAAATATTTTTCTGATCTTGCTCATGTTCCTTTTTCTTTTACTAGAAGCATCGGGTTTTCCCAACAAGCTTCGCGCGGTAGTGAAAGACCCCGAAGATTCTATAGTCGGCCTTAGTAAATTCACCGAAAACCTTAATCGGTATCTGGCTATAAAGACGCTGTTCAGCATCTTGACCGGGGTTATAATATGGGGCTGGTTATGCCTCCTGAGGGTGGACTACCCATTGCTCTGGGGTTTGCTGGCATTTATGCTAAATTATGTGCCAAGTATAGGTTCGATCATTGCCGCCATTCCGGCCGTAATTCTGGCGCTCATCCAACTCGGAACGGGTTCCGCACTACTAACCTGTCTAGGGTATATTATAGTGAACGTTGCGATTGGCAGTATCATTGAACCGAGGTTTATGGGGCAGAGACTTGGTTTGTCGGCGCTGGTCGTTTTTCTTTCACTGGTATTTTGGGGATGGGTTCTGGGGCCTGTTGGTATGCTCCTTTCCGTGCCACTGACAATGATCGTCAAGATTGCTTTGCAGAGTAACGATGACACACAGTGGCTCGCCATAATATTGGGTTCAGTAGAGTTTGATGATAATTATTCTACTGACGTTGACCCTGAAAGGGAAAATATAGAATAGCAGACATCCTTCAAATATCAGTTTACACTTCACAAGGCCAGAGGGGGGAATCCGGATGCTCTTCCCCTAACACTTTGATTATTAATCGGTGCGATTGGAAGGATGTTGGGATTTAGAGGTATCCACCACTGTGAATCGGTTTTTGAAGATTGTAGGGTGCCAAAGGAAAACCTAATAGGGAAAGAGGGAGGAGGTTTTCGAAATGTGGTTAGGGTCATGGATGAAGGTCGCACCTTATCCGGCGCTGCAGGTGTTGGAACGGCACAGGGAGCGCTGGATTATGCTGTGCGCTACGCAAAGGAAAGAGTTCAGTTTGGAAAACCTATAGCGGAATTTCAGGCTATAAGCCATATGTTGGCAGATATGGCCATTATGACTGAGATGGCTAGGCATCTGGTGTACAGGGCGGCGCGATTGTTAGAGAGCATACAAAGGAATCCATGAAAATAGTTCGACTATTCCTGCGGTTTTGCGTTTTCAGATCGAACAAATCTAGCCTTTGAGTTTCCAAGTCTCTGAAGTAAAACTACCGTGGTGGCGATCATCAAAGCTAGAAGCGCCAGCATCAGCAGCAAAACGGTTGCCGGGCCAAAATTCAGGGCAACCCAGCTCATGCCCACCAGGGGCAACAGGCTAGCCTGCACGATGGCTTGCAAGATAGTGTGCCTGGCTATGGCATCAGCAATAGGCGGAGAGCAAGTGTAGTAAAGTTCCACAAAAGCTCTGCCGAACTTATTGTTGAGCAGGAAACGGTCACGGAAATTACGCAAGACTTCAACGTGTGATGCATTAGTTGACCCATAAGCCGCAGTAGCGATAAAGCATTCCTCATAGTATTCGTCGTCATTGTCGTCGTCGTCATCGGTCTTATAAAGAAGCGTGCCATCCTCTCCAACAGCAAAGATATCAGTGCCGGAAGTCCCCCATACACCATAAAGCCTATCATCGCTGGGGCTTGTCATGTCTGTCCATGTGCTACCGTCATAATTGAGAATTAGGCCATTGTCACCGACAGAAAAGACCTCACTGCCGGAACTGCCCCATACACCATTAAGATCAACGGTGGCGTTGCTTGACATCTCCTCCCAGGTACTGCCGTCATAGTGGAGAACCGTGCCGTCGTCACCAACAGAAAAGATGTCGCTTCCGGAACTGCCCCATACANCATTGAGCGAGTCGGTGGTGTTGCTTGTCATCTCCGTCCAGGAGTTACCGTCATAATTGAGAATTAGGCCATCGTCACCGACAGAAAAGACCTCACTGCCGGAACTGCCCCATACACCATTAGATCAACGGTGGCGTTGCTTGACATCTCCTCCCAGGTACTGCCGTCATAGTGGAGAACCGTGCCGTCGTCACCAACAGAAAAGATGTCGCTTCCGGAACTGCCCCATACACCATTGAGCGAGTCGGTGGTGTTGCTTGTCATCTCCGTCCAGGAGTTACCGTCATAATTGAGAATTAGGCCATCGTCACCGACAGAAAAGACCTCACTGCCGGAACTGCCCCATACACCATTAAGATCAACGGTGGCGTTGCTTGTCATCTCCGCCCAGGTACTGCCGTCATAGTGGAGAACCGTGCCATCGTCACCAACAGAAAAGATGTCGCTTCCGGAACTGCCCCATACACTATTGAGCGAATTCTCCGTAGGAAGCTCGTTTTGCAAGCTCCAGTCTGAGGCATATACCCCAGCGGACAGGACAAACAATATCAAACCAAGATGAATAATGACCGATAATGATTTAACCATTTTCACTATGTTACCCTCCAATTATAAGGAGTTGATATTGTATTATCAGAAATTTTGAAACTCAATCATGAGCTATAAATTGTCGGGGGGGGCTATTTTGTTACTTGTTATACGTAACGCCTTATCGCAAACCCCTATCTACAGATAAGCCACTATTACACTAAGAACGAATACCTTATGACAAAGTAGTTAATAAGAAGTAACAAAATAGCACCTCTGACAATGGCTTAAAGGCATAATTCAAATGAGTTTCAAAATTTCTGATATAAGAATGTATAACGTATACGCTGAGATTGAGACGAACCTACCTGATGAATTATATGTCGGCGATGGTCTGGCTTTCTATTGTTCCGGGTGGTTGTTCAACGACAGTCTCGAAGTTAGAAAGATTGAAGTTAGGATCGGTAATTACTCTTGTTTCATCGAGAATATTAACGAAGTACGAAATGACGTGTTTAACCATCTTTTAGNAAATGGTTTCGTAAATNATAGAATGAAAGATGCTGCTCGTTCAGGCTTTTACGGGATCATTGATTTGACCTTTGATTTTGAGGGGAGGGCGGAAAAGGTAAGGTTTGTAGCAACCTTTGAAGATGGACAGGAATATGTAATATGCGAAAAAGATATATATTTTTTGAAGANAGAAGAGTATTTTTCCTATATAAGTATTCCATTTAAATCCAAGCCGGATAAGCCATTAGTGGCTATATGTATGGCAACCTATTCTCCCCAAAAAGGGCACTTCAAGAGGCAGATTGTATCTTTACAGGATCAGTTATACGAAAATTGGATATGCATTATCAGCGATGATGGATCAGACGAAATCTGCGTAAACGAAATGAAAGAGGTTTTGTCTGATGANAAGAGGTTTTACTTTTTCCGAAACAGTACAAACCTAGGTTATTACAATAATTTTGAACGCATCCTTCGTTATGTCCCAATAGAAGCAGAACTTGTCGCATTGTCGGACCAAGATGATTATTGGTATCCGCATAAATTGGATAGGTTGGTAACGGAGATTAACAGGAACAAACATTTCAATTTGATATACTCAGANATGAGAATCGTTACGAATAAAAGAGAAGTGATCTTTGATACATATTGGCAAACAAGAAAGAACTATTACGAAGACCTTCTTCTGGTTTTGGTGGCAAACACTGTGACAGGTGCGGCTAGTATTTTTCGGCGAGAACTGATACACAAAGCTCTGCCCTTCCCACAAAACCTGGGAAACCCTTTCCACGATCATGTGTTGGCTTGTTCTGCTCTGGCATTGGGAGAAATTGGCTATNTTGACGAACCTCTTTACGATTATATTCAATACGGTGATAACGTAATCGGTCACTGTAATTTCGACAACAAGAACAGAGGGTTGTTGTTAACGGTTATTGATGGATTTAAAAATCGTTCTCGTTTGGAAGAAGCCATCTATTCCTACATCGCCATCTATGATTATGACTACGTGCGACTCAGCTTGCTGTCAAGGACATTATTACTCAGGGGCGGAAAGTCTGTTAAGAGTTTAAAGACATTTAACAATGGAATGTCCAGCGTTATTAAACTGTTGTGGCTGCATTTGAAGGTGGTGTTTCTGAGGCATACGACAAATCACGCTGAGTTACATTTGGCAATTAGCTACTTAGCCAAAAGTGCTTACAACAAGTTTTACTTGCGTGTAAAGAAAAGGAAGATGATGAAAGAATGATGCTCTTCCGCTATGAAAACCGTAAGTTCTAATCGAAAATGTCATTGTCATCAAATTTTCAACCCATTGAAAACACTACAGATATAAAGTTCTTGACTTTTTTGCATTGCCATTGCATAATATCCGAATGTGGATTGCAAGAAAATACGAAAAAACACTTTTTGACCTGTCCGCACAATTTCCTTCCGTCGTGGTTACAGGTCCCAGGCAGGTGGGGAAAACAGCCCTCGTCCAAAAAGTGTTTCCCCATCACACTTATGTTTCTCTGGATATCCCTGCCATAGCCGCCCAGGCGGAGAATCAGCCGGAAGCCTTTCTCAAGAATCATCCTGCCCCCCTGATCATTGATGAAGTTCAGTATGCCCCTTCAATCTTTAGATATTTAAAGGCCGCAATTGACAAAAAGAAGACACCCGGTCGTTTTATTCTGACAGGATCACAAAATTTTCTGCTGATGGAGGGCGTTTCGGAAAGTATGGCCGGTCGCTGCGGTATTCTCAATATGCTGAACCTGTCTTCAAGGGAGGTACAAGACGGTGTAGGGACCTATTCGGAAAATGATTACCTGGTGAAAGGCGGATACCCCGAACTTTATGCAAGACCTGAAATCGATTCTCATTTCTGGTTTTCTGCCTATCTGACCACTTATCTGGAAAGGGATGTGCGAAATATCTTGAATGTGGGCAGCTTAAGGGATTTTGATCGGTTTTTAAGGGCAGTGGCAATCCGAACATCTCAGGTGCTTTCCTATTCCGGTCTTGCCAGGGATGTGGGCATTTCACCCAATACTGCCAGGAAATGGATTTCCGTGTTACAGGCATCCGGTCAAATTATTCTATTGGAGCCTTATCACAGGAATCTTGGCAAACGCCTTGTAAAATCGCCCAAACTTTATATGTGTGATACCGGCCTCGCCCTTTTTCTGATGGGTTTTGAGGATTTTAAATCATTCATCAATCACCCTGTAAGCGGCGCTATTTGGGAAACACATGTTGTAATGCAGGTAATCAAACATTTTCAGTCCCTTGGAAAGAACAAACCCCTTTGGTACTGGCGGACCGTTCATGGCGCTGAAGTTGATCTATTAATCGAGCAGGGAGGACAGTTTACCGCTGTTGAAGCGAAATTTCGTGAAAATCCCGATCTCAAGGCATCTAAAGGAATAAATTCATTAAAGGCCTTTTATGGAAAAGAATGTTTACTAAACGGTTTTATCGCATCAAGAACCCCAAACGCCTATCCCCTGGGCGAAAAAGTGCTTGCTGTTCCCGGCAGTGATATCGATCAATACCTTTAGGTAAGATACGGACCCACCGGACCCCGCCTTAATCCGTCCCTTAACCTTTCGACATGACGAGGATCGGCACAGGCGTTGAGATTATGCATGCACTAACCGGCATATACATGGTGAACAGCCGGTTGATTGGGAATTTGGTTCATTTTGGAATGCAGTGAAATGAGGATGGGATAAGGATAGGGGGTATGCGAAACTCTGCCCTCGACCCCGATCGGGGGATGGCCTGAAGATGAGATGAAGCCATTGTTGAACCAGTCTATAAGACTGATGGGGAGAAATAGGCTACTCGGAAAGCTGTTAAAAACCATGGGGATAAAGAGCAATCTTCTACGGTATGATGGTTGCGTTGATGTGGTGAACGAGCGGGAGATTTGTGGTTGGGCTGCGGACAGAGACAATCCGCAGAACAGAGTATCTGTAGATCTGTTTATAAACGACAAGTTTGTCACAACGTCCGAGGCCGGCCTTTTTAGGGAGGACCTGAAGGATGCTGGTATTTCTGACGGTTATGCGGCCTTTCGTTTTTGGCCTGATGGCTGCCTGAATATGGACAAGGATTATGTCCGTATAGTATATTCCGGGACACCAATGCCGGTTCCTGATGGCCATATAAGAAGAGCTAAGATGACGAAGCTGCTTATAAAGAGGTTTCTGAAACAGATCAGCAGGAATCAGTTCCTGAGAAACCTGTTAGCACCCTTAGCGGCACAACTTGATGATTACCGGTCTGATCCTGTTTCCCTTAGTAAATCCATACAGGAAAAGATTGCTCCACTAAAGATTGATTATGACGACCATGTGAAAAGGGTTAACCTTATCATCCCTGAGATTAATTTCAGAACTTTTTTCGGTGGGTATATCGGGAAGTTTAATCTGATAAAGAAACTTGTTGAAGCAGGCTGCACAAGTCGTGTAATAATTGTTGACTCGTGCGATATAGATTATCAAGCGTGGCAGAAATTGATCTTCAACAAGTATGAGGGTTTAGAGAACATCCTCAGTAAGTTAGAGGTGGTGTACTGCTTCGATAGAAACAAAACCGTTAGGATGAGTCCCGATGATATGATTATTGCGACTACCTGGTGGACAGCACACATTGCGAATAAGGCGGTTGAAGGTTTAAATAAGAAAAGATTCCTGTATCTAATCCAAGAGTATGAACCCTTTACGTTTGAGATGGGGACTTATCATGCTATGGCATACCAGTCGTACACTTTTCCTCATGTTGCTCTGTTTTCCTCGAAGTTTTTGCAAGATTATTTCAGAATCAACAAGATAGGTTTGTACAAAGATGGAGATGTAAAGGAATCTGAAAGCATGTATTTTGAAAATGCTATCTGTAGTTTTAATGTAAACAAAGAAAGGGCAAGTACTATCAAAAGGCAAGAAACTTCTGTTTTATGCCAGGCCCGAAAAACACGCCTCCAGGAATATGTTTGAGCTTGGCTATACTGCTCTTTGTAAATCGATCGAAGAAGGTTGTTTTGATGAGGAGTGGAGTTTTTATGGTATTGGTTCAAGTTACACAAGGGATATACCCTTGCCGTTTGGCAAGGCTTTAAGGATGCTCGGTAAAGTCGATCTGGTGACGTACAAAAAGATCATGCCGGACTATGATATTGGACTTGCCATGATGTATACTCCCCATCCTAGCTTATTGCCCCTTGAAATGGCTGCCGCAGGGCAAGTAGTGGTTACGAATAGTTGTATGAATAAAACAAAGGTTCAAATAGAGGCCTTGTCTCAAAACATGATTTGTTGTGAACCAACGATTGCAGGTGTAACTAGATCATTAAGCCGGGCCGTTAAGATGAGTGATGATATTGATTCAAGAATGGCTGGAACGAATGTCAAATGGGCTAGTAGCTGGGATGATGCCTTTAATGAGAGCATTATGGAAAATCTTAAAGGGTTTGTGGATGGA
>JGI24724J26744_10002258_pt1 | contig 12842 bp, 24 predicted proteins | sample Cruoilmetagenom7_FD_26744 | JGI IMG/M metagenome (IMG submission 26744)
GATGTTTCATCTTAAAAAAGGTTTTGCAAAATTGCATAAAAAAAAGGATAAACTAAAATGTTTATCCTTTTTTATGATTTCTTTTTAAAGTGAAATATAATAAGTAAAAATCCGTATGAGGTCTTCTTCAGAATTATAACTCAATTTATTTTCTTTTACAAAATTAGCTATTTCTTTCTTTTTCTCAGGAAAAGCATCTAGAATCTGCTTTTTCTTTAGCTTGATTTCAATAAAACCTGAATTGTTTTTCGAATAAAAATAAGAATAAGCTCTTTTATAAACATCTGGATTTTTCTCTTGTGTTAATGGATTTAAAATACCTTCTGTAATTTCAAGTTCTGGATGTTTATATAATGATATTTTTTTTAAATCAAGAAGCTTTTCGAAAAAGCTCATTTCATTTGACCTTGGATGCCTTAATTTAATGAATGTTGTTGTTAAAGTTTCAACATACTGAATCTTGCTATTATTAAAAATAAATAATGAATCTCCTAAAGTTTCTGTTTCAAATTGATTGTCTTTTAGGTTGAAATTAATGTTATTCAACCTTAATTCTCTATTAGAAGTTGTAACAATAATAGCTGGTATTTCCCAAGTATCATAAAGATATTTTGAACCATCTACTTTGTTATAAATACTTTTTTGAAAAGCTTCATCTGGGAACATATCTGCAGTAGACACAGGTCTAGTTACCCATGATTGACTACCAGAAGAGGATAAGGTTGATGTAATAGTTTGCCCTAAACTTATATTGACAAAAAAAATAAGAAATAAAAGATATAATAGATGTTTCATTTTAATTTATTTAGTAATTAGTTTTTAAAGATAATTAAAACTAATTACTAAAGGGATTATTCTTACAAAGAATTATAATACTTCATTAGTATTTTAAGATCATTGATTTCTTTAAAATTAAGGTCATTATCTTTTGCATATTGCTTAAGAGCATCCTTTTTGTTAGAATCAACTAATTTTAAGATCGCACCTTTAGCAAGCTTCATTTCAGATAGTAATTTACCATCTTCTGTATAATAATATTTTTCGTTTTTAACCATATGGTCATCAGATATTTTCTGTTGAGTCATAGGATTAAAGTTACCTTCAATAACTTCTGTTTCAAATTTCCTTAAAATAGTAATCGATTTTGTTTTTACTAATTCTTCGAAATAAGAATTTCTTAAAAATTGAGGATCTAAATAGCGCTTGAACGTTCTGTTATTTACAACAATTTTATTAATATTTTTTGGGTTTAATGCTAAAACAGAATCTTCTGCAAATTTAGCTTCAAAACGCTCTAATTGAACATTGTAATTTATAGATCTAATTTTATATGCTCTATCATTAGACATATAAATTAAAGCATTATCAGATTTCCATGTATCAAATAAATATGGAGATCCTTTTATTTCAGAGGTACCAGAGCTATTTGTAATCCATAAACCATTATTGGACATCAATGTTCTAGAGTTAGAAAAATCACTTCTAGATGAAACAGATGAAGATTGTGCAAATGAAAAATTAACAGTTAAAGCTAGTAGGAATACAAAATATTTGTTCATGGTATAAAATTTTAAGGCGTAAATATAAAAAAAGGATGAACAAAATTAGTTCATCCTTTTTTAATTAACATTTATTAACAGAAAATTCTATTCTTCTTCGTTAGAAGCTTTAGTTTCTGCAACTGGAGCAGGAGCAGCTGGTTTAGAACCACCTCTTCTACTTCTTCTTGTTGTTTTCTTTTTAGCTTTATCAGCATTATAGATTTCGTTATAATCAACTAATTCTATCATTGCCATATCAGCGTTATCACCTAAACGATTACCTAGTTTAATAATTCTAGTATATCCTCCTGGTCTATCACCAATTTTAGGAGCTACATCTCTAAATAATTCAGCAACAGCTTCTTTTTGTCTTAATCTAGCCATTACAATACGTCTGTTATGTGTCGTATCTTCTTTCGATTTAGTTATCATTGGCTCAACAAATTGTTTTAAAGCTTTTGCTTTNGCNACNGTTGTATTAATACGTTTGTGCTCAATTAATGAACATGCCATATTAGCTAACATTGATTTTCTGTGAGCTGTTTTTCTACCTAAATGATTTATTTTTTTTCCGTGTCTCATGACATTTGTTTTATCATCTTGCTACCAAACTCGACTAGCGAGGAGCAAAATATGATTAATTAATCTTTATCTAATTTATATTTTGACAAGTCCATACCAAAGTTTAAACCTTTAACATTTACAAGNTCTTCAAGCTCAGTTAATGATTTTTTACCGAAGTTACGGAACTTCATTAAGTCATTTTTATTGAAAGACACTAAGTCTCCTAAAGTATCTACTTCAGCTGCTTTTAAACAGTTAAGTGCACGAACAGAAAGATCCATATCAACTAATTTAGTTTTCAATAGTTGTCTCATGTGAAGAGATTCTTCATCATAAGTTTCTGTTTGAGCTATTTCNTCAGCTTCTAATGTAATTCTCTCATCTGAGAATAACATGAAGTGGTGTATTAATGTTTTAGCTGCTTCAGTTAAAGCATCTTGAGGCGTAATTGAACCATCAGTAATGATTTCGAAAACTAATTTTTCGTAATCTGTTTTCTGCTCAACACGATAGTTTTCAATACTATACTTAACATTTTTTATAGGTGTGTAAATTGAATCAGTAAAGATTGTTCCAATTGGTGCTGAAGCTTTTTTGTTTTCTTCGGCTGGAACGTATCCTCTACCTTTTTCAATTGTAATTTCCATGTTGATATTTACTTTAGGATCTAAATTACAGATTACTAACTCTGAATTTAAAACTTGGAATCCTGAAATAAACTTTTGGAAATCTCCAGCTGTAATTTGATTTTGTCCTGAAATAGAAATTGAAACAGACTCGCTATCTACATCTTCTATTTGTCTTTTAAAACGCACTTGTTTTAAATTTAAAATAATTTCAGTCACATCTTCTACTACTCCTGAGATTGTAGAAAACTCATGATCTACACCTTCTATTCTAACTGATGTTGTTGCAAACCCTTCTAAAGAAGAAAGTAAAACTCTTCTAAGAGCATTTCCAACTGTTAATCCGTAACCTGGTTCTAAAGGACGAAATTCGAATTTCCCTTCAAAATCAGTTGAATCAATCATGATTACTTTGTCTGGTTTTTGAAAATTAAATACTGCCATATTTTTCTTCGTTTTAATTGTTATTTAGTTGCGCGATTTAAAAGTTTGAAGAATGCTAATAAATCCTTTGGCTAAACACCAATATGATTATTTATTATTTAGAGTATAATTCTACGATGAATTGTTCGTTAATTTTTTCTGGAATTTGAATTCTTGCAGGTACAGAAACATAAGTACCTTGCTTTAATTCGTTATTCCATGTAATCCATTCGTATACTTGGCTTGAATTTGATAAAGATCTATCAATAGCTTCAAGTGATTTAGATTTTTCTCTTACAGCAACAACGTCACCAGCTTTTAACTGGTAAGAAGGAACATTTACTATGCCTCCATTTACTGTAATGTGTCTGTGAGATACTAATTGTCTTGCACCACTTCTAGAAGGAGAAACTCCCATTCTAAAAACAACGTTGTCTAATCTAGACTCACAAAGTTGTAATAACACTTCACCTGTAATTCCAGGAGCAGCAGTTGCTTTTTTAAACATGTTTCTGAATTGCTTTTCTAATACACCATATGTGTATTTAGCTTTTTGCTTTTCCATTAATTGGATTGCATATTCAGATTTTTTTCCACGACGCTTGTTTGCACCATGTTGACCAGGAGGATAATTTCTTTTCTCAAAAGATTTATCTTCTCCGAAAATTGCTTCGCCAAATTTACGAGCTATTTTAGTTTTAGGACCAGTATATCTTGCCATTTTTAAATTTGTTTAGAGAGTGTTTATGAATTAAGGTCTTAATCTTATCCTTCGAAAAACGTTGATCTCTCTGATTGATACTTGTTTATTATTTTTCAGTTTGCAAATTTATGCAAAATAAACTAATATCATACATTAAAGTATTAATATTAGTTTATTGTAAGCTTTATGAGATTGCACAATGAATATTGTACAGTTTCTGAAACTAATTCAGATTAAACTCTTCTTCTTTTAGGAGGACGACATCCATTATGTGGTAATGGAGTAACATCAATAATTTCAGTTACTTCAATTCCTGCATTGTGAATAGAACGAATAGCAGATTCTCTACCATTTCCAGGACCTTTAACATAAACCTTTACTTTTTTCAATCCTGCTTCNATTGCAACNGCTGCNGCATCTTCAGCAGCTAATTGAGCAGCATAAGGTGTATTCTTTTTNGAACCTCTAAATCCCATTTTTCCAGCAGANGACCATGAAATTACGTCTCCTTTTTTGTTTGTAAGCGAAACAATAATGTTATTGAAAGATGCTGTTAAGTGAGCTTCACCTACTGCATCAACAATTACTTTACGCTTTTTAGTACTTGACTTTGCCATATTCTTTTAGTTTCTAGTATGTTAGTTTTTAGTTGTTAGAATCCTAAACATTGCTATTTCAAACAGATTCATCTAACGTCTAATTACTAATGACTAATGTCTTGTTATTATTTAGTTGCCATCTTTTTGTTAGCAACAGTTTTTCTTCTACCTTTTCTAGTTCTAGAGTTGTTTTTTGTACGTTGCCCTCTTAAAGGAAGACCNACTCTATGACGAATACCTCTGTAACATCCAATATCCATTAATCGCTTAATGTTTAATTGTGTTTCAGAACGTAGTTCACCTTCTATAGTAAAAGTACCAACAGCTTCACGAATATTACTAATTTCGTCGTCTGTCCAATCTTGAACTTTTGTGCTTTCGTCTACTTTAGCTGCTGCTAAAATTTCTTTTGATCTACTTCTACCTATCCCATAGATATAAGTTAAGGAGATAACTCCTCTTTTGTTTTTTGGTATGTCTACACCTGCAATTCTTGCCATAACTACCCTTGTCTTTGTTTGAATCTAGGATTCTTTTTGTTAATTACGTAAAGTCTACCTTTTCTACGCACGATTTTACAATCTGCACTTCTTTTTTTAACTGATGCTCTTACTTTCATCTCTGTTAGTATCTATAAGTTATTCTAGCCTTAGTTAAATCGTAAGGACTCATTTCTAATTTTACTTTGTCTCCTGGTAATAATTTTATATAATGCATACGCATTTTACCAGATATATGCGCTGTCACAATGTGACCATTTTCAAGTTCAACACGAAACATTGCATTTGATAATGCCTCGATAATTGTTCCATCTTGTTCTATTGCTGCTTGTTTTGCCATAGTATATATATTAAGCTCCTGCTTTTCTATTTTTACCAGTTTTCATCAAGCCATCATAGTGTCTATTTAACAAGTAAGAATTTACTTGTTGCATAGTATCAATTGCAACTCCAACCATAATTAATAATGAGGTTCCTCCGAAAAATAAAGCCCATCCTGATTGTACATTCATTAGCTTTACTATAAAAGCTGGGAACACAGCAATTAATGCTAAGAATATAGATCCAGGTAATGTAATTTGAGACATTACTTTATCTAAATATTCAGATGTTTCAGAACCTGGACGAATACCAGGAATAAAACCACCACTACGTTTTAAGTCGTCTGCCATTTTGTTNGTTGGAACTGTAATTGCAGTATAAAAGTATGTAAATACAATTATTAATAAAGCAAATACTAAGTTATACCAAAAACCAAATATATCGGCAAAATTTGTTTGCATCCATTGACCTGCTCCAGTATCTTTTAAGAATGAAGATCCACCTATTAAGCTTGGCACAAACATAATTGCTTGAGCAAATATAATTGGCATAACTCCAGAAGCATTTAATTTTAATGGTAGGAACTGTCTAGATCCCATCACATTTTTCTCGTATCCTCCAGAAGCTGTTCTTCTTGCATATTGTACAGCAATCTTTCTTACAGCCATTACTAACATAATAGACGCTAAAATAATTACTAGCCAGATTACTAATTCAAAAAGAATTAACATCACGTTATTTCCTTCTAATCTAGAAGAGGCATTCTGTAAAAATGATTTTGGTAACGTTGCTATAATTCCAACCATAATTAATAAAGAAATACCATTACCAATTCCTTTATCGGTAATTTTTTCTCCTAACCACATAGCAAAAATACAGCCTGTAACTAAAATAATTATAGATGAGAAATAGAACAAACCACCTGTTCCTAATAGGAATGCACTTTGTGGTATTCCAAATGCTGTTGGTAAGCTTGCCAAATAACCTGGAGCTTGAACCAAACAGATTCCAATTGTTAACCAACGTGTAATCTGTGTTATTTTCTTTTGACCACTAGCTCCTTCTTTTTGTAATTTCTGTAAATAAGGAATTGCAATTCCCATTAATTGAACTACAATTGAAGCCGAGATATAAGGCATGATACCTAAAGCAAATACAGATGCATTAGCAAATGCACCTCCAGTAAATGCATTAAGTAATCCTAATAATCCTGATTCTGTATTGCTTTGTAAATTCTCTAATTGAGNTGCATCAATACCAGGTAAAACTACTTGTGCGCCAAAACGATAAACTAATAACAAACCAAGTGTAACAATGATTCTGTTTCTTAATTCCTCTATTTTCCAAACATTCTTTAGTGTCTCTATAAATTTCATGCGCTAATTTGTGATTATAAAGTTACCATTTCTCCTCCAGCAGCTTCTATAGCAGCTTTTGCTGAAGCAGTAAACTTATGGGCAGACACTTTTAATTTAGCTTTTAATTCACCTCTTCCTAAAATTTTAACTAGATCATTTTTTCTAGCTAATCTTAAAGCAACAAGTGTTTCAAAATCTAAGGTGTCTTTAATTTTCTTTTCGTCTACTAATTGTTGTAAAGTATCAAGATTGATTCCTTGATATTCTTTACGATTTATGTTAGTAAAGCCAAACTTTGGTACACGTCTTTGAAGAGGCATTTGCCCACCTTCAAAACCAATTTTCTTAGAATAACCTGAACGAGATTTCTGTCCATTGTGACCACGAGATGCAGTACCACCTTTTCCAGAACCTTGTCCACGTCCTAAACGTTTTCCTTGACTTTTAACTGAACCTTCTGCAGGTTTTAAATTACTTAAATCCATTTTCAGTATATATTATTTTGTTTCTTCTACAGAAACTAAATGTTTAACTTTATTAACCATACCAAGGATATTTGGCGTGGCATCGTGTTCTACGACTTGTCCAATCTTTCTAAGACCAAGAGCTTCTAATGTTCTCTTTTGTCTAAGTGTACGATTGATTGCGCTTTTTACTTTTTTAACTTTAATCTTTGCCATCGTTGTCCTTTATTAACCGTTAAAAACTTTTTCTAATGAAATTCCTCTTTCACGAGCTATAGTTTTTGCATTTCTTAATTGTAATAATGCATCGAATGTAGCTTTAACAACGTTGTGAGGGTTTGAAGATCCTTGAGATTTAGATAATACATCGTGTACTCCTACTGCTTCAAGAACTGTTCTTACAGCTCCACCAGCAATTACTCCTGTACCAGGAGCTGCAGGGATGATATTAACTCTAGCTCCTCCAAATTTACCTTTTTGTTCGTGTGGTAAAGTTCCTTTTACTAAAGGGATACGTACTAAATTTTTCTTAGCATCTTCTATTGCTTTTGCAATGGCACTAGCTACGTCTTTAGATTTCCCTAATCCGTGACCAACAACACCTGCTTCGTCTCCAACAACAACTATTGCTGAAAAACCAAATGCTCTACCACCTTTAGTTACTTTAGTAACTCTTTGTACACCAACTAAACGATCTTTAAGATCTAATCCACTTGGTTTTACTAACTCTGCGCTTTTGTATTTCTGATACATAATTTCTTAGAATTTAAGTCCTGCTTCTCTAGCTCCTTCAGCTAATGATTTTACTCTTCCGTGATATTGATATCCATTTCTATCAAAAGAAATGGTTCCTACACCTGCTTTAAGGGCTTTTTCAGCAACAGTTTTTCCTACTAATGCAGCAATCTCTGTTTTAGTACCTTTTGCAGAACTAATGTCTTTATCTCTTGAAGAAGATGCACAAATGGTTTTACCAGATACATCATCAACTAATTGAGCATATATTTCTTTATTACTTCTAAAAACAGATAATCTAGGTCTAGCTTCAGTTCCTGAAACTGTCTTGCGAACTCTGCTTTTGATTCTTAATCGTCTTTCGTATTTTGTTAATGCCATAACTTAATTATTAAGCTGATTTACCTGCTTTTCTTCTTAATACTTCTCCTACAAATTTCACTCCTTTACCTTTATAAGGCTCTGGTGGTCTAAAGCCGCGAATTTTTGCTGCTACTTGACCAACTAATTGCTTGTCGAAAGAAGTTAATTTTATGATTGGATTTTTTCCTTTTTCTGAAATTGTTTCTACTTTAACTTCAGAAGCAATATCTAAAACTATATTGTGAGAAAATCCTAATGCTAATTCTAATTTTTGACCTTGGTTGCTAGCTCTATAACCAACACCTACAAGTTCTAATTCTTTAGTCCATCCTTTAGATACACCTTCAATCATATTATGCATTAATGATCTATATAAACCATGTTTTGCTTTTTGATCTTTGATATCTGAAGAACGAGTTACTTTCACATTACCTTCTTCCACTTTAATTTCAATAGAATCAAAGTTTTGTGTTAGTTCTCCTAATTTTCCTTTAACGGTTACAACATTATCTTTAACATCAACCGAAACTCCTTCTGGAATTGCTACTGGGTTATTACCTATTCTAGACATTTCTTTTAGCTTTTAAATTAGTAAACGTAACAAAGTACTTCTCCACCAACATTATCTCTTTGAGCTTGTTTGCCTGTCATTACGCCGTGAGACGTTGAAACGATAGCAATTCCAAGACCATTAAGGATTCTAGGTAGTTCTTTTGAACTTGCATACTTACGTAAACCTGGTGTACTGATTCTTTGAATCTTTTTAATTACAGACTCTTTTGTTTCTTTGTTGTACTTAAGGGCAATTTTAATTGTGCCTTGTACTGAATTGTCTTCGAATTTGTAACTTAAAATATATCCTTGTTCGAATAATATTTTAGTAATCTCTTTCTTTAAATTAGAAGCTGGTATTTCTACCACTCTGTGGTTAGCACGCACAGCATTTCTAATTCTTGTTAAAAAATCCGCTATTGGATCTGTATTCATAGTTATTAAATTTCGGAATCGGTTTTTAACTTTATTGTTAAACCTAAAACCAGTTTATAATTATTTTTTACCAGCTTGCTTTTCTTACTCCTGGTATTAATCCTTGATTAGCCATTTCTCTGAATGTAACACGAGAAATACCAAAAGTTCTCATATACCCTTTTGGTCTTCCAGTAAGTTTACATCTATTGTGCATACGAACTGGTGAAGCGTTTTTAGGTAACTTTTGTAATGCTTCATAATCTCCAGCTTCTTTTAAAGCTTTACGTTTTTCAGCATACTTAGCTACTGTTTTAGCTCTTTTTACCTCACGGGCTTTCATTGATTCTTTAGCCATATCTTAATTCTTTTGAAAAGGTAATCCTAATTCTGTTAATAATGATTTTGCTTCTTTATCTGTTTGAGCAGTAGTAACAAATGTAATATCCATTCCTGAAATCTTATTTACCTTATCGATATCAATTTCTGGGAAGATAATTTGTTCGGTAATTCCTAAATTGTAGTTACCTCTACCGTCAAATCCAGTCGCTTTAATTCCATTAAAATCTCTTACACGTGGTAAGGCAGATGTAATTAAACGATCTAAGAATTCGTACATTCTTTCTCCACGTAAAGTTACTTTAGCGCCAATTGGCATTCCTTTACGTAATTTGAATGATGCAACATCTTTTTTAGATATTGTTGCAATTGTCTTTTGTCCAGTTATAGTAGTTAATTCATCAATTGCATGATCAATTAATTTTTTATCAGCAACTGCTGCACCAACTCCTTTAGATAATACTATCTTTTGAAGTTTTGGTACTTGCATGATATTCTCATAACCAAATTCGTCTGTAAGAGCTGCAGTTATTCTGCTTTTGTACTCTCCTTTAAGTCTAGGTATATATGCCATAACTATATTACTTCGTTAGATTTTTTTGAAAATCTTACTTTTTTATCGCCTTCCATTCTGTATCCTACTCTTGTAGCTTCACCATTAGAAGTTAACAATGATAAGTTAGAAATTTGAATAGATGCTTCTTTTTCTACGATGCCACCTTGAGGATTTTGTGCACTTGGTTTAGTATGTTTCTTAACCATGTTTACTCCCTCAACGATTGCTTTGTTCTTATCTTTAAATACCTGTAGCACTTTACCTTCTGATCCTTTATGGTCTCCAGTAATTACTTTTACAGTATCTCCTGATTTAATTTTAAGCTTTGTCATTTTATTTTGCATTAAAGCACTTCAGGTGCTAATGATACAATCTTCATGAATTGTTTATCACGAAGTTCTCTAGCAACAGGACCAAAAACACGTGTTCCTCTCATCTCACCCGTTGGGTTTAATAAGACACAAGCATTATCGTCAAATCTAATATAAGATCCGTCTGGTCTTCTTACTTCTTTTCTAGTACGCACAACTACTGCAGTAGAAACAGCACCTTTTTTAATGTTTCCATTAGGTGTTGCATCTTTAACTGTAACAACAATTTTGTCTCCTACAGATGCGTATCTTCTTTTAGTACCACCAAGAACACGTATTGTTAATACTTCTTTTGCTCCAGTGTTATCAGCTACTTTTAATCTTGATTCTGTTTGTATCATAATTATTTAGCTCTTTCAATTATTTCAACTAATCTCCAACATTTAGATTTACTCATAGGTCTAGTTTCCATGATCTTTACAGTATCTCCAATGTTACAATCGTTTGTTTCGTCGTGTGCCACATATTTCTTAGTTTTTAACACGAACTTTCCATACATAGGGTGTTTTACTTTTTTAACCTCTGCAACAACTATTGATTTTTGCATTTTGTTACTAGTAACAATTCCTATACGTTCTTTTCTTAAATTTCTTGTTTCCATCATTTCGGCAGAATTATTGTAAATCTCTTTTAGTTAATTCAGTCGCAATTCTTGCCACGTCTCTTCTTACAGAACGTAATTGAATTGGGTTCTCTAAAGGAGAAATTGTGTGTGCCATTTTTAAATCTAAATAGCTCTTTTTAGTTTCACTAAGTTTCTCTTGTAACTCAGCTACTGATAATTCTTTAATTTCTGATTGTTTCATGATATCAAATAAATTATGCTTCGTAATCTCGAGCAATTATAAACTTAGTTTTAACTGGCAGTTTTTGTGCTGCTAAACGTAGTGCTTCTTTGGCAACGTCTAAAGGCACTCCTCCCACTTCAAATAATATTCTTCCTGGTTGTATTCTTGCCACCCAGTATTCAACGGCACCTTTACCTTTACCCATACGTACTTCAAGAGGTTTCTTTGTAATAGGTTTGTCTGGAAAAACTTTAATCCATAACGAACCTTCTCTTTTCATATAACGAGTTGCAGCAATACGTGCAGCTTCTATTTGTCGTGCAGTAACAAAACTAGTGTCTAATGATTTAATACCAAAAGTTCCACTTGATAAAAGGTGACCTCTTCCGGCATTACCTTTCATACGTCCTTTTTGTTGCTTACGAAATTTTGTTTTTTTAGGCTGTAACATTTTCTGTGTTCTTTATAAAAAATTACTTTCTACGACGAGGATTAGATTTATTTCCACCACGTCCTCCGGCTCCACCTTTTCCTTGCTTCTTAGATAATCCAACAAGAGGAGAAAGCTCTCTTTTGCCATATACTTCACCTTTCATGATCCATACTTTAACACCTAATCTACCATAAGTAGTATGTGCTTCAACTAAAGCATAATCAATATCGGCTCTAAAGGTTGATAAAGGAATACGTCCATCTTTGTAGTGTTCTGAACGCGCCATTTCAGCTCCGTTTAAACGACCACTAATTTGAATTTTAATTCCTTCAGCATTCATACGCATAGTTGCAGCGATAGCCATTTTTATTGCACGTCTGTATGAAATACGATTCTCAATTTGACGAGCAATACTAGCTCCTACTAATTGCGCATCAAGTTCTGGTCTTTTAATTTCAAATATGTTTATTTGAACTTCTTTACCAGTAATTTTCTTAAGCTCTTCTTTTAACTTGTCTACCTCTTGACCACCTTTTCCGATAATAATACCAGGTCTAGCAGTAGTGATAGTAACGGTTACAAGTTTAAGAGTTCTTTCGATAATTACTCTTGAAACACTAGCTTTAGATAGACGTGCATGTACATACTTTCTTATCTTATCGTCTTCGGCAAGTTTGTCGCCATAATCGTTTCCTCCATACCAGTTAGATTCCCATCCTCTGATAATTCCTAAGCGATTTCCGATTGGATTTGTTTTTTGTCCCATACTTCTATCTTAACTTTGTGTGTTATTATTAGCTCCAACCACTAATGTTACATGGTTTGAACGTTTTCTTATTCTGTGTGCACGACCTTGAGGTGCTGGACGCAATCTTTTTAACATTGATCCGCTATCTACTCTTATCTCCTTAANAAATAATTCAGCTTCTTCAATACTTGCATCTTCATTTTTTGCTTGCCAGTTTGCAATTGCAGACAATAACAAAGTCTCTAAACGATTTGATGCTTCTTTTGAACTAAACTTTAAAATATTAAGTGCCTTTTCTACGCGTTCACCTCTTACTAAATCGGCTACTAAACGCATTTTTCTTGGTGATGTAGGACAGTTATTAAGTTTTGCAAAAGCGATTTCCTTTTTTGCTTCCTTAATAGCGTCTGCCATTTGTTTTTTACGACTTCCCATAGCTTACTA
>JGI24724J26744_10002264_pt1 | contig 12829 bp, 12 predicted proteins | sample Cruoilmetagenom7_FD_26744 | JGI IMG/M metagenome (IMG submission 26744)
CTGAACGATTTTCAAATCGAATTTTTAGACAAATTATTGCCGGAATACCATTATATCGGGGTCCACAAACCGGCCCCTGACTTCTGGCAGAATAATGTTATTTTTCATCGAAATACCGTTGAATGTATAAATAAGCAGCATTTTTTCTTAAGTGAAACCCCTTATCAGCCAAGCAAATCCTGGGGAAGCAAGTGGCCCCGTCAGTGTACTATCGGTCAATATAAGATAGGTTTCTCTGAGTTTATATGTATCAATACGCACTTTGATTTTAAAGAATTGGCTCAACGCAAAAGCGCCCAATTGATTTGGCGGAAAATTACCAGTCATTTTCAAGATGTTCCTGCTATTCTAATGGGAGACTTCAATGCAGAACCTGACAGCAAGACTTACAGATGGCTCACGGGTCAGATAGATGAAACAATGGATACGCTTCCTGATTTCAAAGAAACATTTCAAAAGCCCTATCCAGGTACATTCCACCGATTCACGGGAAAGCCGATTACAGGGTTGATCGACTGGATACTTTATCGGGGAGATCTCCGATTAAAAAAGTGTCTTGTTATCAAAGACTCCTTTGCCGGCATGTTTCCTTCCGACCATTTTCCTGTAATGGCATATTTTGAAGCTTGATGGCTAAGTAAAAGTCTCATCTACTGCGTTGTAGCGATTTTTCAGAAACTCGACATACTATATGTATAATCTCGTCCCTGAAAAACCGCTACGCCTTGTATATAAGCCTTTTACTTAGCCATCAAACAATTATTCAAAGATTTTTAATATGGGCATCTGCTGTCAGAAAAATAATTTTTGTTTCTTCGTTTCTTGGTGTCTGGACGAACTGTTAAAATCTTTTTAAATATTATCCTTGACTCATTTAATATGTAGCTGTAATGTAGCTTTTAAATATAATCTACTTTGTTGATATTTTCTTTTATAAATTATATAAATCAAAAGGTTTTTTAAATTTGCCTAAAGAAACCAAAACAGAAAACAGCAAAAAACCCGCCGTTAATATTGCAAATAGCAAAGTAAAATTCGAGATTTACGGCGAGGAGATGATTGAAAAAAAGGTTAAGTCGAGCGGAAACAGCGGCAGGGTATATCTCCCGCCCAACTGGGTTGGCCATAATGTAAAAATAATCAGGATTGATTAAATAAATTATACTTGCAAGAGGGACTTATCAGTGGAAGACGCCCTTATCAGAAAATTAAAAGCCAAGGATGCTGAAGATATCAGCAAAATTTATGCAGGCATCACACAAACACCTGTCAAAGATGATTTTATAAAAATCATTGAAGAACAGGTTAATAGAAAAGAAGACGCCAGTTTTGTTGCAGAGCTTGACGGCAGGGTTGTTGGATATATGATCAGCCTTGTCATCTCAGGTAGCTTTGGAATCAAGAAAAGCACCTGGATATCCAATATGGGAGTTACCCCCAAATTTATGGGTCAGGGAATTGGTGAGAGCCTGGCCAAAAAAATATTTGAATTTTCGAGGGAAAAAGGGATTAAAGATATCTACACCTCGGTTCGCTGGGATTCTCCTGATCTCTTGTCATTTTTCAAAACACTCGGTTTTGACCGAAGCAACTTTATTAATCTTCGAAAGATACTTGAATAAAAACTCCAATCCTGATTAACTCACGCCATATTCTTCGCCACAAGTTCACAGATATCTTGTGTCTTGATTTCCTCTTCTTTCTCCAGTTCTTTCATGCCGTCTTCAATCATGGTTAAACAGAACGGGCAAGCCACAGCCACATTCGCCACCTGCTTACCGACAATTTCTTCTGCTCGTTCCAGATAGATTCTTTTACCAATGGTCTCTTCCATCCACATTCTTCCACCACCGGCGCCACAACAAAAACTTTCCCGGCCATGTCGGTCGAGTTCTTTGAATCCATCTTTTGATACGGACTGCAAAATCGATCTGGGTTGATCATAAACGGAATTGTATCGTCCCAAATAGCAGGGATCGTGGTAAGTCAAAGATCCTTCCAATTCTTTGTTTAAGGTAATTTTGCCTGTTTTTATGAGCTGATCGATAAATTCAGTATGATGGATCACTTCGTAATTTCCGCCCATTTGCGGATATTCATGCTTAAGCGTATTGAGACAATGGGGACATGCCGTGATAATTTTTTTAACTTTGTAATTGTTCAAGGTTTCGATGTTTTCTTGCGCCGTCATTTGGAACAACATCTCATTGCCGACTCGTCTGGCAAAGTCGCCGGTGCATTTTTCTTCCACACCCAGGATTGCAAAGCTAATACCGGCTTTTTGTAGAATTTTGACCAGACTGGTTGATACTTTTTTGCTTCGATCATCGAATGAACCGGCACAGCCAACCCAAAGTAAATAGTCAACATCGGCGTCATCCGCCATCATTTTAACGTCCAGTCCGNCNGCCCAATCAGCGCGTTTGTCATACCCGATGCCCCANGGATTGCCGTTGCGTTCGAGTCCTTTAAGGGCCGAATTCAACTCTTTAGGATAGGATTCCGCCATCAACGTCTGCCCCTGTCTCATGGCTATTATACGGGGAACATGTTCAATGGTCACCGGGCAGACTTCTTCACAGGCTCGGCAGGTGGTACAGGCCCAAAGCGTGTCTTCGGTGATCACATCACCTATAAGCCGCTTTTTGCTGTTGAGCTCGGCCATTTTCTCTTTTATTTTTTCTATCTGTTCAGGATCGCCATCTGGCTTGATGACGGCGGACAATGTCGCTCTTTTAATAATATTGTTCGTGTTATCCAACATCTCTAATTTTAATTTATCATTGAATTCATAGAGATTTAACGGTTTATCAGTAGTATAGGTGGGGCATACTTCTTTGCACCGGCCACACTCGGTACATGTGTAAAGATCGAGTCCTTGTTTCCAGTTGAGCTGGTGAATATGATTGATTCCCAATGATTCGTCTTCCCAGGCCGCTTCATTTTCCAGATCAAGGACTTTCGTCTTTTCATGGGGATACCCCAGCTTTTTAAAAAACACGTTGGGAAGTGAAGTGATGACATGAAAATGTTTTCCCAGGGGAAGGAAATTAAGGAAGACCAATACGGTGATGAGGTGCAGCCAGAACATACAAACCAGAATAAATCCGTTTGCGTCCGCACCCATCCCGGATATGAGAGCTGATACTTTCACGGAAACCGGTGTCCAGAGAAACTCGGAACCATATTGTGCATTATTAAAAAAGTATAGCTGCTCCGGATTTTGATGCAGCGTAATTAAGTTATATCGAGCCCCATCGTATAAGAAATCGGAAATCATCAAAAATCCAATCAGGCCCAAAACAAAATACGCTTCCCATGAATTGTGCAGCCGTTTCGGCTTAAGGATCGCCCGGCGAAAGATAGCGTAAATAACCATCAATAAAACGACACCTTCCATGATGTCTTTTAAGGCGATATAGAGATATCCCAGAATAAAATCATCTCCCAAAAAAGGCAGATGAAATCCTTCTACAAAGCCTTCTCCAAATAACGTCATGGTGCGAATTGAAAGAACACAGAATCCCCAAAAGATGAGGGCATGCATTGCACCCGAGACCCACTCTTTTTTTCTCCCAACCAGGCGCTTCTGGCCNACCGCGAAAATCATCATATTCTTAAACCGTTCGATGGCATGATTGAACCGATCANCGGGTTCAAGCGCAAGGAGTAATCTNATTTTATAATACATCGTACGGCTGAAAATCGCCAGCCCGACAATGAGCAATAAAGATATAAAAAGGGGATTCATAGGTGCCTCATCAACAATGGATTAACTTCAAATTTTTTCAATCTATCTCGACTAACTCCTTACAACTCCCACAGCGCTTGAAGCCGCGAAAGAGCTGGTAACTACAATGAGGGCATCTGTAGCGATTTTCCTCTTCTTCCACCCACTTTTCAGTCCCCAACTTTTTTCTAGCAGGGACAGAGCGGAGTATTACCTTTTTACCAACAGGAACAGGAAAATCATCAATTAATTTACAAGGAAATTCTTTACATTGATGGCAGCCTTCGTAGTTTTTTTCCATGACACACGTTCGAATACCACATGTCTGGCAGTACACAAATTTTTCGTTTGACAAACAGCCTTTGCAGGCTATTTGCTCAGGGGTAACACCATAAGCATTNGCTAATTTATCTTTTAGTTTTTGATTATTGTCGCGNCTTGCCATATAAACACCGCAAACGCCACAATATAGACCGCAAGGTGCTAATAATTCTGTGTTCATNTCGTGCCTTCCAAATACAAACAGGTTGATTCCATAATAATGGACTAACTTTTAATTTTTTTTATCTCTTCACGAAGAATCGGAACCACCTCGAACAGATCTCCGACGATACCATAGTCAGCCACATTGAATATGGGGGCTTCGGTATCTTTATTAACGGCCAGAATCACTTTTGAGCCGGTCATTCCCGCAAGGTGCTGAATGGCTCCGGAGATACCGATTGCCATATAAAGGGAAGGTGCTACAATTTTACCGGTTTGCCCGACCTGCTTATTATGTGGCATAAAACCACCATCTACCATAGCGCGGGAAGAGCCAAAACCGGCTTTTAGATCGTTGGCCAGTTCTTTTACAAGATCGACACCGGCTTGATCCTTAACGCCTCGCCCCACTGAGATGACGACGTCGGCATCTGCAAGATCGATTTCACCGCTTTCGTCCGATACGAGTTCCTTGATCACGGCTTTCAAATCAGCCGCTGGAATAGATATCTTTACGACGTTTTCGGTTCCNGTTATGTCTTCGGTTGCCTCAAATGCACCTGCCCTGACAACTGCCACCAGTTGTTCGGTATTGACTTTGACTCGTTGCATCACTTTATTTGTGATGGCGGGTCTTATTACTTCGACTTGATCTCCGGAAAGCTCTACGTCGGTAATTTCCGTGGCGCACGCGGCATCCAGTTGAGCTGCAACCCTCGGGGCGACAGCTTTGCTGCTTTCGGAAAAACCGAACCAAATCAGATTGGCACCAAATTGTTTGGCTGCGTCCACGATACACGATGCATAAGGACCAGCAGAAAATAGTTCAAGACTAGGGTCATCCGCAATGTATTGAGTATCGGACCCTGCATTTGCCAAATCGGGGGTTAGAGATTCGATATTGCTTCCGATGGCCACGACTGCGGTTTCTGCTCCGATGGCTTTTGCTTTTGATAAAAGTTCGGCTGTGCTGCCTTTTAGTACACCTTGTTTGATGTCTGCAATTACGAGTACTTTAGCCATAATATTGTTTTCCTTGTATGTATGCGATTAGTATTATAAAATTTTTGCTTCATTGGCCAGAAGATCGACGACCTGTGCTGTGATTTCAGCAGCATCGCCTTCAAATTTTTGCCCGGCCTCGCGCGATTCCGATGCCATAAATTCAACAATTTCAGATTTTGGGGTATCACCTCCGACTTCATCAGGTGAAGTACCGAGTGCCGCCAGATCCATTACATCGATGGCCTTTTTCTTTGCCATCATGATGCCGCGCATTTGGGGCANTCGCGGTTCATTAATACTAACATCAACCGCGACCACNGCGGGTAGCTCCAATTCAACGATTTCTTTTCCGGAATCTCCGGATCGGGATACTTTAATGTGTTGGTCGTCCATCACTTCGATGNCNATTACATTACTGACGCACGGCAATCCCAAATACTCNGCCAAAATGATTCCGGTTTGGCCGCTATCAGTATCCTGGGCTTGTTTTCCAGTGATGANGAGATCATAGTCTCCATTTNCGCCTCAAAAACCTTTTGCAACACTTTGGCAAAGACCGATGAATCGGCTTTAGCCAGTGCCGGATCATCAATATGAATCCCGTTTTCAATTCCCATGGCATAGCATCTGCGGATCATATCGGTGTTGTCTCCGCCGCCGACACTCACCAAGGTCGTTTCTGCGCCGTTATTTTCCTTAAGTTGGACAGAGGCTTCCACCGCACTTTCATCCCAGGCGTTTATAACATACTGTAGCCCGTCTTCAACAATGGCACCATCTTTCACGTGCATGGTCAATTCCACATCAACTACTTTTTTTACTGTTGTGAGAATTTTCAAATTATCCTCCTATTTATTGGGTTTTTTTGGTTCTGTCGTTTTTAGCTAAAATGTTGCCCCGCTTTATTCTNTCAAGATGCGGTNTTCTCCGCAAAGTATAATTAATTCAGATTCCTCACCAGTACAGGCGAGCGTCATGTTAAGGGTCTGCCCCATTTCTGCGGCAAGTGCGGTCGGTCTTGAGTTACTGATCATCATCGGCAAATGCGCTCTGGCAGCTTTTTGAACTAATTCATAACTTATCCTTGAAGATAGAACCAGGATGTTGGCTTTTGCCAGCTTCCTGTTCATAAAGGCTTTCCCGATTGCCTTATCAAGCGCATTATGCCGACCTACATCCTCAGCAAAAGAGATCATTTCCAGTTGATCGTCAAATATTATTGCAGCGTGTGAACCCCTGGTTGTCTGGTAGTGGCTCTGGTTTTCGGAAAGTTTTTTGATGCAATCAAAAATATGGTTAATTTCAACCTCAAATCCGTTTTCTGCCGGAGTTAGAATCTGATAAAGGTCCTTGATCATCTCCTTACCGCAAATGCCACAACTGGTTTGGCTGACAAAGCCCCTTCTCTCAAGAATATCATGAATCTTTTCACGCCTTTCGGGTTTGATCCGGATATCAATAACGTTCGGATCCAGATCTTTACAATATCCGATGGTCATGAAATCATCGACAGAGTCCGCAATCCCCTCCCCAAGACAGAACCCTGCCGCGTGAAATAACTCTTCCCCGGGTGTCCTCATCACCACTGAATAAGGCTTCTCATCGATACGAATTAAAAGGGGTTCCTCTCCGATCAATTCGAGAGAACTGGTCCTGCAGACCCCTCTTTTACACCGAAGTGCTTGATTATTTTCAGTTATCTTTCCTGCACTCAATTGTTTCTGTTCCTTGAGAAGAAGGTTAGACCGCCATCTGATAGCACCATCTGGGACAACGCTGGAAAAGGGGGCTTNTTATNAAACAAAACCAGTATTTTGATTCCCTCTGTATTAATCTTTACCTATTCATCTGGGATTATTCCTCTGACTCGGGTTCGGAATATGAGGGAAACGCAAGGGCCTCGACTAAAACAAAAGCAGCCTGGAGATACGATGTCGGGCAAAGCGGAAAACATTCCTTGCAGTCATTGCACTCCTTTGCGGCTATNTCCGGAATAAAACTGATCTCTTTGTTTATCCCCCGGTCAACAAACCCAATAGCGTTCTTCTTTGCAACCTCAGCACAGTATCTGACACACAGGCCGCAATGGATGCAAAATGAAGCATCTTTTTCATAACGATCTTTGTCTGCGCCATATTCTCGAGCCAAATCCTGTAATTGGGGGGAATCCGGGGCATGCGCCATCAACAACTCTATGATGGTTTTGCGGATTCTATCTACCTTTTCAGACCTGGTTCTGACAATTATATTTTCTTCCACCGGGTAAACGCAGGAAACAACGAGCTTTGTCCAACCGTTAACCTCTACTTCTACGATGCAAACCCGACAGCCTCCAAAAGGTTCCAGTTTCTCGTGATGACAGAGTGTTGGTATGAATATCCCAGCATTTTGGGCAGCCTCCAGAAGAGTCGTCCCTTCCTTTGCTTTAACTTCTTTCCCGTCAATCTGTAATTGGATTTCACTCATTTTTTCTTACTCTCTTTTTTGCTCTTTTTAGTTATCGTTCTTTTTTCTTCAGCAATAGGTTCCGGAACAGGCTCGCCGGAAATCTTTGTCACTGCACCAAATTTAGAAGGACAAACTTCAAAACAAGTTCCACACTTTGTACATTTCTCCTGGTCAATGATATGAATTTTTTTCTTCTCACCTATAATTGCACCTGCAGGACATTTTTTAAAGCAAATCATACAGGCCTGGCATTTATCCGGATCAATATGGTACGCGATCAGCTCCTTGCAGGACAACGCCGGGCACCTCTTCTCCTTGATGTGTGCTTCATACTCATCTCTGAAGTACCGTAACGTGCTTAAAAACGGATTAGGAGCACTCTTACCCAAAGCACAAAGGGAGGCTTCAACTGCTGTCTCGGATAGTTCCTCCAGAAGCTCTATATCGCCCTCTTTTCCCTTCCCTTCAGTAATATTTGTCAAAATCCTGTGCATCTGCCTCAAGCCTTCACGGCAAGGAACACATTTACCGCAGGATTCATCTGTAAGAAAATTAATGAAGTACCTGGCGACATCAACCATACAAGTATCTTCATCTAATACAATCATTCCACCTGAACCCATCATTGAACCGGCCTTGGTGAGTTCATCAAAACCAACTTCCAGATCTAAATGTTCCTCAGGGATACATCCTCCGGACGGTCCTCCGGTCTGCACTGCTTTGAACTTCTTGCCATCAGGTATTCCACCGCCTATCTTGTAGATAATATCTTTCAAGGTCATACCCATAGGTACTTCCACAAGGCCGGTATTGGTTATCTTGCCGACAAGAGAAAAAATCTTTGTGCCCTTGCTTGATTCAGTTCCAATTTGAGTAAACCAGTCAGCACCTTTATTGATGATAAGAGGTACATTTGCCCAGGTCTCAACATTATTCAATACACTGGGTCTATTCCAAAGCCCCTTAATGTTGGAGCGGGTGTACTTAGGCCTCGGTTCTCCNACCCTGCCTTCCAATGACGTCATTAGAGCAGTTGATTCACCACAAACAAAAGCACCTGCTCCTTGGTGTACAAAAACCTTGAAATCAAAGCCTGAGCCAAGGATATTTTCCCCAAGTAAACCATACTCTTGGGCCTGTTTAATCGCCAGATTAATATTCTCTACTGCCAGNGGGTATTCCTGTCGAACATAAAAATAGCCCTCGTGGGAACCGATGGCATAACCGCCGATGATCAACCCCTCGAGGATTGAATGAGGATTTCCTTCAAGGAGCGCTCTGTCCATAAATGCTCCTGGGTCACCCTCATCGGCATTAACGATTACATATTTGATCGGCTCAGGAGCATTGCGTGATCCTTCCCATTTTCTCCCTGCGGGAAAGCCTGCACCTCCCCTTCCTCTCAGGTTGGATTTTTTGACTTCCTCCAATACTTCCATATCAGTCATCTGGGAAAGTGCTTTNGTTAATGCAGAATAACCACCAATTGCCAGATAGTCATCAATACTCTTGGAATCAATCTTAATGTTATTGCAGAGGACGTTTCGTTCTTGATTTTTATAAAAGGAGATATCGGATTCATGGATTGCTTTTTCACCTGTGACCGGGTCAACGAAAAGCAGACGATCGACGACCTTCTTCTCCTTTATAGTCTGTGAGACAATCTCGGAAACATCTTCAGCTGTTACCTGAAGATAACATATCTCTTCGGGATAAATGACCACAACAGGTCCTCTCTCACAAAATCCAGGACACCCGGTTCCTTTGGTATCAACTTTTGCAGTTAANCCCTCTTTTTCAATCTGGGCTTTAAACGCTTTTATGACTTCATCTGCACCTGAGGCAATACAACCGGCACCCGCACATATTGAAATGCAAGGCATGTTTGGGTCTCTTTTGGATAATATTTCCTGTCTGAAGTTCTCTAGTTCTTCAGGCGAATTTAACCGCGCCATAATTTTCCCCTACTCATAGATTTTTAGTACTTCTGCTGTTTTAACTGGTGACATCTTACCGTGAACTTTCCCATCGACTTCCACAACCGGCCCTAAAGCACAACAGCCAAGGCAGTTAACAGTTTCCAGGCTGAACTTCAAATCCAGGTCTGTTTCACCAGGTTTAATTCCAGTCGCTTCCTCTACCGTGTCAAGAATACGCGTTGCACCACGAACATGACAGGCAGTACCCACGCAAATGTGAACTTCATGACGTCCTTTAGGAACTAAACTAAAGGCTTTATAAAAGGTAGCGATATGCTGTATCCGGTTTAAAGGAACTTCTAATTTTTCGCTGACCCTCCCCAATGCTTCCTTGGGAAGCCAATGATGTTCGCTTTGAATATCCAGTAATATTTGAATTAAGGAACTTGCTTCACCCTGATGTTTATCAATAATCTGATCAATTCTATCGTTATCCATAGCCGCTTTCCTAATCTATTCCTTTCCCTGATCCTTTGGCTTTTGCTCTATCCCCTTAGGCCAGAGCATAGCACTTTTGGGTTTCATCGTACCTGACCAATCCCTGCCGTGATGACGTATTCATGTGTCTGGATACATCAGACGGATTCAGGCCCAATTTCTCAGAGATGTCGCTCGTTGAAAGTGGTTTTTCCCCCAAAAGTAACATAATCTGGCTTATTGCCAGTTTGTCGCCAAACAATTCACTAAATAACCGGTTTATCTCGTCACTTTCGAAAAAATCATTATACACTTCTGCAGATTTTAAAGGTGCTCTCAGTCTCTCCCTTTCCACCAGTTTCATGTAGGGGACTAATTTTATAGCTGCTTCAAGTTTGAACTTCAATTCATTTTGGTCTATTCCTTCGCTTTTGCCAAGTGGTCCTAACTCCTTCACCTTGTTGGTAAAATCATCAGTGTATTCGGCCAAAAGGTTTCCATCAGCGGCAGACATAAATTTGATCCTCAGTCTTTCCGGGTTCAGGCCTATGTGTTCCATTATTTTTCTACATAGATACGTATTGCTTAATGCATCGTAATTTCCATGAGTAATATAATTACATTCATTTAACCGGCAACCACCAATAAATACGCCGTCTTGTCCATTTGCGAAGGCTCTGAGTATAAATTTCAGGTCGATTCTACCTGAACACATGACTCGAATAAGCCTCATTCCACTTGTATATTGCAGTCTGGAAACTCCAGCCAGGTCAGCAGCACCGTATGCTCACCAATGGCATACAAAACCTAATATTCTTGGTTTAAATTCAAGACCTGTAGTCATTCGTTCCGACCTCCTTTATTTGAAAAGGCTTTTAGTCATTCTATCTTTATTCAACGGCTTCCAGTCATGCTAATTCATTCGGATATTTTTACCCATCTTAAGCCGCAGCATCAATTTGTTGCATGATCTCTTCCTGGGTAACCACCGCATCAATTTGGCTCAAGATTTCTTTATCGGTAAAGTGCTTTAGTACAATAGCATTTGTTGGACATTTCGCGTTACATACACCGTCTCCTTTACAGAGCACAGGATTAACCCAGGCCTTTTTGCCTTTTGGTGTATCATGAAACTCTATAGCACCATATGTACAAGCAGTAATACATGCCCCACACGATACACAATCGTTCTCGTTTACCTCGCAAACAGAGCCTGAGGCTACGACTGTATCGTGTGAGAGAAGCGTTAAGGACCGACCGGCAGCACCATAAGCCTGGTTAATCGTTTCCTGTATATGCTTAGGATAGTGAGCAGTTCCACAAAGATAAACGCCATCTGCAGCAAACTCAACAGGTTTTAATTTGACATGGGCTTCTTTAAAAAACTCATCCGGGCTCAAAGTTACCTTGAAGTGGGAGGCTATTTCATTGGTTGATGCGCTTGGAATAACCGCTGCAGCCAAAGAAACAATATCAGCATCTAATTCAAGCCTTTGGCCTAAAACAGGATCCGGCACGGTTACTCTTAAAATTTCTTTGCCGCCCTCCTGGACAACTTCCACTACAGGCTTATCTTCCGGCGTATAACGGATAAACTTTACATCTTTTTCTGACGCTTCCCGGTAATAATCCTCTCTTAACCCATATGTTCTCATATCCCTGAAAAGGATATAGATACGCATCTTAGGGTTTATCTTTTTTAGTTTCAAGGCGTTCTTTACGGCATGACTGCAACAAACCCTGCTGCAGTAATTTCTGTCTTCGTCCCTGCTGCCAACACATTGGATCATCACCAGACTTTCGGCATTAATTACCGTATCGATTCCTTTAGCGATCTGCTCCCCCAACTCAAGGTGGGTCACTACCCTGTCATCTTCTCCATAAAGGTATTCGGTAGGTTTATATTCTTCAGCACCTATAGCAATGATGGATGCACCATGTTTTATCTGTTTGACCCTACCTTCAGTTTCCACCGTGGTGACAAAATTCCCCACATAACCGGAAACTTCTGTAATGGTGGCTTCATGAGAAACATGTATCAAGGGGTTATTATAAACCGCGTGTATCGTATCATTCAAATATGCTTGAACATCCATTCCTTCCAGGGTGGTGGGAAGTCGCCGCGCCATTCCTCCTANGNNTTTATCCTTTTCTACCAGTTGTACCTCATGCCCCTGGTTAGCTATGGANAGCGCACAAGTCATNCCGGCTATACCTCCACCAACCACTAAGGCTGTTTTGTTNACCGGCAGATCAAATTCCTGTAATGGCTCCAGATAACGAGCTCGTGCTACCGACATCCGGATAATATCTTTTGCCTTTTCAGTAGCCTCTTCCTTTTGCTTAGAATGGACCCAGGAGCAATGTTCNCTAATATTTGCCATATCACAGTAATATTGATTAAGTCCTGCCTCCCGAAGTGTGTCACGAAATAACGGTTCAAGGGTCCTGGGAGAGCAGGCGCCGATAACCACTCGATTGAGCCCTTTTTCCTTTGCCAGGTCTGTTATTTCCTGAGCAGAATTAGTAGCACANGAAAATAGCTGTTCCTGAGCGTATACAACATTGGGTAANGTTAAGGCATATTCAACTGTGGAAGGAACGTTTACCACCCTTCCAATATTAGCCCCACAATGACACACAAAGACGCCTATCTTTGGCTCCTCCTTGGAGACATCCCTTTCCGGCGGATATTTTCTTTCTTTGGCCAGCTTCCCTCGCCTGTAATCAAGGAATTCACCACATTGGGCGCCGGCCCCGCTGGCGG
>JGI24724J26744_10002265_pt1 | contig 12828 bp, 10 predicted proteins | sample Cruoilmetagenom7_FD_26744 | JGI IMG/M metagenome (IMG submission 26744)
AACTGGCCCCGATCTGCTGGATGAGCTGGCCAAGTTCCTCAGTTTGCTTGCGGATCGCTTCGGTATCTTCACCGGCGGCGGTTTCCCGCAGTTTGGAAACGAGTTCTTCGGTCTTTTTCTTTTGGTCTTCCGCGATCTTTTCGCCATTCTCACGCAGGGTTTTTTCTGCTGTATATGCTGCGTTATCTGCATAATTCTTTGCTTCAATGAGGTCTTTACGCTTATTATCTTCTTCGGCGTGCTGTTCTGCTTCTGCTTTCATGCGTTCGATATCTTCTTTACTAAGACCGGAGGATGCGGTGATAGTAATCTTCTGGCTGCGGCTGGTGGCTTTATCCAATGCGGTCACATTAATGATGCCGTTAGCATCAATATCAAAGGTCACTTCAATTTGGGGAACACCGCGCGGTGCCGGGGGAATGCCATCGAGGATAAATTTACCCAACGATTTGTTATCCGCGGCCATAGGGCGTTCACCTTGAAGGACATTGATTTCCACCTGGTTCTGGTTGTCGCCCGCTGTTGAGAAAATCTGGCTCTTGCGAGTGGGGATGGTGGTGTTGCGTTCGATCAGTGGAGTAGCAACTGCGCCAAGCGTTTCGATCGATAAGGTAAGAGGGGTAACATCAAGCAGGAGGATATCCTTGACATCGCCGCCGAGCACACCCGCCTGAATGGCCGCGCCGACTGCTACAACCTCATCAGGATTGACGCCTTTATGCGGTTCTTTGCTGAACTCACGGCGAACAAGTTCCTGAATGGTGGGCATGCGGGTCATACCGCCTACCATAACAACCTCATTAATCTCGCCGGGCTTTAAGCCGGCATCTTTTAGCGCATTTCTGACCGGGCCGATTGATTTTTCGGTAAGGTCATTGGTGAGCTGTTCCAATTTAGAGCGGGTGAGTTTCATGACCAGGTGCTTGGGGCCGCTCGCATCGGCAGTAAGGTACGGCAAGTTGATTTCTGTTTCCATGACAGTGGAGAGTTCGATCTTGGCTTTTTCTGCTGCCTCGCGAAGGCGCTGGAGTGCCTGGCGGTCTTGCTGCAGGTCCATACCGGACTGCTTTTTAAATTCTTCAATCAGATAGTCCATGACGCGGATATCGTAATCATCGCCGCCGAGGAATGTATCACCGCTGGTGGATTTCACCTGAAAGACTCCGTCTCCAACTTCAAGAACGGATACATCAAAAGTTCCGCCGCCTAAGTCATAGACAGCGATGACCTCATTTTTCTTTTTATCGAGCCCATATGCCAGAGATGAAGCAGTTGGTTCGTTGATGATGCGAAGCACTTCAAGTCCGGCGATCTTGCCGGCGTCTTTGGTCGCATTTCGCTGAGCGTCATTAAAATAAGCTGGAACAGTGATCACTGCCTGAGTGATTGTTTCACCCAAATATGCTTCCGCATCTTTTTTTAATTTACCAAGGATCATGGCGGAGATCTCCGGGGGAGAATATTCCTTGCCGCCCATACCCACTCGGACATCGCCATTAGGCGCTTTCGTAATCTTGTAGGGCACACGACTGATAGTGCGTTGCACTTCTTCATCATCATATTTGCGACCCATAAAACGTTTGATAGAGAAAATAGTGTTCTCCGGGTTGACAATAGCCTGGTTTCTGGCTGTGCGCCCAACCACGCGTTCACCGTTCTTGTTGATGGCTACCACGGAAGGGCATAAGCGTTCCCCTTCGGCGGTCGGGATGACGGTGGGTTCACCGCCCGACATGACCGCTACGACTGAGTTAGTTGTTCCAAGATCAATACCAATTATTTTTCCCATTTTTTTCTCCTATTTTGCGACTCTCACCTGTGAAGGGCGGACGACCCGTTCACCGATGGTGTAGCCCTGTTGGACTACTTCAATAATAAATCCGCTTTCCACTTCCGGATTGTCTTCATGAGAGATTGCCTCATGGATTTCCGGATCAAAAGCAAGCCCTTCGGCGGGGATTGGCTGAACACCTTCCCCGTCGAGGAGATTTGATAATTTCTGATTGATGAGTTGGATGCCATCGATCCAGGGCTCATCGATAAGCGATGCTGGCATATTCTTAAGTGCACGTTCGAGATCATCTTTTACGGTTAAATATTTTTTAATGACATCAATCTTATTGTTTACCTTCTGCGTATCCAGATCGCGGCCCATACGTTTACGGTAGTTGGCAAATTCAGCGCGTTCACGTTGCCAGCCGTCGCTGAACTCATCCGCTTTCTGATTCAGATGATCAATTTCTTCCAGTTGNTCAGCGTATTCCAAGAGTGGGATGGTAACTGTTTCTTCGGAATCTTTAATTTCTTCATCCTCCGCTGCGCCCTGATCTACACCTTCCCCATCAATAACTTTTTCGGAAGGAGCATTTCCAATTATCTCCTCGGATACTTCCTGTTGTTCTTTTTTTTCTTTTTTTACCATATTCTTTAATTACCTTTGATTAATATTGTTGAACGACGAAATCACTAAGCAGCCCGGACAAGAAGCGCACCAGTGAGATGGAATGACCATAAGACATACGCATAGGCCCTAAAATACCGATCGTTCCAGTAGCCATCCCCGGCGAGCCGTATTTTGAAAGGATCACAGAGCACTGGCTTAGATCATCCCAGGTTCCCTCGCCGCCGATAAGGACCTGTACTCCGCCGATCGTATCTGGCAGGATGGTTTGCGATAAGAGATCCTGCAGCAAGGAACGTTCTTCCAACAGACGCAGTGCTCGGCGGGCTTCTTCTGAATCAGCGAATTCCGGCTCAGACAGCACGTTCGTAAGACCGTCAAGAACGATATCACCCGTGGGCAGTTGATCTGAACGAATCATCTCGTCCTCAANCCACATTAATATTTGTGTTTCAACCGCAGTGAGCGGTTCCTGAAAAGTTCTAATCCGAACGGTATTTCGTTCAGAAAGGAGCTGGCTGAATTTACGTGAAATGACAGAGAGCTGCTCCTGTGTGACCGGTTCATCAAGTGTAAGAATATGCTGGTGGATCTGTCCGCCCTCCAACACCAGAATCGCAAGCACCTGACGCCCATGAGTGGCGATGAGTTCCAAATGCTTAAACTGCACTTCGCTTACCTGCGGAGCGGTGATGAGAGATGCTGAATTGGTTCGGTTAGCGAGCACAGAGGCAGCCAGGCGCATCCACTGTCGGATATCGGTGCTCATCTGAGAAAATTGGTGGTTAATGGTTGCGCGTATGGCTGACGGAAGGGATGTCTCATTCATCAACTGACGTACGAAATAGCGGTATCCCTCTTCGGTCGGTACGCGTCCCGCAGAAGTATGCGGCTGCCGCAGCAGACCGGCTTCAGTAAGTGAAGCCATTTCATAACGCACGGTCGCAGAACTCAAGTCCATACTGTATTTCTGTACCAGATTTTTGGACCCGACTGGATCTGCCGAAGCGATATGCTCGTGCACAATCAAGGATAAGATCTTCTTTTGTCGTGTGGTTAATTGTTTCATTTTCCTATTAAATTAGCACTCTAACGTTGAGAGTGCTAAAGACATGTATTTTATGATACCACGCGTATTTTTAAGCGTCAAGAATTAACGGTTTAAGCTTGGAATTTCTTATAAAACTTTAATAAAAATCGCAGTTTTGCTATAAAATTACTTGCTGTGTTATACAATTAATGACAAAGAATCTTTTATTGATAAGGAAGAGACAATGAGTAAGAATGATTTTCCATCAAAACGGGCACAGATTTATAAAGATATCCCGGATGAAAAATGGAATGACTGGCGCTGGCAGCTCAGTCACCGTCTGAATTCAACCGCTGATTTTAATGGAGTGATCAACCTGACGGAAAGCGAAAAACGTGCGCTTGACGCAAGCGGACTTTTCCGTGTAGATATCACACCGTACTTTGCTTCGCTGATTGACCCAGATGACTCACGGGACCCAATCCGCCGGCAGGTGATACCAATGGACGCGGAAGTATCTACCTTTACGGGTATGATGGAAGATTCACTGGCTGAAGATGCACATTCCCCGGTTCCGGGATTGGTACACCGTTATCCAGATCGGGCGTTGATGCTGGTGACTACTCAGTGTGCATCTTACTGCCGATACTGCACACGTGGGCGCATCGTTGGCGATCCGGCAGCGACCTTCTCAAAGGAAGAAATTGACGCTCAAATTGAATATTTGCAGCGCACACCTCAGATACGGGATGTGCTGCTCTCAGGCGGTGATCCGCTGGTGCTGGCACCGAAAGTATTGAAAAAAATATTGACACGCCTTCGAGATATCCCACATCTGGAAATCGTGCGCATTGGATCACGTGTGCCTGTATTCATGCCAATGAGGGTTACGGATGAGCTGTGTGATATGCTGCGAGAATTCCATCCCCTGTGGCTGAATATCCATGTGAATCATCCTAATGAAATTACCCGGGAATTAGCGGATGCGTGCGGAAAATTGGCAGACGCGGGCATTCCGCTGGGCAACCAATCCGTTTTACTGGCTGGGATCAATGACTGTGTGCACATCCAGCGCAAGTTGGTGCAGAAACTATTGCGCATGCGTGTGAGACCATATTATTTGTATATCTGCGATCTGGTAGAGGGAGCAGGGCACTTTAGAACGCCAGTCTCTAAGGGTATTGAGATAATTGAAGGGCTGCGCGGACATACTTCCGGATTTGCGGTACCGACCTTTGTGGTGGACGCCCCAGGCGGAGGAGGGAAGATACCGGTGGAGCCGAATTATTTAATCAGCAGTTCAGACCATAAGGTGGTGCTGCGTAATTACGAAGGTTTNATCAGCACCTATGAGGAACCGCAGGATTACCAGGCTCATGATGCAAAGACCTGTAAATATTGCCAGGGTAAACGCCAGGAAAAGGGACAGTCAGGCGTGTTTGGCCTGCTGGATGGCGAAAGCATGGTAATCAAACCGGAAGGATTTGACAGATTGCATATACGCGGAGGGGATTCACACCGCCTGCGTGCGAATGACGGTAAATGGAAAGCGTTGGGCATCGGAGATGGGGAAACTGGCAAAAAATAGATCTGAAAAGTCGAAGAGAAGAAAGGAAAGCAACATGCATTACAGGCGATTGGGACGGTCGGGAATAAAGGTCAGTGAGATATCTCTGGGAGCGTGGGTAACATTTGGCAGCCAGATTAGTAATCAGACTGCATCGAACCTGGTGCATGCTGCGTATGACCAGGGAGTGAATTTCTTTGATAACGCGGATGTGTATGCCAAAGGGAAGGCAGAAGAGGTGTTGGGAAAAGCTATCGCTGACATCGCGCGAGAGACATTGGTTATTTCAAGCAAGGTTTTCTTCCCAACGATGGAAGGGGTGAACGGACGCGGATTATCTCGCAAACACATTAACGAGTCAATCCATGCTTCCTTAAGGCGGATGGGCTTGGACTATTTAGATATTTACTATTGCCACCGNCATGACCCGGATACAACTGTGCAAGAAGTGGTGCAGACCATGGATATGCTTGTTCGGCAGGGGAAGATCCTTTATTGGGGCACCTCACAGTGGGATATTTTTCATTTGATACGCGCGATTACCTTTGCAAAACAGAATGGGCTCATCCCGCCGATGGTTGAGCAAACTAAGTACAACCTGATGAGCCGCGAACGTGTAGAGAATGACTTGGCACCTGTGTGCCGTGAATATGGAATTGGATTGACAACCTACAGCCCGCTGAACAGCGGGATCCTCTCGGGTAAATATAATGATGGTATTCCGGAGAACAGTCGGGCAGCTCTTGAAGATATGGCGTGGTTGCAGGATCGCATCACTCCGGAAACAGTAACACAGGTACGGCGGTTAACCGATATCGCACGCGGAATGGGAGCGACAACAGCCCAGTTAGCGATTGCATGGCTGCTGAAGCGTAAAGAAGTCAGCAGTGTAATCACCGGCGCGACCCAGCTGGAACAACTGGATGAGAACCTGATAGCGGCGGAGTTCAAAGATGCACTAACCGCTGACGTGCTTGATACGATTGAGAGCATATTCAGCATCGAAAACAACATGTAAGTCGATTTATCTTTAGTATTTCTATACTCCTCGAAAGGAGATGTATGGATATTAAACAGGTCCTGTCTGAGATGACGCTGGAGGAGAAAGCATTACTGTGTTCTGGGCTGGACGCATGGCATACGAAGGAAGTTGCACGATTGGGGATGCCGTCGGTGATGATGATGGATGGACGACATTGGTTGTTCGAGTGTTCCCTATTGAGGAATCATTCTTGCGATTGATTTTAGCTATCTTGATGATGTCTAGTGAGGAGTGGGAATGNAGTAGATTGTATATAAGAATGGAGAGTTGTTAAGAAAATATTATGNCAGTTTGAAAGGATCTGTGACTTAACTTACAAAAAATNCCTTGTAAAATCCAAGAAAGCGCAGTGGAAAAATTTAAAAAAAAGTTATAATTTATGATAACTCAAAATAANTAAAAGACTTGGGTAATGCTTGTGTTTTGATGATTTTTGAAAGGAAACACATGGAAAAGAATAAACTGAACCTAATTTTAGCGATAATTGTAATTCTTGTTGGGATTGGCTCTTCTGTTTATGTTCAGGCAACAAAGATTGACTCAAAACATATTATTGTCAATGGCAAGGATTATACTATCGACCAACTATTTGATATTTCTGANGAAAAGACATATGAGACGTATTCTGGTATTGCACTTGATAACCTGATAGTAAAAACCGGGGTTGAAGACCCAGAAANCCACGAATTTATTATAATTGGAGCAGATGGTTATCAAAAAACAGTGAAGTGGGAAAATATGAGTAATGGGCTTTTGACAAAGGACGGTGAATCGATATTTTCTGATTTACCAAAGGCGTTCATAGTTAAAGATATTGTAGAGATTAAGGTGGACTAAAAATGGAAAAAAGGAAATTATTTGCTGGAATACTTGTATTTGGATCACTATGGGGGTTTTCAGAATGTATTATTGGTTCTATGCTGCGTAATGCTGGGCTTCCAGCCGGGGCAATAATGACGGGCGTCTTCGCTTTCGGCTTAATGGTAATAAGCAGAATGTTCTACAAAACGGGTGGAATGCAGNTTGGAATGGGACTTGTAGCTGGAGCATTACGGCTCTNTAACCCTTTTGGAGGTTGTCACATATGTTCTGCTATTGCAATTATGGCTGAAGGGGTGATATTTGAGATATTATGGTATAAGCTATCCCCAGATTTTGAAGAGTCAGATGCTTTATTAAATAAGAGCAGCATGGGTATAGTAATGTCCTATTGTATTTATATAGTGGGTTATGTGGTAACGCAGATTTTAACACCTGTATTTTCGTCAGCAGATTTCCATATTGAAAACCTCATAGCTTTCATCCCACAAATTCTTGCGAGTGGACTTTTGGCAGCAGTAATTGGAGGAATAATGGCACCGACAATATTTCTTCTAAATATAATTGATATTACCAAAGTGAGAAACAGGCTGTATTATCCAGCAACAATTGGGGTTTCTGCATTATGCTGGTGGATTGTCATTGCAAACACATAATAATGTTAAGTAATTAGAGGGAGATTACAAAAGGAGACTCAAAAATTTTTGAGCAATTTTGTGGGCTCATTTCTCCCTTCAGAAAAATTACCGGTGACGAAAACATGCCAGTAATAGCTAATATAAGGACAGTGTAGTAATCTAGTTACTTATCAAGTCTATTTATTTGGCCCACTATTAAAGATAATCATAGCGAACGTTCTCTTGTTTGCAAGATTTCGCTTCATCCTGCAGATGATTTCCTATGCGCTTACTTATCAGACGTCATCCAATCGGGATAAAATGGTTGGAACCTGGCACCTTTGAAATCCTGGTGCGCGTGTCTTAGCGGGATATCCACTTGCACGCGAAGGTGGACGTCAGTGGGAATACGTTGGCTTCCGCCATACCTCAGTTAGCAGTGTATGCTCAATTTCCGGCAGACGCGCGAGTAAGTAAAACAGATTTCGAAACCCTGCTGGATAGAGTGGTGCCGGATGACACATGTGAACCAAAACCTTACTCGCTCAACACGCCGATTGTGGATATGCACGATTCGTTCATCGGACGCATCTTAGAAAAGAAGATCCGTAAGCAAATTGGAGAGATGGCAGGCGGACAAACACACAGCCCCACACGGTTGATGATGGAAGGTTCAGCGCTGGAGAGTCCCCTACGTGTGCTGATCATGTTCAGCAGAGGGGCGTTGCGACGCGAGACTCTGGAAGGGTTGCTGCATCTGGCAAACGGTAAAGTATGGAAAGGAATTAAAGCTTTTATTAAAGGATCACGTGTGGACTGAAATTCCATAAATTGAACAATAGGACACGCTTATTCTTTTTTAGATTGATCGTCCATTTTTAACTCAGTAAAACGCAGTATCTGCGCACCATCGTTAACAGTCACCTGGTTGCGGCCGAATTCTTTCGCGGCGTAGAGGGCTTTATCGGCGGCGGCGATGAGTTCCTCGCATACGGACGCTCGCACGACAGGATATGTAGCGATACCGCTGCTGATAGTAACTGAAAGGTGCTTATCGCCCCAACGGATATGATTGGTTTCAATAGCACGGCGGATGCGCTCGGAAATGAGCGCGCCGTCATTCATGCCCGCGCCTGCGAGNACCATGAGGAATTCCTCCCCCCCATAGCGGCAAACCATATCCTCAGCGCGGAGGTTATCTCGGAGGGTGGCAGCGACCATCTTAAGGACAGCATCACCGGCGTTGTGGCCGAAAGTGTCATTGAAATCCTTGAAATGGTCAATATCAATCATGACTGCGCTGATAGGCACGCCGTGGCGCGTGGCGCGGGAATATTCTTCTTTAAGGCGGCGCATGCCAAAACGTCGGTTGAGAATATTGGTGAGGTCATCAATGGCGGCGAGCTCGGTGATTTTCTTATGGAGAATGGAGTTATCCAGATAGGGTGCGGCAAAGGAGCGTAGGGTTTCAAGTACTTTTTTCTGCTGAGGCGAGATGNTTTGCACACCACAGGCTAAAATTACCATACCAACCGACTGCTGCTTCGCCATCAACGGTATGAGAAGGACGGAGNCCGGCCTGAAATTACCCAATGGGGTTGATTGGCTGAACCATTCCCACCCATCCAACTGTGAATAAGAGAGGATATTCTCAGATTTCAGAGCTTTTTCAATCGGGCCAAACTGGTCTGCCAATATACTTGTGATCCCATCGGTTTTATCAACACCGAAATGAGAAAAGAGCTGCATTTTTTCCGCTTTACCGCCGTATAGCAGTCCCGCTTTTGCGTCCATAACAGCCGCCATTTTAGTGAGGATGGTATCCGAGACATCTTTTATTTCCACGCTGTGCATGAGTTTTGAATTAAATTTTCTGGTTTCACTATCTAGCTCCAACCGCTTGAAGATCTCATGGGTCATGCTGTTGAATGACAGGGAAATATCCCCGATTATATCCGCGCTGGTGATTTCCAGAATGCACTCGGAAANGCAGTCTTCGTCTAAAACTTCTGTGTCCGCGATATTAANATTGACATGGCTCATGCCCTTTTGGATCAGGTTTAATTCCTGAGACACAAGAAGACGGAAGATGAAGAAATTAAAAATNCCGACCAGGAGACCTGCCAACACACACAAAGAAAAGAAAAGCGGTGTATATGCCTTATCTGTATCGAGGACGATCCTCGCGAACGGGGGGAATATCAAACCAACAAAAAGACCAAACGTGAGCATGGAGAAGAGAAGATTACGGAGAACGCTTCTTTTCACAGTGCCGTATTTTCCCTGTTTTGTTGATGTATCTGTATNGAATGCCATCGTACCTCCTGAGCAGGAAACCAGTGATTGAAGTTAAGGTTAATTATAGAATATTTTAACCCTGTTCCGTTTATTGGAATTATTAATCGGCTAAGAGGGGCCTTGGAATTCGTTTTTCCACTTGTAGGAAAACGAAAAGGAGATCCAGGTTGTTGATGGATGGAGAAAAGCTGTCTGTTATTTTTAAAAAGTTATTAAAACTTAAGCTTCAACGAGATAATTACGCATCATACCCATGTCTTCGTGCTCGAGATTGTGGCAATGGTACAGGTATAAACCGGTAAAATCTTCGAATTTAAGCAGGACGCGGACGCGCTCACCGGGCATAACAAGTACTGTATCATGCCATCCCTCGTCCACAAATCCTTCGTTGATGGTAGACCAGGTATTTTTCATAGATTGATCGATCTGTCGGTCGAGCACCTGGAATTGAAGACCGTGAATGTGCATGGGATGGGGCAGGGTCATACCCATCCCGCGCCCACCTGCATTGGTGAAACGCCACACCTCGAGATCCCCAAGTTGAACAACTTCATCTTTTGCGACATCTTTCATTTTGAACGTATGGCCGTTGATATTCCAGACCATTCCCATATCCATAGAGAGAATGAAATCGCGCGGCGTACTGTGGTTGACCGCATCCGCTTCCTGATGCCATGTAATGGAAGATAGCTGTTCTGGCAGGACGGATGTGGATGTGGCTTCCCGGTCAATGTTTACTGACAGGATAGGAAATTCTGCGACACCACCGGGGGTATCAGCTGAGAGGTTGATCAGTCGCAGGTGACTGCGGACCTTATAGGAACTAAAATCTGCCCATAATTCAATACGCTGGGCGGGAGCTAATGTAATGTAATTTCGCTCAACAGGTTTTTCAAGCAATCCCCCGTCAGTACCGATGNTAGTAAAGGGCATTCCATCATCCCACGCAAGCTTGTATATCCGGGAGTTGGACCCGTTCAGCAGACGCAGGCGGTATGGGCGGTTCTCGGTCGAAAGGGAGAAATCCGGTTGCCCATTGACGAGAATCTGATCTCCCAGAAAGCCAACCATCCGGTCCATCATATTTGTACTACCGTAATAGAGTTGATTGTCGTCGTCAAAAGTGCGGTCTTGGATAACGAGGGGGAGATCGTAATCGCCAGAAGGCAAACCAAGGGCGGTTTCCTCATCGTCGCTGATTATGAAAAGACCGGCTAAACCGTTATAAACCTGCGGTCCGGTACGCCCGTGGGGATGAGGGTGGAACCAGTATGTACCAGCGCGGTCAGCAACGGTGAAATCGTAGATNTATTTCTGGCCTGGTGCAACTGNTAACCTGGGATGCCCATCAGCAGATTCTGGGACGTGCAGCCCGTGCCAATGAATTATTGATGGTTCGGTAAGCTGATTGGTAAAATGCACACGTACCGACTGACCCCGCTTCAAATGGAGAATAGGTCCTAAGTAAGAATTTGGGAGGATTTGGATCGTGTTCGCAGGACCGCTAAGTACTTCACTCTGATATCGCCAAACGTTAGTCTTTACTCCCGGAAAAATTTGTACTTCATCCGGGGATGCTGATATAGCGAGTTCTATATCAGGCGGATTGAGAGTGGGATTGGATATCAACGCGGCAGGAAAAGAACAGGCACTTAGCAATCCACCAACAGATACAGCAGCACTGCTGAGCCCTAATTGATAAAGAAAATCACGTCTGTTAAGATCCTTGTTTTTCATACGAAATGCCTTATCTATATCCAGCTATCAAGCCAGAAAATTTATGATTAGATTTTAATTATGCTACCACTCTAAAGCGTGAGAAATATTGACGAAAGATAAAAACCTGGTACTGGCAAATTACCTAAGTCAGATGATATATCTGATTTAATATAAGGCAGAATAAATGGTGAAGCAGCTGATACTTTGAAAAGTTTAAATATCCTGTGGTTTTCGCGTTACCATTTTATGGTTTTCAGCTTCATGAATGGATTCCAGCCGATGCACAAGGCGTGTGAGGAGACCGACATTAGGTTGAATAAAGATGGGTTGCTGGCAGAACACATGGTATTCTAGATGGTTGGTGAAGGACACTAATTTCCACCATCCAACGATTAACATACAGAACGCGGCGGTGACGAAACCAAACCCATAGTAATTCGGTGGGAGAGCGAGCGTGTTGTATGTTCCGACTGTGTTTACAAGTAAAAGTGTAACTGCAGGATANAAAGCGGCTCTATCCGCAGCGAAATATAAAAGATAGAGGAGCATGGTATTTCCTATAGCGTAAAAGGCATATCCAACGCATAGGACACGGAAAAGGCCGATCATCGTGGTAGTGAATCCCAATCCGATTACGTTAAGGATTTCGCTTATGAGCACAATGGAAATAATTGTGACAAATATCTGCCTTAATGACAGATAGAGCAATTCCTGCTTAAGCACAGTGAGCATCTCCACCTTGGCTTTTTCAATGTCCTTTAGTGAACCACCTTTATTGAGAAGGCCNAAAAAAAGCTTGTATTTTGGGTAGAAATTCACTTCTAGAGAAGTAACGAAGTTAACGGTAGTGACGAGGATGGTGAAGAATCCAAACAGTGCTGGAATATCGTGAGGAGGCGCATGGTAAAACAGTCCGTGTACTTGAGCGCCTAATGGGCTGTGCCACATGAGCATTAGATGAACGAATAAGCCGGTCGTAGTAAAGAAGCCCACAAAAGGCAAACTCGGAAATTTATTGATCCATTCCAGAAACTTTAAAGAAATACCTGTTCCCTTTGGAAAATGCTTATGAAGAACATTTGTATAAGTTACCATGATAACACCATAACCAATGCAGGCGGAGGCCAGTAGCGAGGAAACCACATCAACGTTGTTCGTGGTGAGAATGAAGCCGACCACAAGACTGGATACGATGCCAAATGTAAAGCCGTAGATGACATCTTTATAGCGTTTGATGTCGGTGATGTAACTGATTTGTGTCCATACGACGACTGCCAGGCAGAAGAGTGTAAATGAAAAAAAGCTGTATTCCAGAGGTAATTTACTGAGAAACAG
>JGI24724J26744_10002266_pt1 | contig 12822 bp, 14 predicted proteins | sample Cruoilmetagenom7_FD_26744 | JGI IMG/M metagenome (IMG submission 26744)
AACACTCAGCCCTAACGGCCCATCCACTATGAGCAGAGCTAGCAAAGATGAATGGAAAACAGATGCGTGCCCACATCACGGGCCAGATATAGATAATCCATCGCAGANTCNTACCCACCTNACCTGGTTNAGCAATGGGGCACTGCATAAAGGGGTTTACTATGGCACTTTCCACGACATCTCAAAAACTACCATCAATATTTTTGAAGTCGACAGCTCTCCACAAGCAAGCCACCCTCAAGTAAAGCAAATTAACAATATTGTGTGGCTTGCATGGAAAACTTATGAAGAGGGTGAGTCGCGTATAAAAACACGCCAATCACTCGATCAAGGAAAGAGTTGGTCAGAACCAGTCGTCGTTGCCTCAACTTCGGGCAATTCAGNTCACCCTTTCTTATTAAACCATGCGAATACACTTTTCCTCACATGGCAAACAGCGGATGAAGGATTGCGTGTGATACCACTTAACAAGCCAAGCCCAAAACAATGATAAGAGCACTTATTGTCTGCAGCGTATTTTTCTGCCAAATAAGCATCGCTGACACGCTAACACTAAAAAATTGGGGTTCGAACAGCCTTCAACAGCTCTCAACACAGTATCAGCAACGCCCTTTTTTATTGGTGTTTTGGTCTCTTGAATGCCCCGCGTGCTACAAGGAGTTTGAAGCACTTAGTACTTGGAAGAAAAACCATCATAATAGCCACTTAGTCATTGTTTCTACAGACCCTTTAGACATGGAAGATGAGGTCAAAAATGTGCTAGTTGAATACGAATTAACGCAATCTGATGTGTGGATTTTTTCTAATGAGCCAAGCGCTAAAATAAGAAATAGTATTGACTCAACATGGTTTGGTGAATTACCGCGTAGTTATTTTTTTGATACCCAACATCAATCACATGCCCATAGTGGTGCGCTCACAAGCACTCAATTAAAAAAATGGCAGTCCTTCATTATGAAAAAGGCTACCAAGAACGCACATTAATCATCCACACCGCTAATGCCCCAGCTACAAAAAATAAAAACAAAGATGCCCACGATTTATATTGGAAACTCGCCGTAAGTGATTCTTCATCTTGGGTCGAGATTAAAAATGGTTTACGGCTATCAGTTGGTTTCTCAATCAAATTATCAATACGCGCACCGCTTTGTTTGATTGACTCTTCCATTAACTGGTTCTTAGCAATTAGGACTGCTTTTTCCCATTCAACTGAATCAATATGTCCATCTCGATTTTCGTCAAACCGGTTCATCAGCATCTGCGAATTGCTTTTCCATTGTCTTAATATAGCAGCCAAGGATTCATTTTTTGTCGGCAACATCACCTCTCTAAAAGACTTAAAATCACCAAGGACATACAGCTCATCACCCTCATGAATACGCTTTTCGCTATAACGGTATCGTTTACCAATAGCAAACGCTCTGGAGCTAAAGCCTCTTGGCCCAGCAGTTGGAAAAGATGAGCTGCCGTACCATGTATCAGATGCTGAATGAATAACTTCAGCATCATCTGGGTCGATAATGGCCTTGCCCGTCCTGCCGTGTAAAGAAAAAACACCATCACTAACACCCGTTTCGAAGATATGCCAGCTGGTACGACTACGTCCACGAACATAGTGCGACTGTTTTTCTTCTACTTTATACCAATACCAGACACAGCTTCTTTTCGTCAATGGCGCGATAATTGGATCGCCTGGCAGCAATTTGGCGACCCCTTCAAACTCATTATAGCCTTGCGATGCCGACCTTATTCGCGCCGTCGGCATGTCCTGCATGGTGCGGTAACGCCATAAATAACGAAAGTAAAAATAAAGACATACCAATGACACTAAGCACGTACCAATAAAGTAAGCCCAAAACTCATCGTTAGGCAGCCGTTGAATGGCTGATGCCAATTCACCCATTACTCAAATAACTGCTTAACACTAACATCGGCAATTTCTGACTCTTCAAACTCAAGTAAATCAAATGGTTTAAAGTTAAAGAGTTTTGCAATTAACACGTCTGGAAATTGCTCTATACGCACATTATTTAAATTCACGCTTTCGTTATAAAACTCGCGCCGGTCCGCTATATTATTTTCTAACTGACTAATTCGCTGTTGTAATCCTTTAAATGATTCATTTGCTTTTAAGTCAGGGTACGCTTCTGCAACGGCAAATAGGTTCATTAGGCCTTGGCGCATCTGCGTTTCAGCCTGTCCTAAAGCCGCTATATCTGATTTACCTAATGCGCTTGAAACACCCGAACGTGCCAGCATAACCTTTTCCAAGGTGCCTTGTTCATGCTTCATATATTGCTTACACGTTTCAACCAATTTCGGTAGCTCGTCATGCCGCTGTTTAAGCAACACATCAATATTTGACCATGCTTTAGACACACTATGTTTCAAGCTAACTAAGCTGTTATATAGCGCTACACCATAGCCCGCNAAAACGACAATCACAGCAAGGGTAATAAATCCTGATACACTCATGTTTTCTCCATATTAAACAATTCTCGCTAAAGTATAGAACAGGAACTCACGCATGCACGTTAAATCTTTTGATACTAAAACACCTTCTATTCACGAATCAGCCTACATACATGATACCGCCGTTGTTATTGGTGACGTTGAGCTAGGAGAGGATGTGTCCATTTGGCCATTAGCCGTTGTTCGCGGAGACATTCATCAGATTAAAATTGGTTCCCGCTCCAATGTACAAGATGGCAGTGTTTTACATGTCACTCACGCTAGCGACTTCAACCCTGGAGGCTACCCGCTAACCATTGGAACCGATGTGACCGTTGGCCATAACGTCACCTTACATGGCTGCACGATTGGCAACCATTGCTTAATCGGCATGGGTGCTATTGTTATGGATGGCGCTATTGTGAATGATAAGGTAATGATCGGTGCAGGAAGCCTTGTTCCACCAGGCAAAGAATTAGAAAGCGGCTATTTGTACGTTGGTTCTCCGGTTAAAAAAGCACGCGAAATTAATGATAAAGAGGCAAAATTTCTAGCCTACTCGCCACAAAACTATGTCCGATTGAAAAATAAATACATCACTGAGACAACCTAATTATTTAATTACAACTAGACTATTAGACATCTCTTAAATCACTCGTGAGTTCCTTTAATGCGGAGTTTTTCTTTTGCTAGACAACCCATACTTAATAGCTCTTTAAAACTATATGCATACGAATTCTTATATCGACCTATTCAAGATGAAGCACCGCAGCCACATTCTATTACGGCAGAAGTTATCGCCTCTTCTGCTTTAGATTTAGGTCTAAAAAAAGCGGCAAACAACCACTTTATTTTTCTAAATATGTCGTATAAGGATTTATTTAGTCCACTCATTGAAGCGCTACCCTCTGAGCAAGTTATATTGGAATTACTAGAAGATATTCAACCTGATTCTAAGCTTGTCAAAAGGGTTCAAGAGCTTTCAGATAAAGGCTTTTCTTTCGCTCTTGATGACTTCGTGTATACGCCAGACTGGGACCCCCTTATAAAATTAGCCTCCATTATAAAGTTTGACCTAACCGTTACACCCTTCGAGCAAAACAAGGCACTAATAGAAAAATTTCAACAATACAACCTTCAGTTTTTAGCCGAAAAAGTGGAAACCTTTGCAGAATTTGAAGCCTATAAGAAGATAGGTTGTGAGCTATTTCAAGGTTATTTCTTTTGTAAGCCTGAGTTAATACAGGGAAAAGCTGTCAGTGCCAGCACATTGGCCATCACAAAATTACTCGCTGATATTAACCAAACTGACATTTCGATAACCAATCTTGAAAGCACCATCACAAGTGATCCAAATCTTGCCCACATGCTTTTAAAATATTTAAACTCTGCCAATTTTTCATTCAAAAACCCTATTGAGAGTATTAAACAAGCGATTGTTATTCTAGGTATCAATGAAACAAAAAAATGGGTTACGTTAATCAGCCTACGTAGCATTCCCTCTAAACCTTTAGAGCTCATAAAACATGCCTTAGTGCGCGCGAAATTGGCAGAAGTCATTTCGTTAGAAAACACAGAGAAAAACCCAAACAGCTTTTTTCTAATGGGGCTTCTCTCCACAATAGATGCTTTATTAGATGTCACAATGGAAGAAGCTCTAAAACTAATGCCGTTGAAAAANGAGATTATAGAAGCGCTATTAGAACAAAAAGGTGAGATGGGCGACATACTAGNCATCATCATTGAACACGAACAAAAGCTTAAGTGGCCTCTTGGGCAAGATTATTCAACCCAATATATAGATGCTTGCGAGTGGGCTGACGACGTTACATCATCAATTTAAACCCACAAAACATCTGTTATCTTTTAAGTTTATTTTAATCCCTCTAAAACTTTGGCGGTGTCGGGCAGAACTCCCCGCCAAAGCTTAAACGCATGTGCCGCTTGCTCCACTAACATGCCTCTGCCATCAACGGACAAACTGGCGCCTTCACGCAAGCCCCAACGAACAAATGCTGTCGGTTGTGTGCTATATGCCAAGTCATAACAAACACCATTAGGAGACAATAAGCCTTTGGTTATGGCTGGCAAAGAATCGCTTAAACTCGCTGATGTGGCATTAATAATTAAATCGAATTGTTGACCGACCAAGTATTCATAGCTTGATGGGGTGATTCGCCCTACTGAAGAAAACAACGCCTTCATCTCCTCGGCTTTAGAGATCGTTCTATTTGCCAAATAAAGGTCTGATGGCTTTGCACTCAGTAATGGACCAAGAATCCCACGCGCCGCGCCGCCGGCACCCAGCACCAATATTCTTTTACCGCCTAGCGATAAACCAAGGTTAACGCATAAATCCGTTAACAAACCGACTCCATCGGTGTTATCCCCCAACAATGTTCCGTCATCCATCAATTTCACGGTATTAACTGCACCGCTAAATTCAGCGCGTTCTGTTAATTGGTCCACTTTGTCATACGCCAATTCTTTCAATGGCACAGTACAATTCACTCCTTTCCCACCTGCGTGAAAAAAAGCATCTATTGTTGCACTGAACACATCAGGCTTTACCTCTATTGCCTCATAACTCAGCGTTTGCTTAGTCTGCGCTGCAAACTGTTGATGTATTACCGGCGACTTACTATGTCCAATTGGGTAGCCAAAAACCGCGTATCGATCCATCATTATTTAGCCTCTTGAAGCCAGCGCGCCACATCTTTTGCAAAGTATGTCAAAACACCATCAGCCCCTGCGCGCTTAAATGCCAATAGCGACTCTAGTATTGTCATTTTTTCATCTAACCAACCATTTTGCGACGCCGCTTTTAACATCGCATACTCACCACTAACTTGATACGCAAACACAGGAACTTGAAACTCATCACTCACCCGTCTAACAATATCCAAATACGGCATACCTGGCTTCACCATGACCATATCCGCACCTTCTTCAATATCTAAACCTACTTCTACTAACGCCTCATCGGAATTGGCACAATCCATTTGATAACTGTATTTATTTCCTGCACCTAATTGAGCTGCAGAGCCCACGGCATCTCTAAATGGACCATAAAAACTGGATGCATATTTAGCTGAATAGGCCAAAATTTTCGTATTCGTGTAACCGGCCACCTCTAATGCATCGCGGATCGCCCCAACACGACCATCCATCATATCGGAAGGGGCAACAATATCTGCGCCCGCTTGCGCGTGTGACAAGGCTTGTTTCACTAGCACCTCAACAGTTTCATCGTTTAGCACATAACCTGTTTCGTCAATCAAACCATCTTGACCATGCGTAGTAAAAGGGTCTAAGGCAACATCAGTAATAACACCTAACTCTGGCAACGCTGCTTTTAAAGCCCGAACCGCTCTTTGCGCTAGACCTTGCGGATTCCATGCCTCGTCTGCAGAGTCTGTTTTGGAGCTGGCTGAGATAACAGGAAATAGAGCAATTGCTGGTATCCCCAACATAAATACTTCTCGCGCTTCCTCTAATAACAAATCAACGCTGATTCGCTCAACACCCGGCATAGAGTCGATCGTTTGACGCTGATTTTCACCCTCAATCACAAAGACTGGATAGATCAAATCATCTGCTGTTAATAGTGTTTCACGCATCAAACGGCGACTAAAATCACTGGACCGCATTCGTCGCTGCCTTGCCGCTAGAATCGCATTTGTTTCATTGATCTTCATTTTACCCACCATTCCAAGCTATAATTATTTGTTGTTATTTTAACGACTTAGTCGACAAATCACCCTAGAAAAATTAATTTGATCGACTATACTCTTTCAAAAACATATTAAAGGCCTCTATATTAAACACCTATGAAACTTTTATTAACCATTTTAGTCTTATCTTTATCAACAATGGCTGCACTCGCCTCTAGCGACAGCGTTTACGAGAGAACGGGTAAAATGACGATAGATGACGCTTTCAATTCTGTTTACCAAGAACTGGAGCAACGTAATTTTTATGTCATTTTTGAGGCTAATATTGGTAAAAATATTTCACGCTTTAAAGAAAAGTGGGCTGATAACTATAATAAAAATAAACTAGGCGGCATCCGCAGCATGGTGTTTTGTAATGGTTGGTACGCTAACAAAATAGGTAATGAAGACCCTTCAATGCTAGCGCTATGCCCCTTGCGATTAACAGTCATCGAACGTTCAGGCAAGGCGCATATATTATTTGTTAAACCAAGCTTTGTTGGAAAAGACAGCCCCGCATTGCCAGTTTTGCAAGAAATTGAAAGTACGGTTATCGAAGCAATCGATGCTGCAATGGAATAACTCATTACAAGGTCTAGTGAGTTAGTAACTACAAAAATAAAAACAGGATATGAGTAATGAATAAATTAAAAGGATTTTTAACAATTGGGCTCTTAGCCTTTTTAATAAGTATTGCCTCGCTTGCAAATGCTAGCGATTTGAATGCTCCTCAAAAAGTCATCCAAGAAACCTCTGACTTATTGTACGACATCATTCAAAAAGACAAAGACAGACTAGATGACCGCGACTATGTTTTTCAGCTCGTTAACGAGGTCCTTGAACCTCGCGTTGATTTAGACAAGGTATCTAAACTGGTTTTAGGCAAATACTGGCGTAAAGCAACCGACGAACAAAAAACTCAATTTCAAAAAGAGTTCAAAGGCTTGTTAGTAAACACTTACTCAACTGCTTTCAAAGAGTTCGATGAATGGACCGTACATTTCATCCCGATGACACTTGATCCAACTAAGACAAGACTGACGGTTAAAACTGAGATCATTCAACCTTCACGCCCACCCGTTGCTGTTAACTACCGAATGGCAATTAATAAAGAGGGCAACTGGAAAGCTTATGACGTCATCATCGAAGGCATCAGCATGGTGACTAATTACAAAGCAAGCTTTTCAAAAACCATCAAAAAGGCTGGCGGTCTAGATAAAGTTATTCAGCAATTAGCCGAAAAGAACAAACAATCAGAAGCGGCAAGTCAACTTGCTCTTGATGAGGCCAGCAGTAATTCCTAGGTTTATTGCCTAAGAAAGCCAGTCTTTAGGCTGTAAAAAAACATCATACAATTCACTTTCGGCTGTATCCGGCTCAGGGCTCCAGTTATAGCGCCATTTAACCTGTGGCGGCAATGACATTAAAATGGACTCTGTACGCCCACCTGTTTGCAAACCAAATAGCGTGCCCCTNTCATAGACTAAGTTAAACTCGACATAGCGGCCTCTTCTGTATAACTGAAAGTCTCGTTCTTTTTCTGTATATGGTAGATTTTTACGCCGCTCAATAATTGGTTCATACGCGGAGATATAGTGATTACCTACGCTTTTCATTAGTTTGAAACAACGCTCGAAACCACCTTCGTTTAAATCATCAAAAAATAGGCCGCCAATACCGCGTTGTTCATTGCGGTGCTTCAAAAAGAAATAGTCATCACACCACTTTTTATAATCAGCATAAACCATGTCTCCAAATGGCTCACATGCATTTTTTGCTTGCTGATGCCAATGTACTGCATCGTCTTTAAAACCATAATAAGGCGTTAAATCAAAGCCGCCACCAAACCACCAAATCGGTTCTTCCCCTTCTTTTTCAGCGATAAAAAAACGTACATTTGCATGGGATGTCGGCGCGTATGGGTTACGCGGATGAATAACCAATGAAACACCGAGTGCCTCAAAGTTTCGCCCAGCTAAACTAGGCCGATGTTGCGTTGCAGATGCTGGTAATGCGTTACCTCGCACATGTGAAAAGTTAACGCCTGCTTGTTCAAACACTTCCCCATTTTCAAGCACCCTTGTACGGCCACCACCTGTTTCGCCACCCCTATCCCATAAATCTTCTCTAAAACAGCCTTCTTCTTCTAGATTTTCTATAGAAGAGCAAATACTATCTTGTAACGCTAATAAATACTCTTTAACGCGTTGTATATTAAGGTCTGACATGGGTGGAATCTCTCTATTTAACGTAGCTGCTTATTTAACAAGGGGTCTATTATTCGACTAGGGTTCATCGCCTTACCAACCCGGCCATTTATTGTATAAACATTTTTTGAAGAGAACTTTAATCGAGTTTTATACGCCGTTCTTATTGGAGCAAAACCCGACACATTAGCACTTGTCGAAACGATAGCCGTCCCCGCTAATTTACACAGCTCTTTAGCCAAGTCATGCTGTATCAACCGAATCGCAATTTTATTACTTCCGCCCGTCAACCATGTTGGCACAGATTCGTTTGCCGGTAGTAGCCAAGTCGTTGGTTCCAAGCCCTGATCACATATCGTTGAAATAAGTAATTCAGATAAAGGCTTTAAGTAAGCGCTTAGCTGGCAAAGATCGGATGCAATAAGAATAAGTCCTTTATTATGCGCCCGGCTTTTTAAGGCCAATAACCGAAAAACGGCTTCTTCATTTAGTGGGTCACAACCCAAACCAAATACCGCTTCAGTTGGATAGGCTACAAGACCACCCGCGTGAAGCTGAGCAACAAAGCGTTTTTTTTGCCAAGCTGATGGCACTACCGGCTTAACCTTGTTGAAGTTTTTCTTGCAGCTCTTGGTTTTTCTTAATAACTGCTTCACCCGCTGCCTTTCTGTCTGCAAGCACTCGTTGGGCTACGCCTTCATCAAACAACCCTACTATTTGAGCCGCAAGATAAGCCGCATTCTTTGCACCCGGCTTACCAATCGCCACACTGGCTACAGGTATGCCACCTGGCATTTGCACGGTGGAAAGGAGCGCATCTTGCCCCTGTAACGAGCCAGCATCTAACGGTACACCAATGACTGGCTTAACCGTGTTTGCAGCCACCGCACCTGCCAAGTGTGCAGCCAAACCAGCCGCCGCAATAAAGACAGCACAACCTCTCGCATCAGCATCTGTCACATAAGCGTGCGTTTCCGCAGGCGTTCTATGAGCAGAAGTTATCCTAACTTCATACGGAATTTCTAAGCTTTTAAGCACATCCAGCGTTGCTTGCATAACAGGAAAATCAGAGTCTGAGCCCATTAAAACGGCTACAAATATTTTTTTATTTTGCATAATTATTCTTTAATTTATTCAGGTTTGGCCATTTCTTCGCATGGCGTTACGTAGGAGCATTCTTGCTGCGGACAGACTTTTTCAGCGCCGCGTCTTTTAGTTGTTTTTACCGTCAAAATAGGCCAATTGCAACTTGGGCAGGGCTCATTAATCGGCTCATTCCACAAAGCGTACTTACATTTCGGATAATTAGAGCACGAGTAGAATATTTTACCCTTTCTCGATTTTCGTTCAAGTATTGTGCCCTTTTTACAATCAGGACAAACGACATTCGTGTCTTTAGGTTTTTCCAACGGCTCCATATGCTTACAATCTGGATAGGCACTGCAACCAATAAACTTACCGTATCGACCGGTACGAATAATTAAATTCGACTCGCACTTAGGGCAGCTCCTCCCTTCAACTACTTCAGGTTCTGCAGAGGCCGCATCTTCATTAAGGTTGCGCGTATAGCTGCATTCTGGGTAATCCGTACAACCAATAAACCGCCCATTCCTGCCTAAACGTATAGATAACTGCTTACCGCACTCTGGACACTTTTCATCCATCGCTTCTTGCGTGACATCACTTCGCTGAACACTAACTTCTTTGTCATCAATCAGTGCTTTAAAGGGCTGCCAGAATGTCTTCATCAATGGCAACCATTGTGTTTCACCCCTTGAGACCGCATCCAAACCATCTTCTAATTTAGCGGTGAAATCATAATCCACATAATTGGTAAAATGCTGCGTTAAGAATTTATTGACAATTCGGCCAACATCCGTCGGATAAAATCGCTTGGTTTCTAACTCGACGTAGTCGCGGTTTTGCAAGGTTGAAATAATAGACGCATACGTTGATGGGCGGCCAATACCATGCTCTTCAAGCGCTTTAACTAAGCTCGCCTCACCATAACGTGGTGGTGGCTCAGTGAAATGCTGGTTAGGAATAACGTCCAACAAGTCGATAAGCTCACCTTCTTTCATAGGCGGCAATAAGTTTTCCTTATTATCATCGTCTTCTTTACTGTCATCCTTTCCTTCAAGGTACACCGACATAAANCCCGGNTTGCTAACGGTGGAACCCGTCGCACGNAATACATGCCCTTTCCCACANGTGAGATCTGCACTAANCCCATCAATTAATGCGTGAATCATTTGACTAGCGACCGCTCTTTTCCAGATCAGCAAATAAAGCTTATATTGNTCATTCGATAATGAGCCTCGAATCTCTCCAGGCACCCTCGTTGCCGAACTTGGGCGAATCGCCTCGTGCGCTTCTTGAGCATTTTTNGATTTTGTTTTATAAACTGGTGCCGTCTTAGGCAGGTTTTCCTTTCCATAGCGCGACTGTATGAGTTCACGTATTTCGCCAACCGCCTCATCAGCTAGATTCACCGAATCCGTTCTCATATAAGTTATCAGACCAACTGACTCTGGACCAATCGTCACACCTTCATAGAGTTGCTGAGCAATTTGCATGGTCTTTTTAGTCGTAAAACCTAACTTTCTAGCCGCTTCTTGTTGCAGTGTTGATGTTGTAAAGGGTGCCGCAGGGTTACGTTTACGCTGTTTTTTCTGTAACTTTTTAACCAGCAACTTACCCGCTGCAACTGCAACAATATCGTCTTTGATTTTATTCGCATACTCTGCATTTTCAACGCTAAACTGCGTCAACTTTTCACCGTCAACGTGCGTTAATTTTGCCTTAAATGCTTGATCAGCCGCCTTGGTTGCCGCTTCAATACTCCAGTACTCTCGATTCTTAAATGCTTCAATTTCTAATTCACGTTCGACAATAAGCCTCAATGCTGGGCTTTGAACACGTCCAGCCGATAAACCACGCCTGATTTTCTTCCACAATAAAGGGGATAAATTGAAACCTACTAGATAATCCAGTGCACGCCTCGCTTGTTGGGCATCCACCATATCCATCGACAACTCACGCGGCTCTTGAATCGCCTTTTGAATCGCTTTTTTGGTAATCTCATGAAAAACAACCCGGTGAACCGGCTTATCCTTTAATAATTTTTTTTCTCTTAATAACTCAGAAACATGCCATGAAATCGCCTCTCCCTCTCTATCTGGATCGGTTGCGAGATAGAGTTCATCAGCCTTTTTCATTGCTTTCGTTATGGCTTGAACGTGGCGCTGATTTCTTTCAACCAAGGAATACTTCATGGCGAAATCGTTATCAGGGTCAACTGCCCCTTCTTTTGGCACTAAGTCCCGCACATGGCCATAGGACGCTAAAACAGTAAAGCCTTTACCTAAATACTTTTCAATGGTTTTAGCTTTTGCTGGCGATTCAACAATTACAAGAGCTGACATAATTTCGCCTAATGAAGTTCGAATGGAATATCGCCGTAAACTAGCTCTTCCATTTGTGAATAATGACCTTCCATACCGGATTGGCTAAATAACACCATCAAGGCCACCCACTTAACATGATCGACGGAGAGAATTGCGTCACCTAACGCCATCGCTCTATCTATAATCAGCTCACGGCGTGTTAAATCTATGATCCCCGTTTGCTCTAAAAATAATAAGAAACCTTGTGCGTCGACATCAAAGCGTAAGCGCTCTTCAGCTGAGTAGATTCTGATAGAACTTTGACCCGCATAGTTCTCGACCACTGCCGATGGTTGTATCGTTAATTCATCCATCCAGTCAAAGGCTCGATCAACATAGTTTTCTGTAAAACCAGCCTCTAACAACTCAGTCTTTAACTTGCCTTGTTCAATGGCTTTTTCTTCACCCACATCTATGTAATGCTCGAACAGGTACACAAGTACTTCAAAAATAGTTTCTTTCATTTGTTTCAGTTTTATCTCTATTTATTCGGTTGAACACCTATAGAAAAGGCCTCCAGGCACAGATGATACTAAACCTTGGAGCTCCAATACTAGTAACATAGACGAAATTTCTTCGGCTGTAAAATTAGTTTCTGATATCAATTCATCCACTGACGTGGGGTCAAACGCAATTTTTTCAAGCAAAACCGCGTAATCACCTTCTATTAATGGGTTATTCAGCATCGCTTCTTGAGCCTGGCAATCATCTTCGCCTACGGCAACTAGTGATAAGTGGCCCAATTCTTCGAGTACATCTTCTGCAGTTTCAACCAATTTGGCGCCTTGGCGAATCAAGTGATGACAACCTTTTGCTAACGGGTTATGAATCGAGCCAGGAATTGCAAAAACCTCGCGGCCTTGCTCCATCGCGTGCTTAGCTGTGACCAATGTTCCGCTCTTTATCGCCGCTTCGACCACTAGAACACCTAAGCTTAAACCACTTATAATCCGATTCCTCCTGGGAAAATACCCTGGCTTTGGCTGCGTTCCAATTGGAAATTCT
>JGI24724J26744_10002271_pt1 | contig 12809 bp, 19 predicted proteins | sample Cruoilmetagenom7_FD_26744 | JGI IMG/M metagenome (IMG submission 26744)
TTTATACGTTTGGGGGATCGTATTGCGTATCACCTGGGTAGTGGTGACGGGGGGATAGTGGAAGCCAGAAGGCTATTGGAAGTCGTAGGGGGACACCTGGACTCCATGCCGGATGGGTATTGGAAGAAGAAGCATTTGGAGGAGTTGAAAGCGAGATTCGGGCATCTACTTGTGGGAGAGGGAAGTGGTGGGGAAGAGGTAGCGAAACAGAATTGGATATTGGAGAGTATGTTGGGGGAATTGAAAGATGAGGAATAGGATGGCAGAACTAAGAGTCTGCGCGTCTTGTGAATGGGTTTTTAGGGATGGGGAGTGGGATGGGGAGTGTGGAGGTTGTCCAAAATGTGGTTTTGCACATTATGGAGCAAGGTCTGTATATGGAGACAGATGCTACAGATATGAGAAAACTCAGCAACCTTGGCTTGATAGAAAGGTCGCTGAATATATTAATGAACTACAAAAACATATCGGTTGAGAGCGATGGGTGGTGAAGGTATGATACGTGTCGGAGGTCGCCGTATTGGATGTACAAAACCAGGATGAAGAAGGTTCTTGATGCACAATTTCAGAAGGACATAATAATAGTAGAAGGAGAGAGCAATGAAGATTAATTCCAATACTCCCCACTCCCACCTCCCACCACCAGAGGCATTCGGCCTACCACGAGGGAATTTCCCTTCCTGGCGCCCACACCAACCCGAGTCCATTCTCGGGGTGTTGGACTCCCCCTCTCGGTTCATATGCTATGTCCAGCCCACGGGTACGGGCAAATCCCTATCATACATTACCATGGGGATACTGTCAGGACGTCGTACCTGTGTGCTTACCAGTACCAAGGGGCTTATGGCACAACTTGTACGCGACTTCCCCAACCTTGTGGTGGAAATGAAGGGTCGGGGGAATTACCTCTGCGACATCGACAATAACCGCTTTTCCTGTGATGAAGCCCCGTGTACTGTAGGATACAATTGCCCGAGAAAACAGGGTGGAGGGTGTCCATTCTATGACCAACTACGCCGAGCCCAGAAGGCGAATATTGTAGTAACGAATTACGCTTTCTACCTCCATACTCAAAATCGACCCAGGAGTTCCGCCGTGATGGATACCAGTTTGGGAAAATTCGGACTACTGGTCCTGGACGAGGCACACGACTCCGTATCCCAGTTGGAGAATTATATGGAGATAACAATCCGGTCCAAGGATGTCAGGAACCTGGGGTATGAGGCACTATACAACCTCCCCGAGGATATCAGCCACAAGGAGCGGGTGAGTATGGTGCAACACTGGGCGATGGAAACTCAAACCCGTGTGGAACAGGACTTAAGGACATTGGCAAGACGGGAACTCATCATGGGAACGCCAAAATCCAGACTGTTGCATCGACAAATGAAGGTATTGTCGAGAAGTGTGGCGAATGTACTCTCCATGACCAGGACTGGGAAGTGGGTAGTGGAGGAGAAGAAGGTCAAGGGTGGGGAGAGTGTGTTAATGGTGGCTCCAGTGTCTCCAGGGAGACAGGCAAAGACGTTGCTTTTCCAAGACGTAGCAAAGGTGTTTTTCACCTCGGCAACGGTACGGCCAAAAACCCTGGAACTTTTAGGCATAAAGATGGAAGGGAAAGGGGTAGGGGACAATGACAATGTGGAATACCGGGAATGGGACACGGACTTCCCCCTTTCCAGCCGACTTGTATACCACATTCCCACGGTACGGGTTAATTTCCGCACTAGTGAAAGCGACATGGTGAGGTTGTGGGTGGCACGGGTTCGACAAATCATGTCAATGTGGGAAAATCATAAGGGGATAGTGCACACTACAAGCTACAAACGGGCGCAATTACTCCTGGACCACCTCCCCAAACCCTACTGTGACTATGCCATTACCCACACCACTCGGGACATCAAAATCCGTATTCAGGAATTCAAAAACGCTTCTCCGCCAAAGGTAGTGGTAAGTCCCAGTCTCGTCACTGGGTGGGATTTCCCAGATGATGAATGTCGGTGGCAGGTAGTGGGGAAAATCCCATTTCCCGACACCAGGAGTTTGGTAATGCAGGAGCGGGTAAAGGCGGATAAGGAGTATGGGAATTACCTTGCAATGCAAGCCTTGGTACAAGCGTGTGGTAGGGGAATGCGGAGTAGTTGGGATTATTGCGTGGTGTTTGTAATTGATGATAATTTTCAATGGTTCGTACGAGTCGCGGAAAAGTTCGCCCCGAAGTATTGGCTGGAGTCAGTGCGGAGGAGTAGGGTGATTATCCCCCCAAAAGAAGGCCTGTGGGCCATGGGGGATGGGAAGTTGGAAAAGACAATTGAAGAGTTGGAGGAAATGATGAGAGAAACGGAATTTGGAATACGAGGGGGGTGAAAACCATGCCAGATGGTACCAAGATTGTGATCATAAAAGTGGTACGGATGTTTGAGACTACAGATGGGAAAGTGTTCCCCGATACGGAAGCCGCTATTGCGCACCAGAATGTATTAACTCCAAACGCTGTTGTGCTTTTGAAATACCCGGATGATATTTATGAGGAGGAGGTGATAGAGGAGTAGAAAGTTTGTGCGCTGGGATCATAATCTATAGCCGATTGTAGCCCAAAACCATGACCATAACCACAATCTAAAACCAAAACCAAAAGGAGAAAATCACCATGACCAAGAAGAAAGAAACTGTATTGGAAGGCGTAGCCGGGTTATCCCCAGAGGATCTTATCGAGGGTGGGGGACTGTTGGACGACGAGGTGATAACAATTATCAGATCCCGATTTGCTATGTTTGACTACAATGGGACTCAACCAGAACCTGTACCCTCAATCGAGTGGAAAGTGGAAACAGAAGACGGCATGGAGGCTACGCAAAACTGGAGTGTGGGGAAGCCGACTGACTGGGTCCCGAGTGATGATGGTAAGAAGGCAGCAGAAGAGGGAAAGTATCTCAAGCGTATCGGAAAAGCCACTGGAGTATCAACCAGTAGTAATGGAGGAATACTCCTTACCTCCCTTGCCAATGCCGGGTACACCGACATGGGACCGGACATATCCCAATTCGAGGGGATGGTATGTCATGTGATACGAGTGGCATCACCAAAGAGGTCGGGATTGGTACGATCCGAGAAGAAGAAGTTTGAAGATCCAGGTATCCTTACCGTGGACGAGATCAAGTCCCTACCCGGGAAGAAGGGAAAGGGAGCTGGGAAGGCGGCTAAGGCTACGGAACCTGCAGACAAGTCCGGAAATTCCACCCGGGGCGATAATGACATTGAAGGTAAAGCAATAGTCTTAATCCTGGGCGAACTTGCCAAGAACCCTGACGGGGTAACCAGAGCCACACTACCAGCCGAAATCTTTAAACTCATGGCAGATGAAGATGCCAATGTTAGAAATGAGACTGTGCAGTTGGTTTACAATGATGAATTCCTCGGAGATGAGGATCGGCCCTGGAATTATGCAAATGGGGTTGTAACGCCTAAATAAAGGTGGGGTTGTAATGCCTAGATAACAGTAACCGGGGGCTGGGTTCAGGGATGGTAATGACCCCGAACCCAGCCCACAAACACAAAGGGGAAAGGAAAATGGAAGTTACCATCCTGGATGAGACAATTCCAGCAACATTAGGGGATAGTGGAGTACCACGCTCCGACACCCTACACCTATCAACAATAACAACCGACATAGGAGATCGGCTTTTCAATACCGGGTACGGAGACTCCCCCATACAAAAACCCCAGGCGGAATTCGGGTTTGTCTGGGAAGAACTCCTCTCAATGGCGTTTGCGGAAAGACACCGCGAAGAATGTATTTTCCGTCCTGGGGAGGTGATGTTGGATGGAATTACAGGTAGTCCGGATGGGATAAATATGGAGAAGTGGGAGTTGGAAGAATACAAAGCAACACGGAAATCTGCATCCAGGAGTGTTGAGGATTCATGGTATTGGATGACACAGATTAAAAGCTACATCCACATGATCAACCAGGGTAAGGGGGAGGATGAAGGTGGTAAGATGAATTCCTGCATACTCCGGGTATTGTACATCAATGGGGATTACAAACCCCCTACCCCGAAGTACGTGGTATATCGGTTGGTGTTTTCTCAATTGGAATTGAGGGAGAACTGGAACATGATACGGAATCATGCAGAGTCAAGGGGGTGGGTGAAATGAAGGAGGGGGAGTTTGGTTGGGAACTATCCCTACTAAAAAGAGTACTACGGGGTGGGTTGTGGGAACTGGCAGTAAAGGAAAAAGCCATTCTCGCTGGGGGAATGCTCACACGAATATTCACTAAAGAGGGGGGCGGAGATCTGGACTTCTTCTTTACCACAAAGGAGCATGCTGATAGTTTTGTCTTGGGGTTGGATGGCTACTATCCACAGCCAGCTACCAAAGATAGAGAATATGCCGCACTTTTCACCCAAGAAGGAAAATTGGATATACACGTTGTCTTTGACCCGGTTTTTCCCAATGGGGCAAAAAGTGTCATTGATGATTTTGACCTTTCAATTTGCATGGCGGCGTATGACTTCGGGAAGGAGGATGGGGATGGGTTTGTGTTTGGTGATACCTTCCTCCAAGATGTTCAAAATAGGGAATTCACAATCCTAAAACCACTACTTGCATTTCCAGTTCACCACCTTATTCGGATAACCAAGTACCTAAACCGAGGGTATAGGCTTTTAAACCCTGAAATACTGGATGAGTTTGAAAAAGAGGAGAAGATGCCACTATGAGTAATGTCACCATCAATGATGCCCTATCAAAACTAGGAGGAGTAGACGCCACCACAATAACCACCACCCCGAGAATGATTCTGGGGTTGGACGGATTAGAGAAAAGTGGAAAAACCCATTTCTCCCTTACCGCCCCGGACCCAATAGGATACATTTCCCTGGATGTTGGATTGGAGGGGGTGGTACACAAGTTCAAACACAAGAGGATACAGGTATTTGAATACGACGTCCCCCTGCCCACTCCAGATGATGCAGAACCAGTGGATTACCTGAAACTATGGGGAGAGGTGCGACGAACCTATACCTCACTCCTCATTACCAAGGAGGTACGGACGGTAATAGTGGACACTGGTACGGAATTGTGGGAGTTGAATAGGCTGGCCCGATTCGGAAAACTCAGCAACATAAAACCCCATCACTATGGACCAGTGAATGCGGAGTATAGACAATTGATAAAGTCGGCGTTCAATTCCGATAAAAACCTCATCATCATTCACCGGCTCAAAGACCAGTATATAAATGACAAGAGGACGGGGGAGTTAGAGCGAGCAGGGTTTAAGGATACTGGATTTCAGGTACAGTGTAATGTTTTGGTGTATTTTGATAAAGAAGAAGGGGAATTCAAATTAAAAGTTACAGATTCTCGACACAACCCAAACGTGCGGGAGTTGGAGCTATCCGGAAGTATGGTGGATTTTGGGGTTTTGAGTAGTATGGTGATGGGGTAGGGCTTGGGGTAGGGGTAGGGGTAGGTAGTATCCCAAGGGGGATGAAGGGGGTAAAGGGTATGAAAGAAATGGGTGGAGAAATAAATGTTGGACTGGGAATAGGCTGGCCCGTGACTCACTGGATGCCGGAGCCGGATTACCCGTAAGACCCCGTGATAGTGGAATGGAGGATATAGGTAAAATGGAAAAGGATGTGGTGAAAAAGGAATTACAATACACCAAGAGTCTGGTGGAGACACTAAGAACCAGGATAGTGAAATCCGAGCAGGAAGTGTTAAAATTGAAAATTCGGATTAGGAGACTGGAGACAAAGGTAAAGGAACTGGGAATCGATTCCCCATAACGAGTTGGTAGAATGGCTCACCGATATGTTATGGAGCAGGAATGAAGGAGAATAACAAGTGGAAACCATAGACGAAGACATGGTAATGAAGCAAATAAGAGAGGATTTAGAGCAAAACCCCAAAACACCACTTATTGAACGAGAGATATGTCGTAACAACCCGGATGCAAAATTCACCATAACCGATGAATTGAATCTTGGAGAAGATGAGGCAATTGTTTGTCTTGGGGTGGCTGGAGGGGAGGGTATCGGTCCCAAATTCACAACATGGAATACTATAAGGTTTGATACGAAAGGTCTTGACACAGCTACTCTTGAGGAACGGGTGGCTGGTATAATTAGTTTGATATTGGTGGAATCAGCAAAACATTTTAGATGGGTCAAAGAAGAGTCGGTGTGGAGTTAGGTTTACCTTTTTCACAAAAGGAGCATCCGTGTTCTTTTATAAAATCAAAGGCATCGGAGATGGAAAAACTCTTGCCGTCCCATTCAACAAAGGTTGTGCTTACCGATCTTCCTATTGCTTGGAGGTTCTGTCCAAGACATGTTTGATCATTGAAATAACAACACTTGGTTGGATCAACTTTGTTCTTCATTTTGATTCCTTTGGAGAAATTGATGTTAAGTAACTCGAATGCGGTTTGGTATGAAAGTGTGACCACAGGAAGAACAAACACGGCTATCGTCTCGGGTTATCTCTTTGTCACAGTTTGGGCATTTTTTAAGATACTTGGCCCCACATTGACAATAATTTTCTACGGATTTTATACTGATTCCAGAATTACAATCAGGGCAGTATTTATAATATTGTTGTTTCTCGGGAGGGAATAATGGATTGGACAATTTTAATTGAGTATATACGACCGATAGAAGAACCAAAGCAATGGTTGCCCATAGTGGTGTTGGTGTTTTTAGTGTTTGAACTAAAATATCTAATGTTCCTGTCGCCAAATAAACAAGAGTTGGTATTCCAATTACAGCGATCAGAGTTGTTAGAACTATACTATGAAGGGAGGATAAGAGAATATTTACTAACTTTTTTAGCAGTGGTTTTAGCTTGGTCACTTGTTTACTTCTTTAGTGGTCTAGCTGTAGTATAGGATTAAGTAGGACTATATAATGCAAGATTTGTACCCAAACTGAGAGGTGGAGGACAACCTTCCCCATAACCACCACATGAAGACGGATACGGAAAAAACTGTACCGCTTATGTGGTGGTTATGGAGCAGGAATAAAGGAGAAAACTGTATGATAAGAGAACATTGGGAGGAAAGATTCAGGAAAAGGTTGGAGCTGTCCAGGTCAAAGGAAGAGGATTATGGGAGTGAGGACATCCCCAACGCCAACTTCCATCGGGTAGCGGAGTTGTGCCGGATATTAAAAGTGGATATTACCAAACCCGAGGGGGTGACATTGTTCCACATCACACACAAGCTGGATCGGGTGTGTAACCTGCTTCTGGATGGGAGGATGCCGAATAATGAAAGTGTGGAAGACACCCTTGCCGATATGCAAAACTACATCGACATACTCCAGGACATACGGGAAGAACGGAATGCAGGTCCTGCGGTGAAGTTTTATGAAAATTACGCAAATTCCAGGGAGGAGGACATTCAGGAGAAGGAGAAGGGGGTAACCGATAATTACATTGGAGTGGGCATGACTTGTGAAGAATTTCCAGACGCCCACAAGGAGATGGAAGCAGACCCGGGTAGTGTTTACAAACACAAATACAACGAAAGACAGAATAGGCGCTCAAAGGAACGAGCAGAACAGGAGACGAAGATATTATGCCCAAAATAACAGAGATACAGGCGTACAAGACAACGAATGGGGAGTTGTTCTTGGATAGGGAATTGGCGGAACAGTGTCAGGAAGCGGTGGATAGGGCAACCAAGATTCATAATTGGGTAGAGGAGCATTGCTGCTACGATATGTCAAAACAGGATATATCCAACGCATTAATTGAGGATGGCGATGAACTTGGAATATGAGGCTGGGGGGGGGGGTTGGTAATGATAATGAACCGACAGGAAAAACTAATCCTTGGTACAAGCTACATCATAGAGGGGTTGAGGATACTCCAAGAGGCCACCACCGGGGATTATCAACATGAGGAGTCTATTGCACTTGTTCAAATACTTTCCCAAATGGAGATGGTGCAATTTAATTTAAAGAGGTGTTGGAATGAGTGGGAGGAATTTGTGAGGTGTGGGGGTAGAGGGAAGGAGATGGAAAATGACAAGTGAAGATGCAATTGTACACGCCTGTACCACAATGACAATGGTTTACAAATCAATAAGAGACTATTCATTCCCTACGGATGGGTTCTGCTGTGTTTGCCATAACAAAGAAGTATACAAAAATGACGGAAGAATACTCACTTATATACGACAGGCCGTGGTTCAGCGGCTAATCCGGGATGGGTATTCCATTTACCATGGGTTTGATCCTATAACAGGTGGAGAACACGAATGATACTACTCGATAACAGAGTTGGATCAAAGGAACTACTCCCATTTTTCCAGTCCCACACCCACACCCCCACCCAACTCACACGATTGAAGTTTGCCGATATTGCTTTTCTCGGGACAGGTGAAGGGGGAATTCCCACCCAAATTGGAATTGAAAGGAAGCGATTCGGCGATCTCCTATCATCGATATCCAGCGGAAGACTGTCATCCCACCAGCTTCCCGGATTGGTATCATCATACAATGTAGTATATCTCGTTGTTGAGGGTATCTGGAGGGTGAATGTGGACACGGGTATGGTGGAGAAGTGGTCTGGAAAGAAAAAGGGGTGGAGGGAATGGAGATTCGGGAATGAACGTTGGACTGGGAATAGGGTATATGGATACCTCAACACCCTGGAAATGAAAGCTGGAATCCACATCCACCACACCTCCACCCCAATGGAGACAGTACAGTGGACAAATCGATTATACAAGTGGTGGAGTAAAGGTTGGGATAAACACATATCCCACATTGGTACCGGATGCGGGAAAATCCCCTCCCCTTGTGGGGGTATGGTACAATTAAGTAAACCAACCCTCAAGAGGAGAATTGCCGGCGAATTACCAGGAATAGGGACAAAACTAAGCGGGGTGGTGGAAGGGTATTTTGATAGCGTAATGGAAATGGTGTTGGCGGGGGAGAAAGACTGGGTGAAAATCCCAGGTATTGGTAAAGGAATTGCAGAGAAGGTGGTTTCATCATTGAGGTAAGGGTGGTGGAAGTGGAAGTAGAAGTGGAAATGGTGGCCACACGAGAAGAGGCGAATGCGTGTAGGAGGTTTTGGGTTCATGTAACAGTAACCGCGTTACGAGAACTTGGGAGTGGGGATAGAAGAATACAGAGTGAGGCTGAAAAGTGGGTACTGGGTGATGGGTTCTCGTGGGTGTGTGAGCTATTCCATATCGATTCAGGTGATGCCAGAAGATACGTAAGGGAGGTTTATTGGAAAGTTGGGCTAAACACGAAGAATAAAGATGGGGATGGGGATAGGGATGGGGATAGGGATGGGGAGGTTTACACTCTAAAGGGGTGGATAGGGGGGGGGTACTATTATGAATCTCTTCATAGAAATATTTGGGGATGTTAAAGTAGGGGATCTCGAAGTGTTTAAACTCCACAACAATGGGGTGTCTACCAGGGAGTTGTCAAAACAATTTAGTATTTCCCGACAGAGACTTTCCAAGATTTATCAAAAGTTAGATAATAGAGTATTTATTTTTACCGTTATAGCAGGAAAAGAATGTGACAAACTTTGTAATAACAAAGAATAGGTGGTAATATGAAGTGTATTTCAAAAAACTGTAAACAAAAAGTACAAGAAGAATACCCGGACGAGAAGTTTTGGAATGGGTGTGTGCTGGTGGGAGAGGGTCCTGGAAAGGAAGAACACAGAACCAAAACCCCTTTTGTTGGTGACAGCGGCAAAGACCTCGACAACTACCTCCGGGTAATAGGTCAATCCCGACTCCATTTTTATACGACGAACATTTGTAAGTGTTTTGTCCAAGGGAATCCGGACCCTACCCCAAGCCAAATACTGGAGTGTACCACCACCCACCTCATACCGGAATTGGAGTATTTGCAGCCCAAAGTCATCGGTGCAATGGGGTTAATATCCGTGAGGTGGTTTTTGGGCCTCCCCCTAACCCCGAATGAAGAATTCCCAACCCCACTGAAAATGGAAGAGGTACACGGTATACCCTACCTCTCCCCTCGTGGACCCTGGATAGTGGTACCAATATATCATCCAGCCTCCGGGTTGCGCTTTCCGGATAGGATGTTAGATATAAGAAGGGATTTTCAACAACTTAAACTCCAAATAACGGGTGGGGATGGGAAGTTGGAACCAAGGACCAATATCAATGGGAGAAAATACAATCAACAATACAGTCATGGTAATGGTGGCAGCATTCCCAAACCCAAATCCCCAACCACCATCCCCGCAATCGATACCGAAACTGATGGTCTGCACGGAAAATTCTGGTGTATGTCATACTCCAACAGTGCCGGATTTGGTAGGGTACTCCTCAACCCCACCCCCCATACAGTCCCCAAAGCCATATTTCACAATGCAATATACGACATACCCGTACTGAAAAAGGTGGGTATGGAGGTAAGGGAGTGGGTGTGTACCATGACCATGGCATACCTTCTTCAACTTCCACAATCCCTAAAACTCCTATCTTATCGACTACTCAACATCCGTATGGAAGAGTACAAGGACGTGGTAGGGGATGTGGGAGAGGGAAAAGCCCTTGTGTATTTATGTGGGGCATTGAGTAAGACATGGCCCAACCCCGAACCAATCCTTACCTGGGATAAAGGAAAGCCCCATATTAAAAACCCACAAAATGTATCCAAAAAGATCACTCGTATGATCAATGATAAAGCAAAGGGGGAGCGGGGGGAACGAGCGCCCGTATCCCTTTACACTCGGTGGAATAATATAAAGCCTAATGAGGGAAGGGGGATGGTGGAGGCGGTACTGGGAGTAATGCCGGAAGGATACCTCGGGGACATACCACTGAAATCCGCAGTTCGATATGCCGGACTAGATGCAGACATCACACGTCAACTCTACCCAATACTGCAAGCCAAAATCGAAGAGGAGGAGTTGGAAGAGGCGTTGGATCGTGACATGCGAATGATGCCATTGGTATTGGACATGATGGAAGCGGGGATAAAAATAGAAGGGGGGTATATTACGGGTCTGAGTGTGAAATACCAATCCCGCATGAGGGAGATTGAGGCCGAAATCCACATCTCAATAGCGGGTATTTGGAAGGGGCATTTCAACCCGGGATCATCCCCACAAACCGGGGAATTGATGGTAAAACTCAGGCTATTACAGAAGAAGTATGGTAAACTTCCCAGCACTGAGGCGAAGTATTTGGAAGCGGTACGACACAAACACCCAGTCGTCGGGATGATCCTGGATTGGAGAGGGTATAAGAAACTGGATTCCACATATGTATCGGTGTTGCCAAAACTCGCAGACGAGAATGGTAGAATCCACACTACATTCAAAACGACACGCGCTGCTACTGGGAGGCTTGCATCCGAGAGCCCCAATCTTATGAATCAGCCGGTGAGAAGTGTCGAGGGGAAGGAATTACGGAATGGGTTTGTAGCTGGGGATGGGTGTATACTAGTGTCATTAGATTACTGTGTTGTAGGTGATACCCTTGTCAATACCAATAAGGGAATTGTCCAAATACAGGATATAGTTCCGGGTATGGGGGTGTTGTCATTACAAGAAGAGAATGACTTGGTGATGAACCCGGTAACCGCAACCGCTTGTGTTGGGGAGCTACCCGTATACCGTATGACTTTGGAAGATGGGTCGAGTGTGGAATGCACAGAGGAGCATTCCTGGGTAACGTACACCAGGGAAAAGAAAAAGCTAAAGGAATTATCCGTAGGGGATCGACTGGCCCACGTAAAAACCGGAACCAATAGTCAGAAAAAATACCCTACCTGGTACATAGGATCATACTTTAATTATGAAAAGAAGCACACCCTTGTTGCAGGGTTTCAATATGGTCCTTGCCCGGATGGATATTGTGTAGATCATAGAAATAGGGATATCACTAACTGGCATGCAGATAATTTAAGGTATATTACAGATGCTAAGAATTCTGCCCAGGGTGGAATACAATATTGGAGAGAGGTAAAAAAGGGTACTCGTACTGATACCAAACGGCTTGAGGCTTTGAGAGTTGGATTGAAGAATCGGAGGTCATACACCGGGAAGGACAATCCTAATTATGGCAAACACCCAAACTCAAGTATGGTGGTGTGTGGTTATTGCGGTACTGAATTCAGAAAAGCTAACTCAATTAGTAGTAAGGGGAATAATTACTGTAACCGAGATTGTTATTTCTCTCATAAAAGGGAAAGGGGTGGGGGTAATCACAGGATAACCAGTATCGAATACATAGGAGTGAAACCAGTATACCAGATCACTGTTGAGGATACCCACAACTATGTCCTATCCAACGGCCTCGTATCATGTAATTCGCAAATCGAGTTACGCATCCTAGCCCATGTCTCCGGTGATGAAAACATGATTAAGATATTCCGCAGCGGTGGGGATATCCACGCCTTAACAGCAGCATCTATGTTCCGGATACCATTATCCGAAGTGGATAAGGACAAACACAGACGACCTGCCAAGAGTGTGGCGTTTGGTATTGTGTACGGGATCACCGCACAAGGATTGTTCATGCAATTTGAGCTGGAGGGTGTAGAGGGGTGGACAATAAAATCCTGCCAAGACCTTATCGATGGGTGGTTGGACACATACCCAGGAGTACGAGGTTATACCAATACCCAACACGCCATGGCAAAACGGTATGGGAAAGTATGGGACCTATTTGGTCGAGTACGGTACATCCCAGAGGTGTTATCAAGTCGAGAGTGGGTTGTGGAAAGTGGACTACGAAAAGCGGGAAACACCCCAATACAATCCGGTGCACAGGGGGTAATAAAGGAGGGTAT
>JGI24724J26744_10002273_pt1 | contig 12803 bp, 22 predicted proteins | sample Cruoilmetagenom7_FD_26744 | JGI IMG/M metagenome (IMG submission 26744)
TTTTTATCCCTGTCTCTGTTTATGTTTCGGATTTTCACAAATCACGTAAAGTACGCCTTTTCGTTTTACAATTTTGCATTTTGCACAACGCTTGCGGATTGATGGTGATACTTTCATTATTTACTCCTCTATATTTTCTGCAGTAGCCGCAAATTATTGATTATAACCTTTAATCTCATAATCGTCTATCAACCCTTACAGTTTATTACTTTCATTAACACTTCTGTCACTTCTTCAATTGGTAAAGCNCCATCCACTTCTACAAGCAACTCTTTTTCCATATAGAAATTGACTAATGGAGCTGTTTTCTCAAAATAAACACGAATGCGCTGCTCTACAGTTTCCCTCTTGTCGTCCTCTCGCTGATAAAGAGGGGATCCGTCATAATCACAAACACCTTCTTGTTTTGGTGGGATATGTTTTGTGTGAAAAACATGCCCTTCCGCTTTGCATGTCCATCTTCCACTTAAGCGTTCGATCAGTTCTTCCGCTTCCACATTGATGAATGGAACACAGGCAATCTCCGCGTTTATAGAAGATAAAAACTCAGATAGTACTTCTGCCTGGTTTGGAGTGCGCGGAAAACCATCTAAAAGTGCGCCACCAGAACAATCCGCTTTCATTAATCTATCTGTGACCATTCCGATGGTAATATCATCCGGAACTAGCTCACCTTTGTCCATGAATTGCTTTGCTTTTATCCCTAATTCAGTTTCAAGCTGTAAATTCTCGCGGAAAATGTTTCCTGAGGATATATGCGGAATACCACACGCATCCGCAATAATTGCAGCTTGTGTTCCTTTTCCGGCGCCTGGCGGGCCAAGCAAAACATAAAATTTATTCATCAAAATAAAACTCTTAGCCTTTTATTAAATTTTCATCATATCCGTGCAACTTCAATTCGGTTTCAATGATGTTGAATGTGTCCCTAACCACACCTACCACAATGATCAAGCCTGATGCTGAAACGAGAAATAAATTAGATCCAATATTTGGTGGAAGGGTAATTTGCAAAACGTATGGCATAGTTGCTACTAAGGCCAAAAACAGTGCTCCGACTAAAGTGATTCGACGCTGTACCCGATTTAAATACCTTTGAGTAGCAGCCCCGCGAACCACACCCGGAATTTGAGCACCCTGCTTCTTTAAACTTTCACCATAGTTCTGTTGCTCAAATAAAACTTCTGTATAGAAAAATGTGAGCAGCAATACAAAGAAAAAGTAGATCACGATATACCATATGCTCGTTGGGCTAAATGTCCGTTGCATGCCAGCTGAAAAATTTGCTATCCATTCGGTTTTTGAATTGATAAAGAATTGCGACAATATAGCTGGAAGAGATAATATTGTCTGAGCAAAAATCAAAGGGATCATACCAGCCAAATTAATCATCAAAGGCAGGTTAGATCGGACCGGCATTGACATTCTATTGCCAACTCTGCGGCCAGGGAATAATACCGGTACATTCCTTCTACCCTGTTGCACATATATAATCGCGAAAATTGTTACAGCTAAAATTATCGCCATTAGCGTTAATAGAATAGCAACGGATTGCCCAGATATGATCAAACTGTATAAATTAGCAGGAATTCTAGAAACAATTCCCGCAAAAATAATCAAAGACAACCCCTGATTAGGAACTCCATATTCTGAGATCAGCTCACCCAACCAAATACCAAGCATTGTTCCGCCGATCATACTGATCAAGGTTGTTAAAGTGGGCAATAAATTCGCACCGGTAAAACCAAATTGGTAATTCAATATTGATCCACCTGTTGTAAGTTGATTGAATAATTGAATTTGCCCTAAAGCAGAGAGTGCGCCCATCGGAATGGTTAACAACACCGTCCACTTTTCCATCAATTTACGGCCTTCCTTGGGGTTTTCCTGCATCCGCCTTTCAAGTGATGGAATGATTGGAATTAGTAATTGAATAATGATTTGCGCAGTAATATATGGATAAACGCCCATCGCCAGGATCGAGAAATTTGATAGCGTTCCACCAGACAACAGATCGAACACACCCAATAAACTGCTAGCAGCCCCTTGTTGTTGGAATATGCTAGCGATTACATCACGATTGATCCCTGGCACTGGTATATTTGCAGCAAACCGATACAGAATCAACAGTGCCAATGTGATTAGCAGCTTCTTTCTGATATCAACAGAAGTCCACAAATACCGCCATGCAGATCTCTTCATGGTCGAATCTCCTTATTTTCCTTCATTTCCTGCTTGAATAAGTTCTGCTTTACCACCAGCAGCCTCAATTTTCTCTTTCGCGCTTTTTGTGAATCGGTGAGCTTTAACTGTCAAAGCTTTCTTGATTTCACCTCTCCCAAGGATTACAACTGGGTTCTTGGTTTTATGCAGCATGTTTTTTTCTGCAAGAAGTTCGGGAGTCACCACTGTGCCTGCCCTAAAAGCAGACAAAGTTTCCACGTTTATTTCATTGTAAATGACGCGGTTAATTGGTGTGAAACCTACTCCACGCAGAAATGGTAAACGGCGATAGAAAGGCAAATTGCCGCCCTGCCGATATAATGCGCCACCAGACCCACTGCGCGATTTTTGCCCTTTATATCCACGACCAGCCGTTTTTCCTTGTCCCGCGCCAATTCCACGAGCAACACGCTTCCTTCTCTTTATTGACCCTGCACTCGGTTTTAAATCATGTAATTTCATTCTTATTCCTATTTTTCAACTTCAACCAAATGATTCACTTTGGACAACATGCCGCGCACTGCCAATGTATCCTTTTTCTCCACAGTTTGCCCTATTTTTCGAAGGCCCAATGCACGAATAGTTGCCTTATGCCGCTCCGAATTCCCTATTGGACTTCGGACCAATGTAATTTTCAGTATTTTCTCATTTTTAGCCATTTTTTCTCCGTTCCCAGAAAGGCGCCAACTCCTTAGCAGGTTTTCCNCGCATAGCGGCTATTTCCTCTGAAGTTCGCAATTGATCCAACGCGTCCATAGTAGCTTTNACGACATTCAATACGTTTGCGCTGCCCATTGACTTGGTTAAAATATCACGAATACCTGCAGCTTCGACAACCGCTCGCACACCACCACCCGCGATAACACCTGTACCTCGTGATGCTGGTTTCAACAACACTACCGCTCCGCCCATCTTACCGGTAACCTCATGCGGAATAGTTGTGCCCGTAAGCGAGATTTTTCTCATATCACTGAGTGCTTGTTTAGTCGCTTTTCCCATAGCATCGGGAACGGCTCCTGCTTTTCCAACACCAACACCCACTCGCCCATTATTATTTCCAGCAACGATGGTAACGCGAAAATGAAATTTTCGTCCACCTTTNACAACCTTTGCCACACGTGTAATATCGACTACTCGCTCATCGAATTCTTTTTCAACTGGTTTATAAGCCGTTTTTTTCATTATTTCCCTTTTGTTAGAATCTTCCTTTTAGAAGATCAAACCTTCTTCTCTTGCTGCTTCAGCCAAAGCTTTTACTCGCCCCATATAGCGGTATCCACCGCGATCAAAAACCACTACCCTGATCTTTTTCTCCTTTGCGCGCTGCGCAATATGCTTTCCGACTGCAGAAGCTTGTTCAGTTTTATTCATCTTCGTGACCTTTTTCCTGAGCTCATGGTCAATACTAGAAGAGGAAACTAATGTTATTTCTTTGTCGTCATCAATGATTTGGGCAGATATCTGGGATAAACTGCGAAAAACATTTAACCGCGGCCTTTCTGCAGTGCCCCGGATGTTTTTTCGTACCCGCTTATGCCTATGTAATCTTGCTTCATTTCTTGTTTTTTTACTCATATCTTTTCTATACTCCCTTACACCATCGCAGCAGCTGTCTTACCCGCTTTTCTACGAACCCTTTCACCCTTATATCTGATTCCCTTCCCCTTATAAGGTTCTGGAGGTCGGATCTTACGGATATCAGCGGCAATTTGCCCGACAACTTCCTTATTTGCGCCCTTGATTGTTATGGTTTTGTTTTTTTCAGTTACAGTAAATTCTATTCCGTCAGGAGCTTTAACATTAACAGAATGAGAGAATCCCACATTGATCACAAGATTCTTACCTTCTTGTTCAGCTTTATAACCAACACCCTGAATTTCAAGCACCTTTGTAAAACCAGCATGAATCCCAGTGACCATGTTTTGGATAACTGCTCTAGTTGTTCCGTGGAGTGCTCGAACATGTTTTTCGTCTGAGTCACGAGTCACAATTATCCGCTCACCCTCTTTCGAAATATTTATCAAAGGTGAAAAGGATCGTTCTAATGTCCCATTCACACCTTTTACAGTTACATGAGATCCATCCAATTCCACGCTTATGCCACCTGGAATATCAATGGGCAATTTTCCTATTCTAGACACAACACACCTCCAAAATCCACCGTTTTACCAAACCTTGCACAATATTTCTCCACCGACGCCATTTTTTCTTGCCGATTGGCCCGTCATCACACCTTTTGGTGTTGACAATATCGAGATACCCATACCTGAGAGAACCCAAGGGATATCTCGTCTCTGTGTATATACTCGCCGACCAGGTTTACTTACCCGTCGAATCTCAGTAATAACCGGGCGTTTGGTACGCCGCTCACCTACATATTTCAAATGCACTCGAAGGGTTTTATGTGCTGGCTTACTATCGTCAGCCACCTCATAATCCTCAATGTATCCTTCTTCTCTTAATATACGTGCTATTTCAGCTTTCAAATTTGAGCTGGGCATTGCCACAACGGTATGGTTACTCATAAGACCATTCCGGATGCGAGTCAGCATATCAGCAATTGGATCATTTATACTCATTTACATACCTCCGGATTCGATTTTTACCAAGATGATTTCGTTACACCAGGAATTTTCCCTTGAAGAGCAAGCTCCCTAAAGCAAATCCTGCAGATACCAAAGCGCCGAATATAACCACGGGGGCGACCGCATATCTTGCAGCGATTCCGAACCTGATTCGGATATTTTCGTCTTTCTTCTCTAAATTGCATACATTTTTTCGCCATAATTAGACCTTCCTGAAAGGCATTCCTAAATGTTTTAATAATGCAGTTCCCTGCTCATCATTTGGTGCAGTTGTAACAAATGTAATCTCCATACCCCGGATTTTATCAACTGAGTCAAAATCAATTTCTGGAAATATCAATTGCTCCCGCAATCCAAGCGTGTAATTACCTCGGCCATCAAAAGATTTCGAAGACACACCACGAAAGTCACGAACGCGCGGTAAAGCAACGTTGACAAGTCTATCAATCAACGACCACATTTTTTCACCTCGCAAAGTAACCTTGACTCCAACAGAGAATCCTTCTCGCAGTTTAAAATTTGCAATGCTCTTTTTTGCTTTTGTAATAACAGGTTTCTGACCAGTAATAACTTCAATGTCTTTTACAGCCTCATCGAGCGCTTTCTTATCTTCTATCGCTTCGCCCATTCCAATGTTCAAGACTATCTTTTCAATCTTTGGTACCTGCATAACATTCTTCAGGCCCAATTCTTTCATCAGCACTGGAACAATTTCTTTGCGGTATCTTTCTTTTAATGCATTCATTTAATAACTCCCAATAGCGGTTTTTTGTTAATCAATGAATCCGCCACATTTCTTGCAAACGCGAATTGCCTTGCCACCCTCACGCGAAACACCAACACGCGTAGGTTTATTGCATTTCTTGCATACAACCATGACATTTGAAATATCAAGAGGNGCTTCAATTTTCACAATACCAGGATTAACCGTTTTACCTTTAGATTGAACCTGCCCTTGATGCTTTGTGCGAAGATTAATTCCTTGCACAACAACGCGCCTTTCTTTCGGAATAACACGAAGNACTTCTCCACGCTTTCCTTTATTTTCAGATTTTCCGGTGATAACTTCAATCTGATCACCTCTTTTNATTCGCATCTTCATCCTGCTAACTCCTACAATTATTACAATACTTCTGGGGCAAGGGATACAATTTTCATATATCCTTTTTCACGCAATTCCCGTGCAACTGGCCCAAAAATCCGTGTCCCTCTTGGATTCTCCTCATCCGCGTCCAATATAACTGCGGCATTATCATCAAAACGGATCGTGGATCCATCTTTTCGCCGCCAAGGGTGCGCTGTTCGGATAATTACCGCTTTAACGATCTCACTCTTTTTCACAGAACTCTGTGGAGTAGCTACTTTTACGGTCCCTACAACCACATCGCCTACGTGACCATATTTTTTCCTTGATCCGCCTAATACATGGATAACCAAAATCTCTTTTGCACCAGTATTGTCTGCGACCTTTAATCGTGATTCATGTTGGATCATGACTCTATACCTCGTCGGGCGCAGGTACTTCTTGAGCAGATTCCTGCGTTTTTAATATTTTTTCAACAACCCATCTCTTATTTTTAGAAATCGGTTTACTTTCCACAATCTGCACCTTATCACCAACCTGGCATTTTATTTCATCGTGCACTTGAAATCGTTTGGCCTTATGAACAACCTTTCCATATAATGGATGTCGATATGTTCTTGACACCTCAACAATAACTGTTTTTATCATCTTATTACTAGCAACAACACCGGTTAATCTTCTGCGAGTATTCATGCTTCACCTTCCGTATGGATCCCCAATTGCTTTTCACGCAAGATCGTTTCCAACCGGGCAATCAATCGTTTCACATCATTAATCTTGCTGGNATCAGTTAATTGTCCGCTCACAGCATTGAACCTGAGCAGCATAAATTCTTTGCGTGTTTCAAGTAATTTTGATTGAATTTCATCAGCACTTAACAATCGAATTTCACTGCTTTTCATGCTTGACCTCCAATGAAATCTTTCTTAGAGACAATTCTCGTCTTAATTGAAAACTTATATTGTGCTTGTTTAAGCGCATGGATAGAAATCTCGTCATTAAGCCCGCTAACCTCGAACATGATTCTGCCAGGTTTAACAACTGCCGCCCAATATTCCACCGCCCCTTTACCTTTTCCCATTCGAGATTCTGCTGCTCTCTTGGTTATCGGCTTATCCGGGAATATTCGAATCCAAACCTTTCCACGTCGTTTCATCGCTCTAACAATTGAACGGCGTGCAGCTTCGATTTGNCGAGCAGATACCCAACCCGGCGCTAAAGCTTGTATGGCAAAATCTCCATTCAGTATCTTAACTCCGCGCGTCGCTTTTCCACGCATTCGTCCGCGCATTTGTTTGCGGAACTTTACTCTTTTTGGCATCAACATAGTAAAACCTCTTCTAAGGTATATGCAGTATCAGTAAATGTTTACTTACTGACGTATACACCTTCCGTTTTTTCCATTTTATTTTTAGATTCTGGCAGTACTTCACCTTTATAAACCCAAACCTTTACACCAATTTTTCCATAGGTTGTATCAGCTTCTGCGCGAGCGAAATCAATATCAGCACGCAATGTCTGAAGAGGAACTCGTCCTTCCCTTAACCATATGGTTCTGCACATTTCAGCGCCATTCAATCGGCCAGCTACTTGGATCTTCATTCCCTCAGCACCTTGGCGAATGCTGTTTTGGATTGCCCGTTTCATAGCACGGCGATAACTAATGCGGCGTTCAATTTGCGAAGCAACATTTTCTGCCACCAACAATGCGTCACAATCTGGGTTCTTTATCTCCATTATCTCAAGATCAATTTTCTTACCTGTTAAATTCTCAAGGNTCTTACGGAGAACTTTTACAGTTTCTCCCTTTCTGCCGATTAAGATGCCAGGCTTCGCAGTTTGAACTAAGATCTTCACTTTGCTTGGAAATCGTTCAGTTTCAATATGGGAAACACCAGCGCGGTCTCCAACCTCTCTGATCATTTCCTGAATCTTAAGATCCTGATGAAATTGATCAATATAATTTTGACCCTCAGCGTACCATTTTCCTTCCCAAGTGCGTATCACCCCTAAACGCATCCCGACTGGATGAACTTTACGACCCATATTTACTCCTGGAATTTTCCTGATATATTCTATATGATTTCATTATTTATTCTTTTTCACGCAAGATCACATTAATATGTGACGAACGTCGTAAAATCGGTTTAATNCTGCCGCGTGCACCAAAACGGCGCCACTTACGTGTTGGTGCTTCATCAACAACGATCTTATAAATGAATAATTTCTCCGCGGGTATACCAAAGTTATTCTCTCCATTCGCCATCGCTGAAGCAATTAACTTGCGCACCGGTTCAGCACTTTTCTTATTAACAAATTTTAAAATAGTAATCGCCTCTTCTGCCATTTTTCCGCGAACAAGATCAACAACCAATCTTGTTTTCTGGGCAGAAACGGAGTAATACTTTAATTCTGCTTTCACATCAATCGCCATATTTACCTCTTTAATCCCTCATAGATGATGATTTTTCAGCCAAATGACCGCGGAAATATCGGGTTGGGGCAAACTCCCCAAGCTTGTGACCGACCATATTCTCAGTAATATAAACCGGAACATGCCGCCGTCCATCATGGACAGCAATCGTATGACCTACCATCTGCGGGAATATCGTGCTTGCCCTGCTCCAGGTCCGCAAGACCTTCTTTTCCTTCTTCTCATTCATTTGTTCAATTCTCTTCAACAGTTTAGGGTCAACGAAAGGTCCCTTCTTTAAAGAACGTGACATATTTCAGCTCCTAGATTCCTACTTACGTTTTGCAACATGCCGGCTGCGTAAAATGTACTTGCTGGTACTTTTATTTCTCCGGGTTTTATAACCAAGGGTAGGTTTACCCCATGGAGACTTCGGTCCTGGCATACCAATTGGCGAACGGCCTTCACCGCCACCATGCGGGTGGTCATTCGGGTTCATTGCGCTGCCGCGTACTGCTGGCCGGAACCCTTTATGACGCTTCCTGCCAGCCTTACCGAGTTTAATCTGGCCATGTTCAACATTTCCGACTTGTCCAATAACTGCAAAACATCTTTTGCTTATTAAACGGATTTCACCAGAGGGCAGACGTATTTGTGCATAAACATCTTCTTTTGCCAATAATTGGGCAGAAGTTCCAGCCGAGCGTACCAACTGCCCGCCTTTACCAGGCTGCATTTCGATATTATGAATCATTGTGCCAGTTGGAATATTTTCAATTGGCAAACAGTTCCCCGGGCGGATATCAGCATCAGGCCCTGAAACTAACTTGTCGCCAACCTTAATTCCCAGAGGCGCAATAATATAAGTCTTAACACCATCAGCGTAAGTTAATAAAGCCAACCTGGCAGATCTTTTTGGATCATATTCAATTGCAGTGACCTTTGCAGGAATATTCAATTTCTGCCGTTTGAAATCTATGACACGGACCTTCTGCTTGTGCCCTCCACCGCGATGGCGCACTGTTATCCTGCCATAAACATTTCGCCCAGCTTTTTTGTGCTTAAAAACCGTTAGGCTCTTTTCAGGTTTAGTTTTAGTGATTTCCTCGAATGTTGACCCGGTCATTCCCCGTAAACCCGGGGTAACAGGCTTGTAAATTTTTATACCCATTACTCTACTCCCTCAAAAATCGGAATACGGTCTTCAGGGCTGATCTTGACAAGCGCCTTTTTGTATGCCGATTTCTTAATTGCTAACCGACGGCTGCGTCCCTTTCGCCCCATTTTCGCCGGGACATTGATAGTATTAACTCTCAGCACTTTCACGTCGAACGCTTTTTCCACAGCATCCCTCACATCTGCGCGAGTTGCAGAAATAGGCACTTCAAACGCATATTGGTGAAGTTTAGATGATTGGTAAGCTGATTTTTCTGTAATCAGCGGCCTGATTAAGATATTATATGGTGATTTCATTTCGTCCTCTTACTGGTTCCAAGATATTCTTCAATTACTTTGATCGCCGGTAAGTCAAAGATCAAATGGTCATAAGAAAGCAAATCTCTAATATTTAAATACTTAGCAAGCAAAATTTTTACATTTGCCAAGTTTTCAGATGAAAGAAACACATTTGCTTTTGATTCCTTTTCCGCAACCACAACTAAAGCAGAGTTTCCGCCAGTTAATAGATTAACTGTGTTCAGCAGATCCCTGGTTTTTGGCTCTTTCATATTAAAACCATCGACCAAGATAACAGCATCTTCAGACGCTCGTACAGTGAGAGCCGACCGAACGGCTGCTCTGCGCATCTTACGAAGCATTTTCTTCCTATATGAGCGGGGGTGAGGAGTATGTATTTTTCCACCACCAACCCACTGAGCAGACCTGATAGAACCCTGCCGAGCTCGTCCAGTTCCTTTCTGGCGCCAAGGCTTCCTCCCACCACCTGATACGTCACCACGTGCTTTCGTTTCGTGTGTACCCAATCTTGCATTGGCATTCTGGCGTACAAAAGCCTGGTGCATAAGAGCCATGTTCACCGGGGCTTCAAAGATCGAAGCGGGCAGCTCTATCTGTTTTAATTTCTTCCCTGCAATATCTACTACATCTACTTTTGTCATCTTTAGCTCCAAAAGCGCGGTAAATAACCCGCTGCTTCAATTTTCCCTATTGCTTCCTCGCATCTTTAATCATCACAAGCCCACCGCGAGGACCAGGCACTGAACCATTAACACCAATCAGGTTCTTTTCAACATCTATCAAAACAACCTCTACGTTTTGTGAAGTGACACGCTCATTCCCCATTCTTCCAGGCATTTTCTTGCCTTTAAAAACACGCCCCGGGGTTGTGCCAGCAGCAATTGATCCAGGAGCACGCAATCGATCTGATTGACCGTGTGTTTTTGGTCCACCTCTAAAGTGGTATCTTTTCACAACACCTGCAAAACCCTTACCCTTGCTGGTTCCCACAACATCAACACGTTTCCCCACTTCAAATTGACTCACGTCAACCTTGTCCCCAGTTTTTATTTCCGGAGTACTTGTACGAAATTCCCTTAAATACCGCAACAGGGGAATTTTGCTCTTTTCGAGATGGCCTATCTGCCCTTTGGTGAGCTTTTTTGCTTTAACTTCACCGAAACCTAATTGAACAGCGGAATACCCATCCTTTTCCGTATCACGTACCTGTGTAACATAACATGGCCCAGCTTCGATGAGAGTTACTGGAAGAGCTAATCCATCCTCATTGAATACCTGGGTCATGCCAAGTTTCTTTCCTATAAGCCCTTTAAACATCTCTTTTTTCTCCTAATGAATGTAATTTATGGAGACTGTCAGCATGGGCTCAGCCGCATCATCTCCGACTTTATAGTCAGTTTTCTGCCAGCAAGACTTTTTGATTGACCGTCCGCTGTTTCAGTAAACTCTTATAAAGCCTTTCAGTTATTAATCAAACCTGAAAATTCTACCACACTATTCTGGTTTGTACTAACAATTGGTTATAATCTTCCTAAATCTTGATTTCAATATCCACACCGGCTGGCAAATTCAAACGCATCAGCATATCAATAGTTTTAGAATCTGGATTCACTACATCAATCAATCGATTATGAGTTCTTATTTCAAAATGCTCATGTGAATCTTTATCAATGAAAGTTGACCGTCGAACAGTAAATTTTTCCAATTTTGTTGGCAAAGGTACAGGTCCAACAACTTTTGCGCCACTTCGTTCAGCGGTTTCTACAATCCGTTTCGCAGATTGATCCAACACTCGGTGATCGTATGCTTTTAATCTTATACGTATCTTTTGTTTTGCCATATTTTCTTATTCCTATTCAATAATCTCAGTGATTCTACCAGCGCCAACAGTAAGGCCGCCTTCGCGAATAGCAAAGTCAGAGCCTTGTTCAAGAGCAACGGGGATGATCAGTTCAACAACCATGTTGACGTTATCGCCAGGCATGACCATTTCAACATCCTCCGGCAGAGTGATCGTACCAGTCACATCCATCGTGCGGATGTAGAACTGCGGGCGGTAGCCAGGGAAGAATGGTTTGTGGCGTCCACCTTCATCGCGCTTCAACACATACACTTCCGCATTGAACTTGGTGTGAGGAGTGATGCTCTTGGGCGCCGCGATAACCATACCGCGTTCCACGTCAGTGCGTTCAACACCGCGCAGCAGCAAGCCAGCATTGTCACCAGCCATACCTTCGTTCAAAATCTTGTGGAACATCTCCACGCCGGTGCACACAGTGCTCATGCTCTTTTCGCGCATGCCAACGATCTCAACAGCTTCGCCAACCTTGATCTTTCCACGGTCAATTCGGCCGGTAACTACGGTGCCGCGCCCTTTGATAGAGAATACGTCCTCAACGGGCATCATGAAGGGCTTGTCCACATCACGGACTGCCTCTGGGAAGTAGGTGTCAATCGCGTCCATTAGTTCTTTGATGCATGCGTATTCTGGCGCATCCGGGTCGGTGGATTCGCTCTCCAGCGCTTTCAGCGCGCTGCCGCGAATGATGGGGATGTCATCACCGGGGAATTTGTAGAAGGTCAGCATTTCACGCAGTTCCATTTCAACCAATTCCAACAGCTCGGGATCATCCATCATGTCCACTTTGTTCAGAAACACCACGATATGAGGGACTTCAACCTGGCGGGCGAGCAGAACGTGCTCTTTGGTCTGGGGCATAGGGCCGTCAGGCGCTGCCACTACCAGAATCGCGCCGTCAATCTGCGCCGCACCGGTGATCATGTTCTTGATGTAGTCACGATGTCCGGGCATATCCACGTGCGCGTAGTGGCGATTTTCGGTCTCATATTCCACGTGCGCAATGTTGATGGTGATGCCGCGGGCTTTCTCTTCCGGCGCGTTGTCAATCGTGTCAAACGCGCGGTAATCTGCCATCCCGCGTATATTACTGTATTTGGTGATGGCTGCGGTGAGCGTGGTCTTTCCGTGGTCAATGTGACCCATTGTTCCCACGTTCATATG
>JGI24724J26744_10002278_pt1 | contig 12791 bp, 14 predicted proteins | sample Cruoilmetagenom7_FD_26744 | JGI IMG/M metagenome (IMG submission 26744)
AACACCACTGCCTGTTCCTATATCCAAAACTGACTCAAACTCCTTATTTTTAACAAATTTCGCTAGAAGGAGAGAATCAATAGAAAATCTAAATCCTGTAATGGGTTGACATATCTTGATGTTTGGAGAAAGGATTGAATCTACTGAATATTCCACTAAAGAAGACGCCAAAATTATTTTTTATATTTTTCTGCAACAGAAATCTTTAAAAGTTCACGTTTCAAAGCTATTTCGGCATGTTTAAATTTTAAGACATCCTCTTTCTTAACAGCTTCTAAAACCTTTTCCGCCTCAAGCTTCCTTTTTATAGCTTCTTCAAGATCTATCTCTCGGCCAAGCTCTGCACTTTCAGCTAAAATAACGATCTTATCATCACTTATCTCCAAAAATCCATTTTCCAGAGCTATGTATTCCACATCGCCATCCATAGCATAAGAGATCTCACCAACACGCAAAGATGTTAATAAAGGTGTATGACCTGGCAAAATACCAATGTCACCAAGCAAGCCTGGGACAACTACTTCTTCCACTTCTTCCGAAAGTAAAAGTCTGTCAGGAGAAACAAGTTCTAATAACATTTTACTATTCATAATTTTTGTACGTTATAAATTTTTAGCTTTATCATACACTTCCTCTAACCCTCCAACCATATAAAACGCCTGTTCAGGGATATCATCACAGTTTCCTTCTAACACTTTTTTAAAATCTTTAACTGTATCGTCTAGTTTAACATATTTTCCCTTCATACCGGTAAATTGTTCTGCAACATGAAAAGGTTGGGATAAAAATCTCTGCATCTTCCTAGCCCTTGTTACGGTTAACTTATCTTCATCAGAAAGCTCTTCCATCCCTAAAATAGCTATAATATCCTGTAACTCTTTGTATCTCTGCAAAATTTGTTGAACCCCTCTGGCAATTTTATAATGTTCCTCTCCAACTATGTTGGGATCTAATATTCTAGAGGTTGAGTCAAGTGGATCAACGGCAGGATAAATTCCTAATTCCGCAATCTGCCTGGATAACACAGTGGTGGCATCCAAATGCGCAAAAGTTGTAGCAGGAGCAGGATCTGTTAAATCATCTGCAGGGACATAAACTGCTTGAACAGAGGTAATAGAACCTTTATTAGTAGATGTAATTCTCTCCTGAAGCTCCCCCATTTCCGTTCCTAATGTAGGCTGATACCCCACAGCTGAAGGCATACGTCCCAACAAGGCTGAAACCTCCGAACCAGCCTGTGAAAAACGAAAGATATTATCTACAAAAAGCAAAACATCCTGACCATATGTATCCCTAAAATATTCGGCAACCGTAAGNCCTGTCAGNCCTACCCTCATTCTAGCGCCTGGAGGTTCATTCATTTGTCCATAAACAAGAGCAACTTTATCCAGAACACCAGATCCTTTCATTTCCAGCCACAAATCATTTCCTTCCCGTGTCCTCTCCCCTACTCCACTAAAAACAGAGTGTCCCCCATGTTCCTTAGCAATATTGTTTATAAGTTCCATGATTAAAACAGTTTTACCAACACCAGCACCACCGAAAAGGCCTGTTTTACCCCCTTTTGTATAGGGTTCTAACAGGTCTATAACCTTAATCCCTGTCTCTAAAATTTCATAGCTTGTATCCTGTTCTTCAATAGATGGCGCAGGCCTATGTATGGGCCAGTAATCCTCAGCGTCAATTTTACCCTGCTCGTCGACAACATCACCCGTAACATTTATTATTCTTCCCAACACTCCTTTGCCTACAGGCGTTGTAATAGGTTTGCCTGTGTCCACTACCTCCATCCCTCTGACAAGTCCTTCCGTTGATGTCATAGCAACAGCTCTAACGAGATTATCACCCAGATGTTGCTCCACTTCACACATAACAAATCTATCAGCTTTTTTATCTTCAATTTTTACAGCGTTATATATCGCCGGAAGTTTTCGTTCAAACCTGATATCAAGAACCGGCCCTATTATCTGAGCTATTTTTCCCACATTTTCCATGTACTACTCCACAACTTTTTATTTTTATGAACTTACTTAATAAATATTACCTCAAAGCCTCTGCTCCATTTACAATATCTAGAATTTCCTTTGTAATAGAGGACTGCCTCACCTTGTTATATTGAAGAAGAAACCTATCTATCATTTCTCCGGCATTCCTGGTTGCATTATCCATTGCGGCCATTCTTGCACCATGCTCCCCTGCCACAGACTGCAATAATTTACCATATATGATAAAATTCAGATATCTGGGCATAATTTCTTTCAGCAATATATCTGCAGATGGCTCATAAAGATAATCCACATAAGATTCATTAGAAACATCTTTACTAACTGGCAATACCTTAATAACCTCTGGAACGTGGTATATAACGGACTTAAACTCATTGGAAATAATGTATATTTCGTCAACATTTGACTCTAAAAACTGGTCCATTATATGATTGCCCATTGTTACTGCATCATCGTAGGTAACATGCCCCAAAAGTGTTATATACTCTTTAATAATGTTAACCTTTCTACGTCTCAAAGCAAAATAGAGGCTTTTACCAACACAAACTACTTTTACCTCCTTATCCTTGTGCATATCTATGAATTGCAAAGTTTTCTTTAGGACATTAGAATTAAATGCACCACAGAGTCCTCTATCTGAAGCAATAGCAAGAACACATATACTTTTAACGTCTTTTTTCTTTTCAATAAAGGGATGCGCTTCCGGGTTAACTCTTTTACTTATATTTCTGGCTAGATCCTTAATTTTTAAGGCATAAGGTTTTGCCGCTTCCATCCTCTCCTGTGACTTCTTAAGCTTCGCAGCAGAAACCATCTTCATCGCACCCGTTATCTTCTGGGTACTTTTAATAGACTTTATTTTTCTTTTTATATCTCTTAGGTTAGGCATATTATAACTACTAAAATTTTGATTGTGCTTTAAATTCTATCACAATCTTCTTTAGTTCTTCCATATTTTCATCTGACAACACTGCACTTTTATTAAGTTCCGTCAAAAACTCCTCACAGTTGATTTTAACATAATTAAGAAATTCCTTTTCAAATACTCTTACCTTATCAGTAGGGACATCATCTAAAAAACCATGTATCCCCGTAAAGATAGAGATAATCTGTTCAATAGCTGTCATAGGTGCATATTGGTCCTGTTTCAAAAGTTCAACTAATTTTGCTCCCCTGGTAAGCTGTGCCTTGGTTGCAGCATCAAGATCACTGCCAAACTGTGCGAATGCTGCAAGCTCTCTATATTGAGCAAGGTCAAGTCTGAGTCTTCCCGCTACCTGCTTCATCGCCTTGACTTGTGCAGCACCTCCAACCCTTGATACAGATAATCCAACACTTACAGCAGGCCTGACACCAGCATAAAACAGATCACCTTCCAGATATATCTGACCATCTGTTATAGATATTACATTAGTGGGGATATAAGCTGCAACATCACCTGCCTGAGTTTCAACAATAGGGATAGAGGTTAAAGAACCTGACCCATATTTCTCCCCAAACTTTGCTGCGCGTTCCAGTAATCTGGAATGCAGATAAAAGACATCTCCTGGATATGCTTCCCTGCCGGGTGGTCTTCTCAGTAACAATGAAAGCTGCCTGTAAGCCGTAGCATGCTTTGAAAGATCGTCATAAATAACCAGTGCATGCTTCCCCTTATCCCTGAAATATTCTGCCATTGTACATCCTGCAAAAGGGGCGATATATTGTAAGGGTGCTGGTTCACTGGCAGTTGCAGCAACTACTATGGTATAATCCATTGCTCCATGCTTTGTCAATGTATCAACTACTCTAGCCACTGTGGATCTTTTTTGTCCAATAGCAACATAAATACAGTACACGTCTGAACCTTTCTGATTAATTATGGTATCAAGAACGATTGCTGTCTTGCCTGTCTGTCTATCACCTATAATAAGTTCCCTTTGTCCTCTACCTATGGGGATCATAGAATCGATTGCCTTAATCCCTGTCTGAATAGGCTCGCTTACAGGCTGTCTCATAACAATACCTGGAGCAATTTTTTCAATGACATCATATTTGTCAGACTCTATAGGTCCCTTCCCATCAACAGGTATACCGAGAGAATTCACAACTCTTCCCAATAACTTATCACCTACAGGAACAGAAGCAATTCTACCAGTCCTGGTAACGGTGTCCCCTTCTTTGATATGTTCATAATTACCCATTATAACAATCCCTGCATTATCTTCTTCCAAGTTCATTGCAATACCATAAACATCCCCAGGAAGTTCCACCAACTCACCTGCCATAATATTATCTAATCCATACACCTTAGCTATACCGTCACCTGCTGATAAAATGGTTCCTGCCTCTTTAACAGATAGCTTTTGCTGATAATTTTTTATCTCTTCTTTTATAATATTAGTAATCTCATCCGCTTTAATCTGCATTATCTGAACTCCTTATATTAACTGATTAATCTTTTCTCAATATCATTAAGATATCCGCTTATACTCATATCAACCAAATTGTTTTTAATTTTTGCTATAAATCCACCTATAATGAGACTGTCTACAGATAAATTCAGATCCACATTATAACCTGAGAGCGATTTTAATACATCTTTCACAGCGCCCAGATTGATGTCACTAATATTCCCGGCTACAACAACGTCAGCCTCAACAATACCTTGGGATTCTTTAACAAGATATTTAAGATACTGAAAAATATCCTTGATCAACGTTGCTCTTTTTTTCTCTATAAGCATCAGGGAAAAATTACATAACAAATCACAAAATTCCCCTTTTTTAGCAATAAGATCAAAAAACTTTTTCTTTTCCAAAAAACTAACTAATGGAGTCGTTATAAAGCTCTCAATAGAAACTTCAGAGCCTATCACATCTATAAAACAATTAAAATCATCCATTAGTTTTGGGACAATATCCAATTCACACGATAGTTCAAACAAAGCTCTTGCATATCTTTTTGCAACAATACTACTAAACACTTATTTGACCAGCCTTTTAAGCAGATATTCCATAACAACATCCTGTTTATCTTTAGTAACAACATTTGCCAATTTATTTCTAGCCTTTTCCATAACTAACTTACCTGTCTCATTTTTTAAGGTTCTATGTTTTTTTAAAATCTCAAAGTCAATTGTTTTTGAATATAAATCTTTGATTTTCTCGATATTATTGTTAGTCTCTTCAAGAATATTCTTTTTTTCAATCTCAACAATCTTCATATGCTTTTCTTTCATCACACCTATTTCACTTTCAAGATTTTTCAATTTAGCCTTATAGGATATAATCTTACTATTAGCTTCCGTTTTTAACCTTATAGCTGTCTCAATTGAATCTTTGATATTACCCGTTCTGCTTCCCATAAAACCAATAAAAGGTTTTTTAATAACCCTGTACATTATATAAATAAAAACAGCAAATGTAATAGTTCTCCATATGAGGCCTGACACATCAGGGCTGTTGTGAGCAGCCTCTTCTCCGTTTGCAAATAGCACAAAAGGGAACAAATAAAAAATTAAAAACATCCATATTATCTTCATCTGTTTTTACTACCTTCCCATTTCATGCCACCAAGCAGCACATGGAGAACATCCTCTGATAACATATCTATATCCTTTTCAATACCAGTCTTTGCTTCTTCATATTGTAGAGTTAACTCATCTTTAAATTCTTGCATTTTTTTATCAAGATTATCTTTTACTCTGTTGATTTCTGCATTAGCTTCCTTTTCAGCTTTCACGATGGCACTGTTCCTATGGCTTAAGAGATCATTTTTGACATCATCAATTCTTTTTTCGTAATCTCTTTTATTCTTTTCCAGTTCATCTTCAAATGTTTTAGCATCATCACTTAAGAGCGCTATCTTTCTGTCTCTCTTATCTATAGTTCTCATTACCGGTTCCAATATCATTTTCTTAGACAGAAAGAAAATAATAACAAAATTTATCATTTGCAGTATTACAGTATAGTCTAAACTAATCACATATCACCTTATTGGCAGAATAAACAGTTTTACAACTATTTTTTTAATATTTCAAGACCTGACAGTGATTTTTTTTCGATAAATTCAAGTGAAGCTCCACCGCCAGTCGATAGATGGCTTATTTTCTTATCAACACCAGCCTTTTTTATGGCGCTCACTGAATCTCCACCACCCACAACAACAGTGGCATCCAGTTTTGCCAGATTTTCAGCCATTAAAAAAGTACCATCAGAAAATTGTTTTTTCTCAAAAACGCCCATAGGCCCATTCCACAAGACTGTTTTACAATCTTCCAGGTTATCTAAATAATATTTTACAGTCTTTCTCCCTATATCAAATCCCGACATACCGTCATCAATATCCACTTTATCAGTATATATTGGGTCCCCATCAATATTTACAGCAACTATGTGATCAAATGGAGTAAATATTGTCACGTTATTATCTTTTCCTATATCATAAATTTCGCCTACAACTTCAACTAAATCTTCTTCAACAAGTGATGTCCCTATTTTATTACCTTTATATCTTAAAAAAGTGTACGCCATGGCACCACCAATAAATAATTTATCAACGATATTCATCATACTTTTGATAACACCTATTTTATCACTTACCTTGGCACCACCAAGTATTGCTGCGAAAGGCCTTTCAGGATCTTTCAGCAGCTTTTCTATATACATAACTTCTTTTTCAACTAAGAAACCGAGCCCTTTGGAAGGACTAAGATTAGGCAATCCGTATACCGAAGCATGTTTTCTATGACAAGTCCCAAATGCATCGTTTATATATATCTCTGTGATTCTTTTCAACGATGAAACAAATTCCGGAGAATTATTCGTTTCCCCCGGATAAAATCTCAGGTTTTCCAATAACAGCACCTCACCATTTTTCAAGGTATCTACGGCATTTTCAACCTTCTCCCCGATGCAATCATCTACAAAATAAGCTTTGAGAAATTTTTCTGATATATATTTCGCAACGGGTTCAAGCGAATATTTTGTGACCCTCTCCCCCTTAGGCCTGCCAAGATGAGATGCCAGGATTACCCTGGCACCCTGACTTATAGCATATTCTATCGTGGGCAGAGCTGCCCTGATTCTGGTATCATCTCCGATATTTCCATCTTTTATAGGAACATTAAAATCCACTCTCAGAAAAAGTTTTTTCCCTTTCAAATTGAAATCTTTTATTGTTTTGTATTCACGCATAAATAAGCACCTTTTAACCTTTACAAATCTCCACTAAAATACAAAAAGAGCTATAATACTTTAAGAGCTAAATCTACTACCCTGTTAGAATAGCCCCATTCGTTATCGTACCAACTAAACACCTTTACTAGATTATCGACAACTTTAGTCAATGAAGAATCAAAAATAGATGAAAAGGGATTCCCATTGATATCACAGGAAACAAGAGGTTCATCTGTATATTGCAATATACTCTTCATATCTCCCTCTGCCATCTTCAAAACTTCGCTATTTATCTCATCGACAGTTGCAGCCTTTTCTAATACACAGGTCAAATCTACAATTGATACATTTGGGGTAGGAACTCTTATGGCAAGACCATCAAGTTTTCCCTTAAGTTCTGGAATGACAACACCGATAGCTTTTGCTGCCCCTGTTGAGGTTGGAATCATTGATACAGCAGCGGATCTTGCCCGTCTCAGGTCTTTATGAGGGAAGTCAAGTATTCTCTGATCATTTGTGTATGAATGAGTTGTTGTCATAAGCCCATACTTTATCTCAAAGTTATCATTCAAAATTTTTGCTATAGGTCCAAGACAGTTTGTAGTACAAGATGCATTTGATATTATATGGTGCTTATTTTTATCGTACTCATCAAAATTCACACCCAACACAACGGTTATATCAGGATCTGGAGAAGGCGCACTTATAATAACCTTTTTAGCTCCAGCATCTAAATGCATTGAAGCCTGAGCTTTTTTCGTAAATATACCGGTAGACTCTATAACAACATCCACATCCAACGCTTTCCATGGTAAAGCAGATGGATCTCTTTCAGCCAATATACGAATTTCTCTGCCATTAACGACCAAAGAATCTTTTGTATATCCTATCTCAAAAGGAGCTTTCCCATGCACTGAGTCATATTTCAATAGATGGGCCATAGTTTTTGGATCTGTCAAATCATTAATAGCTACAAAATTAATACCAAGATCCTTACCTAAAGCAGCTCTAAAAGCACACCTTCCTACCCTTCCAAAACCATTAATACCAATGTTAACCGACATTTCCTTCCTCCTTAATTAAATTAGTTTTTATTATTTCTATCTGGCCTAAAATAAAGTTGATAACGCTCTCCATCCCTTCCTTATCTATATCTTTTCTATTATTTATTACGTTAATCATTCTTTCAATGCCATATACAGACTTTTGATTTAAATCACTAATTTTTTCATCATAATTCTCTGTTTTTGTTTTATAGTTTAAAAAGGTTCTCTGTAACAATCTATTTTGTGTCTCCATTTTTTGCATTCTTGATTTAAGAGCAATAAGTTCCTTTACATTATTCAGCTCCAGCAGCCTTTTTAACAAGGCAGATAATTTGTCCGCAAAATTGCTCGTTTTATCGTATTCATTGTGCAGATTTTCATATTCTTTTTTTAATTCACCCATTTCCTTTATATCGTTAATGCGCATCTTTGAAACTATCTTTACCTGTTCATCTGATTTTTTCAAAGATTCAAGAACTTGAACATATTCTGTAATGTCATAGAGCATCTCCCCTGCCGTATCAACAGTTGATCCATCACCAGGCAATGAGTAAAGGAGCTGCTCAAAAACAAACTCGCTACCATTCATTACATGCTCAACATTCTGTACATATTGTTTTTTTTCATCAATAACATAATTTAGTTTACACCAGGGACAAGGCTCATCAAAACCAAAAATCAGATCATAGCATTTTTTGTATCTTATCTCTTCATCATCAGTTACGTTCACAAATTCTAACAACATACTATTTGCTTTAACAATTTCATAACTTTTGTTAACTGCAAACAAAGGGACATTGAAACCGTTCATCAATTTTTTATAAATATCCCTTTCTATACTACCCGTTTCTAACTTATCATGGGCAGTATCCTCATCTGAGAACGCGTTGTCTTTTATAATTTCAGACTGATTCACATTGTTGCTTGATAATGTGGCAGCCCCAACCTTTGATATACTGCTAACGTACAGATTAAAAACATTTTTTAGTACGTTTTCTATAAAATTACTTAAGCCTTTTGTACCAAACAACGCCGGCATTATAAATACAACATCTTTTTCACATATTTTATTCCTGAAAATGTAGAAAGTAACAACTTTGTTATTCTTCTTAAAAAAATAGACATCTTTTTCTCTACCCATTATTGTCTCTTCTAAATAAGCAGGCCTAGCTGTTTCACTTATAACGCCTTTATATATTGAATAAAAAGCGCCCTGTTCAAAGATATAACAATAAAAGGGGAAGTCATAGCAACCTGACAAAAAAGCACAGAACTCTTCCAGCTCTCTACTCACTAGAAAACACCTTTGGCAATAATGTATAAATCAACAGAATCAGCCCCTGACAACTTAAGTTGTTTAGCGCATTCCTTAGAAGTAGCGCCAGACGTGTATATATCATCAACTAATAAAATTTTCAATCCTAAAACGTCCTTCACTGTTAAAAAAGATTCTTTCACATTATTCATTCTTGCTTTCTTTGACAATTTCCACTGGTATTCAGTTTTTCTTCCCCTCTTTAAAGCTTTCACCAAAGGAACTGAACTGCCTCTTGAAATTATTTTTGCTGCAATATCCGAAGGATGAAACAACCTTGTCATTTTCCTGGAAAAATGTGAGGGAACCGGTGCAATCATGTCGTACTGACTAAAGTCAAGCAGTTTTATTTTGTTATACAACAACAATTTTAAATAAGCGCATGACTTGAAATTATCCTTAAATTTAATCGTTTTCAACAATGTTTTCATGGATGATTTATACCAATAATTTACATATATGAAATCGAAATCTTTTTTATCATAGCAATGTCCACAAAAGTTAACACTTTGATCAAGAGGAAAACCGCATCCAGAACAGATGTTTGAGACCTCATAAAATTCTGTTTTACATTTGTCACAAAATAAACTGCTTAATAAGATTTTCTTTTTACAGTTGATGCAGTTATGACTAAAAATTTCTCTAAGCAATTAACGAGTTTCCTGTCATTGCTTCCGGTTTTGGGATACCCATTATATCAAGCATTGTAGGAGCAATGTCAGCTAAACTTCCTATCCTGTTCACCAGTTTACATTCATAATTATTAATAATAAAAGGGACTGGATTAGTGGTATGAGCAGTATGCGGTTGATCATGTTCATAGTCCCACATCTGTTCACAATTACCATGGTCGGCAGTTACCAATAATGGAACATTTTTGCTTTCGGTTAAACCAATAATCTCACCCAAACAATCATCAACTGTTTTACAAGCTTTTATTGCTGCGGACTCCACACCAGTATGGCCAACCATGTCAGGGTTTGCAAAGTTCATAATAAATACATCCATATCATCATCACAGAATCTTTCCTTGAATTTGGAAGTCACTTCAAACACACTCATTTCAGGTTTTAAATCATAGGTGGGCACATCTCTTGGAGAAGCCACTAAGATTCTTTCTTCTTTATCAAATACTAATTCTCTGCCACCATTAAAAAAAAATGTTACATGAGCATATTTTTCTGTTTCAGCTATTCTTAGCTGTCTTAGCCCTTCTCTGCTTACTATTTCACCAAAAATATCTTTAAGAACTTCAGGGGGAAATGCAACAGGGCAGGTAAACGCCTTCTCATATTCTGTCATAGTCATAAAATGAACATTTGGAATGTCACTACGGTTAAAACCACTAAAAGAGTTATCTATAAAGGATGATGACATCTCCCTGGCCCTATCTGATCTAAAGTTAAAGAAAAATATACCATCTCCATCCTTTACCGAACCATCCACGTTATCAACTACCGAAGGTTCTATAAATTCATCGCTATTACCTTTTGTATAATTACGATTAACAGCATCTATAGCATTCTTACAGCTTAATCCATCTAAAAACCTTATAGCTTTAAAGGCTCTTTCTACTCTGTCCCATCTTTGGTCTCTATCCATGGCGAAATATCTTCCTGTAACTGTAGCAATCTGACCAAAATGTATATCATTTGTCAAAAAGTGTTCCAAATCCTTTATATAATTAATGCCACTGTTAGGAGGGGTGTCTCTTCCATCCATAAATGCGTGTATATACACCTCTTTTACACCACTTTTCTTTGCTACCTTTAGAAATCCTTTCAAATGGTTAATATGACTATGCACACCTCCATCACTTAACAAACCCATAAAATGTAACCTTCCGGTACCATTTTTTATAGTATTAAGAAAATCCAGAAATTGCTCGTTTTGGTCTATCATGCCTGTATCAACAGCTTCATTGATTTTTAAGAGATCTTGGTATACAACCCGCCCAGCCCCAATATTAGTATGACCAACTTCAGAGTTTCCCATCTGACCTTGGGGGAGGCCTACCATTTCACCACTAGCACTCAAAAGCGTATGAGGACACTTATTCCAAATATAATTAAAGTTCTTAGGATAAGATAGTGCTACCGCATTATGTTGAACTTCCTTCCTATATCCCCAACCATCAAGAATTAGTAATACTATTTTTTTTGATAACATAAGACAGTATTCACATTACATTTTGATCTTTCCGGTTTTTTCAAGCTCCGACTTACATTCTGTACAGTACCTAGCAAAGGGAACATATTCTAATCTTTTTTCTTCTATATCGTCCTCACATTCAATACAAATGCCATAGCTCTTACTCTCAATCCTCTGTAATGCCTGTTCAACTAATTTGAGTTTAAGAGCATCGGTTTCCACCCTTCCAAGAACTATATTTTTAGCATATAGATTATACGCTTCATCACCGAAATCTTTTCCTTCTCCTTTTCCCAGATTAGCTGCCTCAGCATATTTTTGACGTAACGTGCTTATTAATTCTTTTTTTAACTGCAATAATTTTTGTTTATAATATTCAAGTTGTTTTTTATCCATACCTCAACTCCTACCTGCAAGAATATACATAGTTATTTTGATCCTAATGAATATATGCAATTTTCGCCACGCTTAGTCATATTTATATATACATCCCTTCTAAATAGAGTATATATGAATAGTTATAAAAATGAGGTACTATATTAGATATTGTACTAATGTCAATATTAAAATTGAGAATGTTAATAGAACTCAAAATCTCAGTGATGTAGCTTTATATATTTAAATTCAATTTAATATTGACTTATCAGGAATAAGTATAGATTAGAATAAAGCATGGAGGATATAAAATGATGAAGAAAGATGTATTACAATCAAAAAAAGAATTAGTACTGATAAAAAACTTTAATGAAACAAGCTCTGAGGAATTTTCTGAAAAAAGTTTAACAAACCTGGAAAAAGATATAGTGAGTTCATACGAAGGAATGAATAGTCAAGATAAAAAATGGGTTGACGAGGAATATGCCAACTGGCTCGGTACTTATTTAGAAATTTCTAATGATAATTCTTGCAGGTGTGACTGCAATTGCGCGTGCAGTTAATTTTATAGTAACCAGAAGCATGATTAATATAATTTCGGAGAGATAATAATGTTTTCTAAAACTAATCAGACGTTTTTCCACGTTGTGTTTATCTTTTTATTTATAGACATACTGTTTCTTACAAAATCAGTTTTCCCATGCACAATTGCAGTAGTTTCATCAAAAGCAACCGTTGA
>JGI24724J26744_10002284_pt1 | contig 12778 bp, 10 predicted proteins | sample Cruoilmetagenom7_FD_26744 | JGI IMG/M metagenome (IMG submission 26744)
CCGGCGATGATGAGTTTTGCCACGCCGGGGCTGGCCAATCTGTGGCTGATCGCCACCAAGGATACCGCCCTCTTGGCGATTGTCGGCTTTAGCGAGCTGACCCTTGAAACCCGACAGGCGGCCGGCAGCACGCGCGCCTATTTCACCTTCTTTTTGGCCGCCGGCGCGCTTTACCTGATCGTGACCCTGTTTTCCGGCGCGTTTTTCGCGCGGATCGAGAAATGGGCGCGACGCGGCCAGCCCTCGCTCAAGGGGGGCACGAAATGACCGGCTGGCGCGCCTTCCTGCAACCGCATCGCATCTTTCTGATGGCGCTCTTTGCCGGGCTGATCCTCTGGTGCGCCCTGTCGCTTCGCTGGGACTGGCTGCCGGAATACGCGCCGCTTGCGCTTGAGGGGTTGTGGCGCACGATCTGGATTTTGGTGGTCACAACGGTGCTTGGCTTTGCCCTCGCCGTGCCGCTTGGATTGGCACAGGCGATCGGGCCATGGTATCTGTCGGCCCCGGCAAAGGCATTCTGCACGGTGATCCGGGGCACGCCGCTCTTGCTGCAAATCTGGCTTTTATATTACGGGCTTGGCTCGCTTTTTCCGCAATTCCCGTGGATTCGCGGCTCTGAGCTTTGGCCCTATCTGCGTCAGGCCTGGCCCTATGCGGTGCTGGCCCTCACCCTGTCCTATGCGGGTTATGAGGGCGAGGTGATGCGCGGCGCCTTTGCCTCGGTCAACAAGGGCCAGCTTGAGGCCGCGCGCGCCTTTGGCATGCCGCGCCGGACCATATTCCGCCGGATCTGGCTGCCGCAGGCGATTCGCAACGTCCTGCCGACGCTTGGCGGCGAAACCATCCTGCAACTCAAGGCGACGCCGCTTGTGGCGACGATCACGGTGATCGAGATTTATTCGGTCTCAAGCCGGGTGCGCTCGGACACCTTCATTGTCTATGAGCCGCTGCTTTTGCTGGCGCTGGTCTATATGATCATCGCCGGGATCATCGCGCTTGCGTTCAAAAAGATCGAAGACCGCGTGCCCGACCGCCCGCGCCGGGGCCAATCCTAACAGAGGTCGCCCATCGCACCTATGCGCCCGACACGGCCCAAAGCCGACTGTCCGGCGCCGGTGCGGGCCTGAGCGATAACGACTAACCCGCCTCAGCCAGCCGCGCCACATAGCGCGCCAGCGTGTCGATTTCGAGGTTGACCATATCCCCGGGCGCCACATCGCCCCATGTGGTCACCTCTTTGGTGTGGGGGATGAAGTTGATGCCGAACTCACAGCCCGAGACCTCGTTGACCGTCAGCGATGTCCCGTTGAGCGCGACCGACCCCTTGGAGGCGATGAACCGCGCCAGGTCTTTGGGCGCGCGCAGGGTCACGCGGGTGCTGTCGCCCTCGTCGCGCAGGCCCACCACCTCGGCCAGGCCATCGACATGACCCGACACGATATGACCGCCAAGTTCGTCCCCGACCTTAAGCGCGCGTTCAAGGTTGACACGCCGCCCCTCGGCCCATGCCGAAAGGTTGGTCTTTGAGACCGTCTCGGCCGAGATATCCACGTCAAACCAATCGGAGCCAAGCGCCACCACCGTCAGGCACACCCCGTCACAGGCAATCGAGGCCCCGATATCGACATGGGCCGTGTCATAGCCGGTGGCGATGCGCGCGCGCAGATCGCCGCGTTGTTCAACCTGCCGGATGCGGCCCACATCCGTAACGATGCCAGTAAACATTTAACCTGTCTCCCCTAGTCTCATTCTTTCGACCTAGCGATGGCGCACGGCCATGGCAAGCAAGCGGCGCATCCGGGGGCTTATTTTTGCCAGATTGCTGCGCTATGAGGGGCATGGTGAGTTGGAAAGGACAGCAAGGGCCATGACAGGTCTGGCCGGTCAAAACCGCGCGTTCCTGTTTCTTCAGGGGCCGCACGGGCCATTTTTTCGACGACTCGGGCAGATGCTGCACCGGGCCAATGCGCAGGTCTGGCGCGTGGGCTTCAACGCCGGCGATCAGGCCTTCTGGCGCGACCGCAACACCTATATCCCCTATACCGGCAGCGCCGACGACTGGCCCGACACCTTTCGCCGGGTCCTGAGCGACAAGAAGATCACCGATATCGTGCTTTACGGCGACACCCGCCCCATTCACGCACAGGCCATCGAGATCGCGCGCGCTGCGGGTCTGACGGTGCATGTCTTTGAAGAGGGCTATATGCGGCCCTATTGGGTGACTTATGAGCGCGATGGCACCAATGGCAACTCAAAGCTGATGGAAATGAGCGTGCAACAGATGCGCGCGGCGCTGGAAAACTCGGATATGGACACCGCCCTGCCGCCGGCAAGCTGGGGCGACATGCGCCAGCATATTTTCTATGGCGCGCTTTATCACGGGTTTGTCCTGCTCAAGAACCGGCGCTATCGCAATTTCCGCCCGCACCGCGCGCTCAGCGTACGGGAGGAATTTCACCTCTATATCAAGCGCCTGTTGCTGATGCCAATGCAGGCGGTCGAACGCCGGCTTGCCACCTGGCGCATTCGCCATGGCGGCTTTCCCTATCATCTTGCGCTGTTGCAGCTTGAACATGACGCATCGTTTCAGGCGCATTCGCCGTTCTCAAGCATGACCGACTTTCTGGAAACCGTGATCGAGGGCTTTGCCCTTGGCGCGCCGCCGCATCATCATCTGGTGATCAAGGCGCATCCGCTTGAGGATGGCCGCGCGCCGATCCGCAGCGAATTGCGCCGCCTTGTGCGCGTCCATGGCGTGCAGGGCCGGGTACATTATGTGCGTGGCGGCAAGCTTGCACAACTTCTGGATGAAGCCCGCAGCGCCGTCACAGTCAATTCCACCGCCGCACAACAGGTGCTGTGGCGCGGCATCCCGCTGCGCACCTTCGGTCAGGCGGTTTATGCCAAACCCGAGTTCGTGAGCACCAAACCGCTGCGTGATTTCTTTGCCGGCGCCGAACGCCCGGACCGGCGCGCCTATACCGATTACCGCCGCTATCTGCTTGAAACCAGCCAGATCGCAGGCGGGTTTTATTCGGCGCGGGGCAGGCGTCAATTGCTGCGTCAGGCGGTCGATATGATGCTCGCGCCCGAAGATCCCTACGACGCGCTCAAATCCGGCACCGCGGCNCCACGGCAACAGTTGCGGATTGTCCCCTGACCTCTGGTTTCAGTAACACTGGATTTTAACTTACGATTCCTGTAGGTTGATAAAAAAAGACCGAGGCAGAACAAAAACAGGTCGAGGAGACCGAGCAGTGAAATCCCAACATTCCCGATGGGCGAAGCCCGTCGCCGCTTTGGCCATTGCGTCAATCGTGGCCTCTTGTGGCGTCCTGCCCCGCGTCGGACCGAACAAACGTGAAATTTACGCGGGCTCTGTTCAACGGCAGGGCGACGCCTTTGTCGTTACGGTGAACGACCGCGTGACCCGTGCCACCGCCGTGCAGCCAGCCCTTGGATTTACAGATGATTTCAAGAATGCAGGCCTGCTTGGCTCAGATACCATCAGCCCCGGTGACACGCTTGGCCTGACCATCTGGGAAAACGTCGATGACGGGCTTCTGGCCAGCGAGACCAGCAGCCAGACCATTCTGGAAGAGGTACAGGTCGACGGTTCGGGCTTTGTCTTTGTGCCCTACGCGGGACGCATCCGCGCCGCCGGCAACTCGCCCGAGGGCATCCGCCGTATCATCACCGCCAAGCTTGACGAACAAACCCCCGACCCGCAGGTCGAGGTGCGCCGTCTTGCCGGCAACGGCTCAACCGTGGCGCTGAGCGGGGCGGTCGGCGCGCAGGGCGTCTATCCGATCGAGCGGCCCACGCGCACGCTCTCTAACATGATTGCCTCGGCCGGGGGGATCGCCATCGAACCCGAGGTTGCCCAGATCACCGTGATCCGGGGCGACAAGCGCAGCAAGGTCTGGTTTCAGGACCTGTTCAAATATCCGCAATTCGACATCGCGCTTCGTGGGGGCGACCGGGTTCTGGTCGAGGCCGACACCCGCGCCTATACCGCCCTTGGCGCAACCGGCGCACAGGCCCGCGTGACCTTTGAAACCCAGACCCTGAGCGCCATCGAGGCGATCGCACAGGTTGGCGGCCTGACCACCACCGCCGCCGATCCGACAGGTGTTTTCGTGCTGCGCAACGAGCCTGCGGAAATCGCCAATCAGGTGCTGGCGCGCGATGATCTCGTCGGCGCGCAGCGGATGATTTATGTGCTCGACCTGACCAAGCCCAACGGCATGTTTGTCGCGCGTGATTTTGCNGTCCGCGACGATGACACGCTCTATGTGACNGAAGCGCCCTTCGCCCAATGGGCCAAGGTCATCGCNGCCCTCACCGGCACACTTGGTGCGGTTGGTTCGTTCTCGACCGCAGGCGACACGCTTAGCGGCAGTGGGCTCTGACACCGCGCACATATCTGAGCCCGCCGGGACTACCACATCCCGGCGGGTTTTCTATTACAACGCCGGATTTCTGCGCCAGCGCCGCATCCGCCGCATCCTGTCGCTTGCGGGCTATGACCTGACGCTTGGCAAACCCGGCCCCGATGATCTGATCGCGGTCTGGGGCCACAGCCCCTATGCGCATCGCGGCGAGGCCATGGCCCGGCGCAGCGGCGCGGGGCTGATCCGGGTCGAGGATGCCTTTTTGCGCTCGCTGCATCCCGGACGCGACGGCGAGCCGCCGCTTGGCCTTGTGATCGACCATCGCGGCGCGGCGTTTGACAGCGCGCAGCCTTCTGATCTTGAAATTATTCTAAAGACGCACCCGCTGGATGACACCGCGCTTCTGGACCGCGCGCGCGCAGGCATCGCACGTCTGGCCGAGGCGCATCTGTCGAAATACAACGCCTTTGACCCAAGGCACCCCTGCCCCGATCCGGGCTATGTTCTGGTGATCGACCAGACCCGTGGTGATGCCAGCGTCACATTTGGCGGCGCCGACGCCAATACGTTTCGCGAGATGCTCTATTACGCGCAAGAGGACAATCCCGGCGCGCGTATCCTGATCAAGACCCATCCCGAAACCGATGCCGGGCACCGTCAGGGCTATTTCAGCGCCAGCGACGAAACCGACCGCATCACCCTGTTCAGCGATCCAGTCAGCCCTTGGGCCCTGCTTGAGGGCGCAATCGCGGTCTATACCGTCACCTCGCAACTCGGCTTCGAGGCGATTTTCGCAGGTCATCGCCCGAGGGTCTTTGGCCAGCCCTTCTATGCCGGCTGGGATCTGAGCGATGATCGCCATCCGCTCCGCCTTGAGCGGCGCGCGCGCAACCTGACGCGGGTGCAGCTTTTTGCCGGGGCGATGCTGCTCTATCCCAAATGGTACGACCCCTATCGCGACTGCCTGTGCGATCTTGACACCGCAATCAGCACGCTTGAGGCCGAAACCCGCGCCTGGCGCGAGGATCACAAGGGCTGGGCCGCCTATGGCATGCGCCTGTGGAAACGCGCGCCGCTTCAGCGGTTTTTTGGGCGGTATCGCCAGTTGAAATTCCCCAAATCCGCCAGCGCCCTGCCGGATCGCCCGGCGATGGTCTGGGCCTCCAGACCCGAAGTCGGCCCGCCGGGCGCGGTGCGTATCGAGGACGGGTTCCTGCGCTCGCGCGGGCTTGGCGCCGATCTGGTGCCGCCGCTCTCGCTGGTCGCCGACGACCTTGGCATTTATTACGATCCCGCTTGCGAAAGCCGCCTTGAGCGGCTGATTGCCCTGCGCGCCGACCTGCGCCCCGATCAGCGCTTGCGCGCCGAAGGCGTGATCGGGCGGCTGACCGGCGCGGGTCTGAGCAAGTACAACCTTGGCGGCGCCCTGCCCGATCTTCCGCCGGGCCATCGCATTCTGGTGCCCGGTCAGGTCGAGGATGACGCCTCGATCCGGCTTGGGGCGGGGCCGGTCAACACCAATCTGGCGCTGCTGGAACTGGTGCGTGACAAGAACCCCGGCGCGGTGATCCTCTACAAACCCCACCCCGATGTCGAGGCGGGCCTGCGCCCCGGCGCGATTGACCCCGAGCGCATGGGCACGCTGGCCGATCTGGTGGTGGGTGGCACCGATCCGGCCGCGCTTCTGGCCGAGGTTCAGGAGGTCTGGACCATGACTTCGCTGCTGGGGTTCGAGGCGCTGTTGCGCGGCGTGCCCGTCACCACCACCGGCGCGCCGTTCTATGCCGGCTGGGGCCTCACGCGCGATCTTGGCACGCCGCCGCCGCGGCGTCGCGCGCGCCCGACGCTTGCGGGATTGGTGCATGCCACGCTGATTGATTATCCGCGCTATTTTGATCCCGAAACCACTGCGCCCTGCCCGGTTGAGGTGGTGATTGATCGCCTGAGCAGCGGCCAGGTGCCGCGTGCAAGCACCGCCAATCGCGCCCTGGCCAAGCTTCAGGGGCTGTTTGCCTCATACGCCGGGCTCTGGCGCTGAGGACTTGGGAGTTAGCCNGAGGGTTCAAGCGNGACCAGAACCTCGGCGAGCTTCATGCGCTGAATCTTGCCCGAGGGGCCCTTGGGCAATTCGTCAATGATATGCACCACATCNGGCGCCTTGAATTTACCGACACGATCAACGCAGATTTGCCGCAACTCGGCCCCCGACAGCGCCGAGCCGTCGCGCAGGCGCACCGCCGCCTCGACCCTCTCGCCGTAACTCTTGCAGGGCCGTGCAAAGGCCGCCGCCTCGATCACGTCGCCATGGGTATAAAGCGCCTCGTCGATCTCGCGCGGGGCGATGTTTTCGCCGCCCTTGATGATCAACTCCTTAAGGCGGCCAGTGACAAAGACATAGCCATCGCAATCGACCCGCCCCAGATCGCCGGTGCGCAGCCAGTCACCGGCAAATGTGGCTTGCGTCGCCTCGGGGTTCTTGAGGTATTCAAGCATGACATTGGGCCCGCGAATGGCGATTTCGCCCTCGACCTCGGGCGGGCAAGGCCGCAGGTCGGTGCCCAAAATGGCCACCTCATTGCCATAGGCCACACCGGGCGAGCCGATCTTGCGCACCATGGGCGGCAGCGGGTTCGACAGGATCTGTGCCGCCGTTTCCGTAAGCCCCATGGTCTCGATAATCGGCACGTCAAAGCGGGTCTCGAACGCGGTCTGCACATCCGGCGCAAGCGCCGATGAAGCAGAGCGCCCGAACCGCAAACGCCGTCTGGTGATCGGATCGGGATCACCGGGGGCGTGCAACAGGTGGCTGATGATTGTGGGCACAACCGAAAACCATGTCGCCCCGGATGCCCCGGCATCGGTCCAGAACTGACCGGCCGAAAATTTCGGTGACATCGCGATAGAGCCCCCCGAGACAAGCGCCCCCATGATCGACACGCACAACCCGTTGATGTGATAGATCGGCAAGACACACAGGCCACGATCCTCGGGTTGCAAGCCATGGGCAATCGCCGTGGTCCAACCGCCCGCCAACAGGCTCGCATGGCTATGCACCACCCCCTTGGGCCGCCCCGTGGTGCCCGAGGTATACATCAAAAGCGCGTGGTCCTGCGGTGTGATATCGTGAAGCACGCTGGCCGCGCCCGGCGCCTCCTCTGCGGCAAAGCGTGTCATGCTCTCGGGCTTCGCGGCGGCGAATATCTCGGCGGCGCTTTCATGCACAAAGGCGGTGCATGCGTCGCTATGGTCAAGCGCATAGGCAATCGCATCGCGCCCGGCGGCAAGATTGATCATCGTAGCGCGAAACCCGCCATAAAGCGCGCCGTAAAAGGCCATGACCGCCGCACGCCCGTTGGGGTGCAGAATGGCAACGCTTTCGCCCTTGGCATGCCCCGCCACGGTCAGCTCTGAGGCAATATGTGCCGCCTCGGCGCGCAGCTCGGACCAGCGCAGGCTCGTGCCGTCTTCGGTGAAGATAAAGGCGATGTCATCCGTCGCCGCGCGATATTCAAGCCAATCGCGCACCGTGCCCTCTGGCGGCGTGTTCCGGTCCAGTTTCATTGTCCTACGATGTCCCAATAAGCGGCGAAAATATCCTCGACCTTTGGTTCGCGGGCTGGGATCTCGCGGATGATCTTGGTGGTCTGCATGAAGTGTTTCCAATGCAGGTTGTCATCAATCGAATTGCCGCCCCAGCTTCCACAGCCCATCGACAGCGAAAACGGCATGCCGTTGTTAAAGGCCCCACCGGTGGCAAAACAATGCGCCTGATTGACGATCACGCGACAGGTGGGAATGGTAACCCCAAGCGCAATCGCGCGCGCCGCGTCGGTCGAGTGAAGCCCGACAGAATGGCCTGCCCCTTGATGGGCCAGAATGCGCGCGGTGAGCGCGACCGCATCGTCAAAATCCCGCGCGCGGTACAATGCCGCCACCCGCGACAGCTTTTCCCCAGAGAGCGGATGATCGGGGCCGATGCCGGTGGTTTCGACCGCAAGGAATTTGGTATCGTCTGGCACCTCGCCCACCATATCAAGCGCGGCCAGCATCTTGTCGGCGTCCTGCGCGATCACCGCGCGGTTTAGGTGGCCGTCAGGCCAGAGCCGGGCCACGATCTTCGTCTCGTCGCGCACATGTGCGCCGCCCACCTTGGCCAGCTCGTCCATGAAAGCGTCAAAGACCGCATCGACCACGACAATCGCATTTTCCGAACTGCATGAGGTCGCGTTATCAAAGGTTTTCGAGGCGGTAATTTTCTCGGCGGCGGCGCGCAGATCGGATGTTTCATCGACGATCACGGTGACATTTCCGGCCCCGACCGCAAGCGCGGGCGTGCCNGAGGTATAAGCGCGTTTGACGTTATTTTGCGATCCGGTCACNACGATCAGGTCGCTGATTTCCAACAGGCGCTGCGTCTTGTCCTTTGATCCCGGCGCCGGCACCATCTGGACCAGGTCGCGGTCTTCGCCGATCTTGTCGAACTCGGCGTGGATATAGCCCAACAGAACCTCGCAGGCGGGCACGCCCTTGGGCGAGGGCGAGAGCACGATGGCATTGCCGCATTTCAGCGCGTTGATGATATTGTTGGCCGGCGTCGCCGCCGGGTTGGTCGAGGGCACCACGGCGCCGATCACCCCCATCGGGCGGGCGATTGTTGTGATGCCGGTCTCGTCATCCTCGCTGATGACGCCATAGGTTTTGGCCTGCGCGATGTCGCGCATCAGGCCAAGCGTCTTGCGATGGTTCTTGATAACCTTATCCGCCACATTGCCAAGGCCGGTGGTTTCGACCGAAAGCTCGGCCAGATGGCGATTGCGCGCGGGCTCCATGATGGCCCAGGCGGCGGCCTGTGCGGCGCGGTCATAGCGGCCCTGCGAGCCGTTCGCCTCATAGATCTTTTGGGCCTCGCGGGCGCGGGCAACGATAGCGTCAACTTGGGCAATTGCGTCTGGGGCATTCATGGTCTTTGGTCCTTACTCGGGGGATCCCCACCCCGCTGCGGGGGTGAGGGTCGGGTATTTTACAGGCCTGCAAGCAGTTCTTTCAGGGTCGCCTCACGGTCGGCCCACATCTGCTTGACCTCATCGCGGGTCATCACCTTCATCGGCGATCCGCCAGCTTTCATCTTGCCGACAACCCTGTCGCTTTCGAACATCGCAGGGATAGTCGCGGCCAGTTTCTCGATCACGCCTTCGGGCGTGCCCTTGGGCACCATGATGCCGCGATAGTTGACCGAGGCATTGTCGATGTCATAGCCCTGCTCTTTGAGTGTCGCCACATCGGGCAGGAAATCACTGCGCTCAAGGTCGAACACGCCAAGGATTTTGATATTGCCCGCCTGCTCGGCGCGGAACGCATCCGACAGGTTGTTGACCCCGCCCATGACCTCGCCTGCGATGACGGCCTTCATCGCCCCGGCGCCGCCCTTGTTGTTGGGGATATAGGCCATCTTGACGTCTACGGCCTTTTCAAGCTGAAGCGCGGCAATGTGGTGACCCACAAATAGACCGGCCCCCGAAAATGTCAGCTTGCCGGGGTTTTCCTTGGCGAAGGCGACCACATCCTGCATCGAGTTGAAGTCGCTGTCGGCCCCGACCACAAAGACCGCCGGATCGGCGCCCCAGTTTGCAATCGGCTCAAAGCTGTCGGTGGAATATTGCACCCCGCCCTTGATTGATTGAGCGATGAAATGCGGCACGTTATAGGCGCCAAGCGTATAGCCATCGGCATCGGCCTGCGTCGCCAGCCAGTTCCAGCCGACACGCCCGCCGGCCCCTGGCTTGTTGATGATCGCGACCGGCATGCCAAGGGCATCCTCGTTGCCTGCGGTCATGGTGACGATACGCGCCTGAAAGTCGGTGGCCCCGCCGGCGCCATAGCTGACCATCATCATGACCGGGCGCTCGGGATAGTTGGCATGACCGTCTGCGGATGCCGTGGTGGTCAGGCCGAATAGGGCGAGTGCGGCCCCTGCTAGCAGTTTTTTCATTGGTTTAGTTCCTCCCTGGAATGATGAATTCTGCCGCTGTTGCGGGTCAGAAGAATATCTCTCGCGGTGTGTACACTTTCAGAAGTTTTGCGAAGAGAGCGTACATAACGGCCAGGAAACAGGCCGTTATGAAAAGACGCTTGAGCCATGTTTTCACCTCGCGATGCGAGGCCGGGTCATAAAGGCTCAGCAGGATGAAAAAGGCGATCGGGGTGGCGGTGTAAAACCCAAGCCCCTTGGCCGCCCAAAAGATATAGATCAGCGTCACGATCAGGCCAGGCGTCAGATTTGCCATCTGGGTGATCGAAATGCCATGGCCAACCTTGGTCCAGCCGAGACAGGCCTTGCCAAAGGTCCAGAGCGCCAGCACCACGAAGACCGTCGCGATCAGCCGCGGAAACAGGAACGCCTCGGCGGGCTGTTGGGTATAGCTGATGTAGGCGACCGAAAGCCCGACAGCGGCAACAATGCCCGAACCGATAACATGCTGAAGGCGCGGCAAGGATGGGGTCATGCCATGATCTCCTCTTTGCTGGTATAGCGGCGCGTGCGCAGCTCCATATAGGCGGAATACAGGATCGACAGGATCACCACCGCGATCAGGAAGATGTTGAGCGGCCCGGCAAGGAAATAGGGCCCGAGACCATCCGAAGCGCGCGCGATCATCGAGCCTTGGATAAAGTTGGCCTCGGCAATCGGCCCGAGGATCAGCCCAAGTACCAGAGGCGCAGCGGAAAAGCCGAAGCGCTCAAGAAAATACATCATCACCCCAAGCGCTGCCATGACATAGACATCGCCCATGCTGGATTGCACCGAATAGCTCCCGAAGACGGCAAGCCCAAGCACCACAGCCGCCATCACCGATTGCGGTACCTGCGCGACCCGCGCCGCCATGCCCGCAACATAAAGCCCGAAGATGCACATCAGAACCTGACCGATCAGCATCGAATTGATGAAGGTCCAGGCCACATCGGGGTGGTTGTCAAACAGGTCCGAGCCCGGAAAAATCCCATGGATCAACAGCCCGCCAAGCAAGACGGCGGCGGTAGGCGATCCGGGGATCGACAGGGTCAAAAGCGGCACAAGGCTTGGCCCGACCATGGCATTATTGGCGGCTTCGGCGGCGATTACGCCCTCGGGATGGCCTTTGCCGAATTTTTCGCGGTCCGGGCTGAACTTTTTGCTCTGATCATAGGCAACGAGGCCCGCAATCTGGCCGCCGACACCGGGAATAAGGCCGATCACCGACCCGGTGACCGTGCCGATGCCCATCGCGCGCTTGTTGCGAAACAGCTCTTTCATCGCATTCAGGATCGAGTGTTTTTGCACCTCGATCACCTCGGCCCCGTCATCGCGCCGCCCCTTGGCGAACATGGTGAGCACCTGCGGGATCGCGAACAACCCGATCAGCGCGGCGATGATGTTGATGCCGCCGCCAAGGGCCGGGTGAAAGATGAAGCGCTGCGCGCCCATGATGTCGTCAAAGCCGATGGTCGCCAGCCAAAGCCCGATACAGCCCGAGAGCAACCCCTTGACCACCGAGCGGCTATCAAGCGAGCCGATCACCGTCACGCCGAGAATGGCCAGCCAAAAGAGGTGACTTGGCCCAAAGGCAAGCGCCCATTTCGCCAGCACCGGCGTCAGGAAGATCAGCAACAACACGCCCGACACGCCGCCAACCGCAGAGGCCAGAAAGCTAAGCTGAAGCGCCTTGGCCCCCTCGCCCTTTTGCGCCATCGTGTGCCCGTCAAGGGTGGTGGCGATATTGGCCGGCGCGCCCGGAATCTTGAGCAGGATCGCCGAAACCGCCCCGCCGGCAACGGTCGAGGTATAGGCCGCCCCCAGCAGAACAAGCCCCTGCGTCGCGTCAAGCTGAAAGGTGAAGGGGATCAAAAGCGCCACCGCCATGGTCGGCGACAGGCCGGGNGTCGCCCCAAGTATGAGCCCCCCGATGGTGCCAAGCATCAGCAGCCCGAAATTGATCGGCGTGAAGACGTCACCAAAATAATAGAGGAATTCCATCAAGGCCTCCCAACCCGTTTGGACAAGTGTTGACTTCTTAGGCTAGGGGATGAAAATAGTTTTGCAAACGTTTTCATAAAATTGTCAATCAGGCGCTTCAAATGGCTGATAAACAAAATCAAAATGCAGATATCGTCGCTGTTGCCAAGGCCGCGAAGGTGTCGATCTCGACCGTATCGCGCAGCTATAACCACCCTGAACTGGTCAACCCCGCGACTCGCAAAAAGATCGATGCCGCAGTGCGCAAGCTGGGGTATATCCGCAACCGCGCCGCCCAGACGATCCACGGTATTCGCAGCGGCACCATCGGGTTGGTGGTGCCGACGATTGACCATGCCATCTTTGCCGAGGTGGTTCAGGCCTTCTCGGACGC
>JGI24724J26744_10002286_pt1 | contig 12775 bp, 27 predicted proteins | sample Cruoilmetagenom7_FD_26744 | JGI IMG/M metagenome (IMG submission 26744)
TCAAATGTTTGTCGAGTAAATTTTCTCTATCGCCAAAGGCTATCTTTAGCCCAAGTCTAATTATCTGCTCTATGTCCGCACCAGTATAGCCATCAGTGACAGAAGCAAGGTGGTTGATATCGAATTTATTTGTATCTCTATTTCTTTTCGATATATGGATGGTGAATATTTCTTTTCTTTCTTCTTTGTTTGGTAAATCTAGACCATAAATTTCGTCGAATCGACCTTTGCGACAAAACTCGGGTGGGAGTGATTGTACTTGGTTGGCCGTAGCGACGATGTATACAGGCGATGTCCTGTCATTCAGCCACTTAATAAAGGTACCAAATACTCTACGAGATGCGCCACCATCCGTATTCCCATCGCCACCGAAACCTTTTTCTATCTCGTCCAGCACCAACACGCACGGAGCCATGCTTTCTAGCATTTTAATTGCTTCTCTCATATTGCTTTCTGACTCACCAACGTATTTGTCCATTAGATTTCCAATGTCCATAGTTATACATGGCAGACCCAGCTCAGATGAGATTGCCAGAGATAACAGTGTTTTGCCGCACCCAGGTATTCCTACTAACATAATACCTCTTGGGAATTCAATGCCGAATTCTCTAGCGTCTTCTGTAAAACAGGGTTTATCTAAGATAATATGATTTTTTAAGGCCCCATATCCTCCAACGATCCCAAGCCCACCTTTTGGTGGTTCTATGTATGACAGGATACCAGATGCTCGTATAACCGCAGCCTTCTCTGTTAAGATAGTTTGGATAGATTCCTCGGTCAAATCCTTGTGTTTGCGTAGGGCCAGAGTTACTCTGTCCACTATTTGTTGAGATGTCATGCCCCTACAAGCATTAATTATATGTTGTACATATTCCATGTTGGGCTGAAATTTTGAGCCATCCGGCATTACCACATCGCCGCACGCGAATTCTATTCTGTCCGATATTTGGTCCTTATCTGGTAGGTCAAAATCAATTCTAGTTATATCATGGAGAAGGGATTTTGGTACTTGCAATTCTGGACCGACGAATATGATTGTCTGCCTAACTGATGAAATAATTTTTTTCAATTCATCTAACCAACCAATTACTACATCGTAATTTGGATAGGTCTTGTTATCTAAGTACGGTCCAAAATCCCTAAAGACACAAACTGCACCTTCGTCAAACGATATCATAGCCTGAACATGGTCTTCTACCGGAGACATTACTGCAACATCACCTATAGACTTACCGTCTTTGTCCTTCCAACCAGTCGCTACAGACCAAATAAATAATTCTCTATCTATTTTTTTCGTAACTTCACCAATTTCGGTTATTGCCCTGTCTTTTTCAAAAGTGTCTACCGACAATAATGCATGACCAGAACATATATAATCAGCTAGATCTTGCTGGAAATTGCGCATACCAAAACCTTTCAATGGTATATGAGTCTAGATTTTAAATTGGAATATTATTCTTCTTCGAGTAGGTGACGAATTTGAAACAACTCGCGAGTGGTGGCTTTTAGTTGGAATCTTAAATCGGTTACCATTAGAGATGTGTGTTCTAACAGAACTTCTATGTCTTCTCCATGTTGAGCAGACAACTTCCTTACCACCAGACTATCACTTTCTATATCTTCCCTGGCCAAAATAGTTCTGAGCCTAGTAGCTATTTCTTTTCTGGTCATACTATATTATACCTATTTACCCCTATCGCGTTTCGGTTTGTTTTTTGTTATCTGCACCACGTTGCCATCAATTCTGGCCAACAAGATTCGTTTTAATAGTTTCTTTTCTGTCTTGCTGTCAGCCTCACATATTTGAAGCCAGTGATGTTCACATAAATTTCTTTGTATATAATTAATAGATGCTATTTGTTTGCATCTTGGAAAGTGACATGTATCGGTCATCACAATATACGTCCTATATATAAGTATATTAGCTCAGATTGACGCCTACGACAGAACTTTTTTACACCGCATCGCAGTAATGTTGACTTTTGCCTACCAATAATATCGCGTGCAATGTGAGTACGGACTACGTGGCTGCTATCACGGTAGCTTTCAGTTACCGCATGGTTCGTTAGCTGAACGTAATTTTGATGTGCATATAAGGGCTTAATGCTTCCATGGCACATATCTAATAGGTGATTATTATAGTGAATGTTGTTCTGTTCAGGAGGGTTTATATGTCGCAATCCACGTGTTGACTTACCATATAAATAATATTCTAGGTTTTGGCACATCTCCTTGATATATTTCCTTATACGCTTACTAGCTTGTATTACTTCTTCAATTACGGTATCATCCATATCAGCCATTGGAGTACCATTTTCCCTGAAAACAGACTGATTTAGAATTGGTATTCCATTGATCATCCAGATACCAAGAGACTGTTGAATTTTAAATGGCAAAATTTTATTAAGACTATTTTTATTAGCTGTGCTTAAGCTGCCTAGTATGTGGAATTTAATACTATTATCAGAACGCACCATGGCTATTTTCTTTTTCGACATTCGTATAGCGAATGCCATACCGTTTTGGTCTATTTCTACGTGGCCTTTGCGGTAACATCCATTTTCGCACAACGACATCAATTTGTTATATATCATATAATAATCCTTGCTACTGAACAAGTATATGTTATTATTCTGATTCGTGGATTTTGTTAGCAGGTTGACCCTTATTTTCGCTTATACCACTTGGGTCTGCGCCATATTGCATATCGCCACATTCACCAAGGACATAACCAAGCTTGCGAATGATTTTAGCCCCCTTGCGGTGGGCAGCTGTGTTCTTAAGCTGATTAGAAAGAGCACCGATTATACCCTTTTGTATAACAACGACCGTTTCTCCAGTTTCTACGTCTATATTCTCGATCCTAAATGCTTGGCGTTTGTCGGTGATCTTGAGCATAGCGTTTGGCGTATTAGACATATTTGACTCCATATCGATAGGTTGATTGTCTGGCTGACATTGCCGATTATTTGTCGTCATTGTTTTGTATGATACCAAACGATATTCTTGTCCATGATCTTTCGTGGATATAATAGATAACAATTTTGATTACACAATCAATCGGTCCTATGACTAATCCTACATTAATATCACCAGTAGCTATAGTAGCTAACAATATAGTGAATATAGTCCCAATAACCCTGTATGTTATTGATTTGGCAATGTGTCGTCGTTTCAGTATCATTTTTATATCCCCAATTGTGTATAACCTTTTAACTGGAGGTGTAAGATGAAAAAGTATATGATTGGATCAATTATAGTTACTATTGTATTTGTCGCTGGATGTTCCATCACAACCACCGGGGAAGGTAGTTGGGAAATTTATGGGGGTATACGCACAAAACAAATTAGCGAAACACCAACTAATGTAGAAATTAAACCAGTAGACTCTTTTATTTGGCGACTGTTCGGTACAACTGATTAACGACGAAACACTGTCTCTTCATTCTTGATTGTCTTTGTTAGTAGATTAATCATTGGCGATACTCTACCTTGATTCATAAATTTATTATATGACGAGTTTGCGTCTAAACATCCGGAGCCTGACGTTTCCAAAGGACAGCTTTTACAATCACTTTCATTGTAGTAGTGGGTACATAACGCACATGTTGATACGTCTATGCAAAAAACAGTTTCGCCGTCTTTGTTTTCTATGTCTCTAACACCATTTAAATTCAAATCATGTTTCCTAAGATTACGCCTTAGAAGGCCAGTCCATTTTTTGAGCGAATGTCTCAAAGCATATCTTTTAGAACATTTTTTCGCAGGCGTTCTGTAAAATTCACGTTTCCAGGATGAGATACTCATATCAATCTCCGTTATCTTTTGTCTACCACATAACAAATTATGGTTGTGCCTAGTATTGCTGTAATGATGCTAAGTACTATTGTCCCATAAATAAGTAATGGGAACCATAGAGGTAATGTAATTACCCACCACGACCATCCCATCACACAGGTTTCTATAGCGCCTACTTTAAACAGAAATAGAATTATGAACAACACGCTACATCCACTTAATCGCCCCATTATCTTCCCCTATTTTTGATATTACTCACCCATTAAGTTACGAAGATTAGCTGCGACTTGTGATGCACGATTTTGTGCACTCGATATAATTGTTTTTCGAATATTGAGAGCATCAATATGATCTTCAATGGCATCTGTTTCGCTAGTACAATGTTCCACGGCATCTTCCAGATCATCTACTAATTCTTGGAATCGATCCAAAACATCATATACCAATTCTGTTCCAACCAACTTTTTTTGATTCTTTTTGTTCCCAAACATTTCAATACCCTCTCTTTAGTTTTTGAATCCCATTTCATTAGTCAACAAATTAACATCAATCTCGTTATCCAGATCGTGTCCACGTAACCATTTGGTAAACTGGGCAACCATTAGCCCAGCCGCGATACTGGCACAATAGATAGTAGTTTTAGCTGTACAAGACCCATTATATGCCTCAGTTTCACTAAATAAAGTACTTTCATAGTGTGTACGAGATGCATCGTTATGTGATGTGAAAATTCGCATATATTCTGCACTCATCCTGCCATCTACAAATAGGTTTGCCCTATTTTTCACAGTATTAAATATATTGCGTCTAGTCTCAATACCGTCTACACAGCAGAATAAAACACCCCCAGTAAACTGAGTCGTATTGAATTTCCTACATGTAGTGGTAATGTCTACTGATGAATTTATAGATTTACATATTCGTTCTACAGCATCGACTTTCGACAATCCCATATCTTGCTCTAAGAACCCCTGTGGTGCCAGATTTTCCACTTCCACCCTGTCGAAATCGATTAATTTCAGACGTGGCGTACCGATTGCCGCCAATTGAATGGTGACTTGTCTTCCTATTGCACCAGTCCCGACAATCGTTGCACTAATGGTCGCCAGCTTCTCTGGTGGAATTATGTCTCTTTGTCTGATATCTCTGTCTATTAGTTGGTTCATATTAGCCTTCTTCCTCTGTTGGAACACATGCGGAATCTACTGTCGCATGACGATCTGCCCATTGTGGCATGAGTTCGGTTATACGTTTGTTTGGCGGGGGAGTACTCCTTTTCATTTCATTTCCGTTTTCAGTAAACCAATGTCCCGTATCCGGTTCATACAGATACCACTGTCCATTATCCTCGTCCCACCAGTAGACATCATTTTCTTCATCGCAGTAACAATCCATATTGTCTATTTCATCACATACGTCTGGGATATCTACGTCTTCGACTATTGACCTAAACTCCCTATCCATGTCGAATGCTTCGTGCCCTCTGAACCCAACGTGCCGGAATTCTTCTATGCCGCTTACATGGAATTTTTCTTCAGATACGTTAGATTGATATTCTGCATTCCAAGCAGGTATGTCGGAACTAGCGAACGGCAGATTCCAGTCGATACATACGTTCAATCTTTTTTCCATACCGGGGCCGACGTTGCTTTTCAGCCTGCAATAAGTCTTACCCCCGTCTGCTACTATCAGCATTATAGCCCAATTTGGGTGTGAGAATGCGTTTGTAAAATTTTCCTCATCCGTCCAAGATGGTTCCGGACTATCACCTGGATGAGTATGTGCTAGAATATTGGTTGCTTGCCATGGCGCCAACCCATCATCTGTCATTTTTTCTACGTATTCTACACAGCTTTCCGCATCTAAATCGAATGTTCCAGTAGTGCATTTTTGCTTTACTAAACAGAAATCGGTTATCAGTAGTGGGTCTTCTGTTGCTGTAACACAATACCCAGCTACTTCTGTCGCTCCGATATCTCTCATATAGATTAATTTTGCCCATGCGTATGGTGTGAATCGTATTGTATCAGAAAATGTTGTTTTTGGTTTCATGAAATCCATATCATAGTTCCTTCGTTTTCTCGACAGTTTCTAGCAAACATTTATGTTTTTTGTCGCAGGGAGGGCAACTGTATGTTCCACAATGATTACATTCACAAGCACAATCTACACAGACACGTTCCCCGCAATCACTGCACGTCTCACATAGACAATCTTTACAAACAGCTTCTCCGCAATATTTACACATTTCTTTACAATCGCTGCAAATACTATAGCCGCAACATTCACACTGCGTATCACAATTTATGCATCTATCAGAACCACAGCTGTTACATGTAGATAAGCATTCGCTGCATATTTGATCTGAGCAATCTTCGCATATTAAAGTGCACTCATTACACATAGGTGCATGACAACAGTTGCATGATTGAATACAATTATCGCAGTACCATTGTTCACAAGTATCGCACATTGCGCCATCGGCACAATTAGCGCATTGGATTGAGTCACAACCGTCACATGACACCTGGTCGTACTCGTCTTTCCATTCTTCGCAGCAAACACAATAGAAGCTGCCTTCACGATCGGGGCTATACCAACTACTCAAGGGTGTGTGTGGTGACTCTGGATTATATGTCCTTAATATTTTTTCTACTAGGTCGAAATAATCTTCCAATCTTCCCTGATCTATAGCTAGACTTAGTGAGTACTGACCATTTCCTTCACACAATTCTTCATCAGCGACGTGGGGATGGAAAAACCCATTATATGACTCTTCACCGGTTACAGCTATGATGCGCAAACTATTAATTGGTTCGATTATATCTATACTGATCCGGAAGTTGCCCAAATTTACATTTTCTTCGTCATCATCCAATATTATACTTTTGACGAGAATAGATAGCCGTCCATCTTTATACTTTATATCATCCCATCTTTTGGATATAACATCGATTTCTTCTATTAGTTGCCGCAACGACACCACAGTCGGCCTACTTGCGTTTGTTAGGTGGGCTATTACTAATTTTATATGGTCTATGGTTGTTGTGCACATATCTGGTATCATCTCTTGCGCAACACTATTATATACGGATTCGCTCAATATACCTTCGTGGTTCGTTTTATCCCACGGAGATCTTTGTATCCTTCTTGTTACCCCATAAAATAACTTATCAGTCCACACTCGTAATTGATTTATTTTATCATAAGCGGTATCTATAGCCCTATAAACTCTTTTGTTGTCGTATGACGAGCGGCTATCTAGCCTTGTGAGCATCCATGTTCTAAATTTATGGGCGACTCTGATCTTTATTTTTTTATTCATATTGTAACTCTGATGTCATAGAGGATTTTATGGGTGGGGGGTGGTTGCCACCCCCCACCCAATACAGCTATCAGAATATTACGCACCTTCGATCTTCTGAGGCGCAAGGGTTACCTTGTCTCCATCTCTCAGGACATAGTCTGTCTCAGCAACAAAACTCTCTCCATCAGATCGAACACGGATAGTGAAATCATCGAGATCACGATCCGGCAAGTAAAAATCCAAAAACGTACCAAGAGTAATACCAGGATTCACCGTCAATTGCTGCACACCACCGTCGCCATCGTTCGTTACCAAAGTGACGTTCAACATCGTTGTTCTCCTAATAAATTGGGCTTTTAGCCCTACAATAAAATTCCAACTACGAGTTGGAATAAACACATTAATTTATTACTCCAATACCGGCTATCTCATCAATGTCTATAAATTCATTTTTTTCTGGTTCAAAATATATATCAAGTGTCGTTAAAAGTTCTTCTTGTGTTGGATGCGTTTTTGACCACACCAACCATTGCGTGTAGCCATATGTATGACCGTGATAAACAGCAAAAAGTTTATGCTCATTACTGGGCGGTGTTGTGTTGTGCACAGACATTATCAGTTTCTCCGTAGGTATAAGTAATAAGTTGGGTGGTAAGGATCGGTAGCCATCAAGTTGTCCTATGCCCACCCCACGGATGGCACGTGACTATAAAATCCAACCGCAGATAATAAGCACACCATCTTTGATATTAATTGGCTGATCACATGGGCATAGCATTGATTCACCGTATTGTTCAAGATATTCGTTAAGATAACGTAGATTGTCGTTGATATGGTCTGGTGTATTTGTTCAATTAATGTAATAACCTTGGCATTCAATCACCTTACCGAACTGCTCAGGTGTCAAGTCTGTTAGGCGATACGTGCGAGTTACATCTGGGATAAGTTCCCATACGACATAAATATCTTTCATTTTTCACCTTTCACTATATTTATGTTATCAATTTGACAACCACATCGAAACTGATCCGTCCATTTATTCTTACACACCCACACCATACATACATTCCCGGACTGTATAAGTTCTGGATGTTTCGGACATCTGCCCATAATTTATTCCTTTATACAGCACGACACAAATGTAGGAGCTAGACTATCACTTTCAGTGGTGGGTCTGGACGTGAATATTCCAACTCACTATCTAGGAGTTCATCTTCAAAGGTGTGGCCAATAAAACCATCTTTAAACATTACCGAATAGACGATAGGATGTCCGCATTCAAATCTTTCTGCCAGGGATGGAATATCCCATCCATCGTTACTTGCGAATCCAACCACAGTAACTATTTTGTGCGATCGATACCATAATTCTGCGTCTTGCGAATTGTGAGATTCAAGGCAGTGATATTCAAAATAAAGTTTCTGTCCTATCTTTCGGATAGATTCGATATTGTTAGATGGAATTTGGAATCGTCGCAACAATTCCGGAGAACTTTCAATCAATTTTCTGACCGTGCGAGGTATATGGTATAGATGTTCTGCTAGTCGTGTATCCCCACCGTACTTATTCACTATTGAGTTCAGCTTCCTCAATAGAACCGTAGAGTTCTCGCCCATATTAGGCTCCCAAGACAATAGTATTAACGTGTCATGCGCTCCAAACCACTACAATAGACAGATAAATCAGAAACCACAAAAAGAACGAAATTGGTATCCCGATCATTATGCCGATAAACACATTTTTGGGTTCCATATTATATCCTTATGACACCATGAGTTTTAGGCCTACTACCGTAGTCATGCGCCAATTACGCAAATAATATAATGACTGTTGTGTGGTTGGTTCTGGTACCTTTTGTAAATCGAAATATTGACGAATTACATCAACCATTCTAGAGATGGTATCTAACATATTTATTCCGAGATAGTCTGGAGATACACAGAAAGCTGCGGCTTTAATATCATTGGTTATACTGTTCAATCGTGGCGTTCTTCGTCGAGAGAAGGTTATATTGTGTTTGTCAAACCATTCTTCAGCCAGATTCCAATCCAGATCTTCAGAGACGTTGTTGCCTACCCAAATGTATTTTTGGTACCACGATTGTGGTATGTGATACCCCCAATTGCCACAGTTTACATCTCGACCCGTTCCGTTATAGTAATCATGATGTTCGTCGATATTCACTATATCGAATGGTTTAGGCAACAATCCATCTTTTACCCATTCTCGCAAATCTGGCAGAAAATGATGATGTTGTATATGACATACTGCTGGTATATTTGGTGGTATTTGCTTCAAAAGATTTTGAAGTTTTTTAACAGGATTTTTTGACGTATTAAACCAGTCAAGGTCTACGCTAAGGAGTGTCGGTGTTCCCATTAATTAGATTCCTGTGCAATTGTGTGAATCTGATGTTCAAGAACAAGCATGGGGATACTATCATCTATCTTGTCGTAGCCATCTTTGTGAACAATCTTATCTTCTGATTCTTGATATAAGATGATACCAACGCACCTACTGTGTGGGTATCGTCTAGTCATCTCGTGAGTTATATGATGTATAGTGTCGCCAGAAGATATTAAGTCGTCAATTATTACATATCTATTAACCATGAAGGTGTACGGTCCACCGAGTTCAAGAGTTGAAAAAGAATGTGACTGGTCGCTGGTTTTTCGGATTATACCGCATGGTATTCCAGACCTGGTCGATACAGGCACTAAGGCTAGCGATCCGCTTAGTCCGCATCCAACTAGGAAATCTGGTCTATCGATTCTCGGATTCTTCAATGCATGACATATACATTCAATGGTAGCGGTTGGAAATTCGAAGATATTGCTGAAATAGCACATCGTGCAAACTCCATATAATTATATTCGTGATATACATGGGGACGGAGGGGATCGAACCCTCGACCGATCGGTTAAAAGCCGATTGCTCTACCGCTGAGCTACATCCCCATTTAAAAATCGAGACACTCCAATTCGTCGATACAGGTGAATTGCGTGTCGTCTATGATTTTTGTCCACGACTTGTGGAAATGCCCAAATACCCATCGAGTTGGTTGATGCGCAGCGAACATTTGTCCCAAGACTTGATTCGTTCTAGACGGGATGATCCGCATGGATTCTGTGACATGCGGGATCACGTGTTGCGGACAATCGTGTGATACTACAAAGTTAGGTCTGACTCTTCGGTATTCAGCCAGAGCTGCATAACATTCAGCCATACTTAGTTCTTCCGCCTTCCACCAGCTTATTCCTTCTATGCGCATGTGGCGATCGATACTGAGTCCACCACGGACGAAGAAGATGTCCCCAAATCCCTCTACGGTATGGGTGCCATAGTTGCCGAGGAAATGGGGCCACTTTTCTACTTCGTCGTAGTTGTCATGGTTACCAGCTAATATTCTGTGTCGTCTAGCGTCGATTGTTGAAAGAGTCGTGTATTCGAAACCAAAGTCGCCAATCTGAACGGTGGAGTGTGACTTTCGCAATAAACGATGGTAGTGTCTGTAATGTCCGTGGACATCTCCAATTATGCGAAAGTTTGCTTGCATGATTATCCCCCGATAAACAACATGATGATGAATGTAATGAATGCTGCTGGGATACATGTCTGCCCCATACCCGGAACAAGCCCCATTAGTCCACCCATCCACCACTCAATCACCGGTTGCTTGTCTGTGTAAATAAGCCACGTATTAATCGTGTACGGCCACAACACTGCTCCTAAAACGAAAGTGATACTACAAATTAGAATTAGGATTACACCAAAGCTTCCAGCAACTATTCCAAATTCATTCAAATTTTTCATTTCTAATCCTTTCTATTTAACGTTTGCCACAGCTGGGAACCCGCTTTTTATGATGGTGACCATTTTCGTGGTTGACTCCACGAATCCTTAGTCCACACGAAGTACACGTATCGCCTATTCGGACTTTCGCCCCGTCTACAGTGACTGTTTGCCCATATCCGACACTATTGCACGACTGACGATTGACAGCAACTTCTAGATCGATTCCACGATCAGACATGACAGTGTGTTTTACGTTTCTCTCTTTGTTTGACATATTATCCTCTTTTAAAAATTTTCAATAGATTCTCCAGTTAGCTTTCGGCTGGTGTCCCACGTCAACGTTCCAGTCGGTGTTTCTGCCACCAGTGTCGTTATGTTTTCGTCCTTAAGAGCTTTACCAATAATAAATGCCGCCTCGTGAGAACTTGTGCAATTAATAACACCAGTTCCATTTTCTCGCACAAATTGATTCGCATTAAAATTTGTGCTCAAGGCGTGCCATATGCGGATTATATACATTTGTATTCTATCCTATTGATTGCTTAGATTTTCGATAATATCTGTTATTTAATATCCACCGCTTACAATCCTATGCGTTTTAGCAGCAATGCTATTGTAGTCGACATATACATCAAGACAATTTGCATGACAGATAATATTTTGGTGGCTATCGTGTTGAAAAATCCAATATGGCCAAGCTGGGACTCGAACCCAAACACCCTTTCGGATAACGGTTCTTGAAACCGTCGCGTCTGCCAATTCCGCCACAAGGCCATCGCCAGAGTTTGACATCGGGACTTGCGTTCTACCGGGTTGTCCTTATCTGGCTAATATATTATTTGTTCAAATTTAATTTTTCTAGTTTGACACGTAAAGCATTGCCGATATCGCGTGAAGTCAGAAGCCAGTCAGCCAAAATTTAAAGATCAAAATGATTAGACCGCCAACAAATAACCACTGTCCTAACTCCTTGTCTACACACATCAGTATCAAACCCATAGCGGCTATTACTAGCGGGCCAAAAAATACCAATGCTCCAATGATTTTATCTTTCATTCTTATCCATCTTCAATGTATTATTTAATCGCAATCACATTCGTCACATGGCTGTTTACACGTGCCAGCACCATCAAACCCACCGCAGTGACAATTGCATAGGCATGTAGCATATCCACCGGCGGTCTCCAGACCAGCTTTCTCTAGTTGACGCCTTGTCATATCCAACGCTTCTTCCTCATTGGTCGCTTCCACTTCTCCGTAGGTCGGCGTAAACTTCCATATACTATTTTGGTGTCTTGCCATATAGCATGTTCTATATCTCATGTTATGTACTCGTTACAGCTAAAGATTTTTATTTCCTAATTTTCTAATTCAATCTCTTCCCAATCCAATTCCCAATTATCGCCACAATACTCCATCGCCCTTTCTTCCGTACTAAATGCTCTGAACGGAATTGAATACCCGTCATATCCCAAGTCTTCATAAATAACATATATCTTCATTACATTATCATCCGACAGAATAACTTTGGGTTGGTAATTCGATTTTCGTATTACTGCCACCTATGGATTCATACCCACTTTCGCTTGGTTCATCTGTGTCTTCCTCATATTGTCCGTTACACGCATCTCCTACTACGATTATTCGCGTATCGGGTAGGAGTTGAGATAGTCCCAAAACTGTATCGCACACACATGCCCCTTTATTCACTCCGACAACCCGAATTGTAGATTTATGTTCTCTCCAGTATTTGATAGCGTGGGAAACCTCTCTGCTTCCATCGTCTTGTTCTTTATGAACAACCAATGCCACTGCGTGTTCTTCGCCGACGACAAGGTCTGTAAGCGCACGGTGGGTTTGTTGGTTTATAGCGAC
>JGI24724J26744_10002287_pt1 | contig 12771 bp, 13 predicted proteins | sample Cruoilmetagenom7_FD_26744 | JGI IMG/M metagenome (IMG submission 26744)
GTCGCAAGAAGGCTGTCGTCGGTCGAGCGGAACGGCACCGCATCGCCCGCGAGCGCGGTGTTGTAATAGGCCGGGCTTGGCGCGCCGGGATCGGTCCTGATCTGGTCAAGCTCGACATCAAGCTCTTCGGCGATAAGCGCCGCCTGAACCGAAATCGCGCCCTGGCCCTTGTCGGCGCGCGGGGTGATCAGGGTGATGCTCTGCGCGGTGATCAGCACATAGGGCGTCAGCGCCGCCGCACCCTCGGGCAGATCATTGAGCAGCGGATTGTCATGCGGGGTCTTGTATTTATAGACACCAAAGGCGACGCCCCCGGCAATGGCCGCAGAGCCAATCAGGAAAGTGCGCCGGGCGATGGTTTTGAGGCGTCCCATGGCTTATCCCTCGCTCAGCTTGGCGGCGGCGGTCTTGACCGCCTCGCGGATGCGCGGGTAGGTGCCACAGCGGCATAGGTTGCCCGACATTGCGTCGTCGATCTCGGCGTCGCTCGGGGTTGGGGTCTCGGCCAGCAGGCTGGCGGCCTGCATCATCTGGCCCGACTGGCAATAGCCGCATTGCGCGACCTGATGCGCGATCCAGGCGGCCTGAACCGGGTGCGGGGCCTCGGGCGTGCCAAGCCCCTCGATGGTGGTGATCGCGCCCCAGACATCGCCTGCGGGCACCTGACAGGATCGCACCGCCTCGCCGTCGATATGCACCGTGCAGGCACCGCATTGCGCGATGCCACAGCCGTATTTCGGCCCTCTCAGGCCCAATTCATCCCGCAAGACCCACAAAAGCGGCATGTCGGGTTCCAGGTCGTTGATCTCATGCTCGGTGCCATTGACGGACAGCTTCATGCTCTTGCCTTTTCTCGCGGTCTCTTCACAGCAAAATATAAACTGTTTGGTTTAGGTGTCCAGCGTCGAAGGTCTCGCGCTGCCAGTGCCGGTACCAGTGCTGTGCGCGGGTGGGGGGCTCTCGCGCCACGGATTTGCTCAGAGCTTTTTGCCCAATCCAAGCTCACCTGACGAGAGGACAGGGGAGGCGTCGATATTTTGCGCATCCAGCATGTCCGCGACGCGTTCAAGCGACGACACAAGTTGCGCCTGCTCCCAATCCGCAAGCCCGGCAAAGGCGCGGACATAGCGTTGCTGAAGCGCATCAGGCGCCTTTTCAAGCGTGCTATGGCCAAGGTCGGTCATCAAGACGTTGATCTGGCGGCGGTCAAGCTCGGAGGCTTCCCGTTTGACCATGCCGCGCGCCACCAGCTTGTCGACCAATGTCGTGATCGTCGCCTGGCTCACGCTCATCTGCTTGGCCAGGGTCTTGGGTGTGGCGCTGGTCTTGTCGTCGACGATCTGCATGACCCGAAGCTGTGCCGGTGTCACCCCCACGGCCTGCGCAAGATCGCGCGCATAAAGCTCGGTCGCGCGCAGGATGCGTCGCAGGGCGATCAGGCTTTCGTCGGTACGGTCGTATGATTTTTCTGTCATGACCTATCTTTGCACGAAGCCTCGAAATCCTTCAATCAGTGAAATACCTGCGTAGGTGTTTCGTAATTGTAAAGTTGATGCGAGCACGATGATTTATTGAATGAAATAATAAAGGTCGCCAATAATGCGCTTATAACGGCATAATGTCGCATTTCTGAGGAAAAGTAGTTTTACTGTTGAAGTAATTTGGGGGTTATACTATTTTAGAAATCGTAACAATCAAGGAAGGCGCGAGCAAATGCCGAAAGACAGCTATACTGACCCAAAGTCTAAACCAGACCTGCGCAAGCCCGATGCAAGTGACGGCGCCGCAATCTGGGAGCTGATTCGTGCCTGCAAGCCACTTGATGAAAACTCGATGTACGCCAATCTGATTCAGGCCGACCATTTCAGCGATACCTGCGTGGTCGCNGANCTGGACGGAGAGATCGTTGGCTGGATATCGGGCCATATGATTCCGGGTGAGGACGCCTTTTTTGTCTGGCAGGTCGCCGTGAGCGCCGATGCCCGCGGCATCGGCCTTGGCAAGACCATGCTTCTGGACCTCGTCAATCGCGATGAGACCAGGGATGCCACGACTCTCAAGACCACTATCACCAAGGATAATGACGCCTCCTGGGGACTGTTTCGTAGCTTTGCCAACGACATTGGCGGTGAGTTGACGGATGCGCCCCACTTCAAGAAGGATGCGCATTTTGACGGCGCCCACGACACCGAACACATGGTGAGCATCACCCTGCCGCGCAGGATGAAGCTCAAGCGCGTCGCTTAAAATACCCCCCTCTCACGACGTACCCTCAAAAAGGGAAAGGACACCCCATGACCAAAGACATGGCACAGAATACATCTATCTATAACCGCCGCGAGAGCGAGGCCCGCTCTTATTGCCGCAATATGAAGGCGACCTTCACACAGGCGCGCGGTTCTGAACTTTTTGATGTCGACGGCAACCGCTATATCGACTTTCTGGCGGGCTGTTCATCGTTGAACTACGGGCATAATGATCCCGACATGAAGGCCGCCCTGATGGATCATATCGCTGGCGACGGCATTGCCCATGGGCTTGATTTTCACACCGATGCGAAAGGCGCCTTTCTCAAGGCGTTTGAAGAGATCATCCTTGCCCCGCGCGGCATGGATTACAAGGTGATGATGACCGGCCCGACAGGCACCAACGCCGTCGAGGCGGCGATCAAGCTGGCGCGCAAGGTGACCGGTCGGCGCAATGTGATCGCCTTTACCAACGGGTTTCATGGCATGACCATGGGCGCTCTGGCGCTGACCGGCAACGCGTCCAAACGCGGCGGTGCAGGCACCGGCTCGCTCACTGACGTCACCCATATGCCGTTTGAGGGCTCACTTGGCGAAGATGTCGATACGCTGGGGCTGATCGACGCAATGCTATCGAACACGTCGTCGGGCATCGACGCGCCGGCGGCCTTTGTGTTTGAGCCGATCCAGGGCGAGGGCGGGCTTAATGCCGCCTCGGATGCATGGATGCAGGGCATCGAAAAGATCGCCCGCAAGCACGGCGCATTGCTGATCGTCGATGATATTCAATCCGGTTGTGGGCGCGCGGGCACCTACTTTTCCTTCGAGAATGCGAAAATCAAGCCGGATATGATCACCCAGGCAAAATCGCTGTCGGGCTTCGGCCTGCCGTTTGCGGCCTTGCTGATCAAACCCGAGCATGACATCTGGAAGCCGGCCGAGCACAACGGCACGTTCCGCGGCAATACCCATGCCTTTGTGACGGCCCGTGTCGCGATGGAGAAATTCTGGTCCGATGACCNGTTTGAAAAGGCGATTGCCGGCAAGGCTGTTGTGCTGACCACTGCGCTCAACGACATCGCCGGGCTTGTCGAGGGCGCCAGCCTCAAGGGCAGGGGCCTGATGCAAGGCATAGATGTCGGCTCGGGCGATCTGGCGGCTGCGATCTGCGCAAGGGCCTATGACCTTGGTCTTGTGATCGAGACCTCGGGGGCCAACGACGAAGTCATCAAGTACCTCGCCCCGCTCACCACNTCGCCTGAGATCATGCGCGAAGGCTTTGATATCCTTGCGCAAGCGACCAGCGACGTTACAAATGAAATGAAAATGGCTGCGGAGTGATAGCAAAATGATCGTACGGGATTTCAACAAACTACAGGGCACGGACCGCCATATTGCCGATGCAAAATGGACGTCAACGCGCATGTTGCTGGCGGATGACGGAATGGGCTTTTCGTTCCACATCACTGTTCTCGAAGCGGGCTCGGAACATACGTTCCACTACAAGCACCACTTTGAAAGCGTCTATTGCATGAAGGGTAAAGGCTCGATCACCGATATTGCCACCGGCGAGACCCATGAGATCAAGCCCGGTGTGATGTACGCCCTGAACCTGCATGACAAACACATCCTGCGCGCCGAAGAAGAGTTGCACATGGCCTGCTGCTTCAATCCGCCGGTGACGGGTACGGAAGTACACCGCGAAGACGGATCCTACGCGCCAGCAGAGGAGCTTGCCGATTAAACCGGCAAGACAGACTATGACCCATACTGTCGAGAAAATCGGCGGGACATCCATGTCCCGTGTGAATGAGCTAAAGGATACCCTGTTTATCGGGTCCCGTGAGGGGGACGACCTGTATGGTCGCGTGTTCGTGGTCTCTGCCTTTGGCGGGATCACGAACCTGCTCCTCGAACATAAGAAAACGGGCGAGCCCGGCGTTTATGCCCTGTTTTCCAATGCCGATACCGACCACGGCTGGCATGAGGCGCTGACCCGTGTCGAGGATGCGATGCACAAGCTACAGCGTGAGGTGCTGACCCATCCGGCCGATATCGAGCAGGCCGACGCCTTTGTCGCCGAACGTATCCTTGGCGCGCGTAACTGTCTGATTGATCTACAGCGGCTGTGCACCTACGGCCATTTCCGCTTGTCAGAGCATATGCTGCAGATCCGAGAGCTTTTGTCAGGGCTTGGCGAGGCCCATTCGGCCTTTGTCACCACGCTGTTATTGCACCGCGCAGGCGTGAACGCCCGCTTTGTTGATCTCTCGGGCTGGCGCGACGAGGGCGATGTCACCCTGGATGAGCGTATTTCCAAGGCGATGAACAATATCGACCCGCACAGCGAAATGCCGATCGTCACCGGCTATGCGCAATGTGCCAAGGGGTTGATGCGTGAATTTGATCGTGGTTATTCCGAGGTGACATTTTCCAAGCTCGCCGCGCTGACAGGCGCGCGCGAGGCGATCATTCACAAGGAATTTCACCTGTCGTCCTGTGATCCCAAGATCGTGGGCGAGGGCGTTGTGTGCAAGCTTGGGCGCACCAATTACGACGTTGCCGACCAGCTCTCGAATATGGGGATGGAGGCGATCCACCCGCAAGCCGCCAAGACCCTGCGTCAGGCGGATGTGCCGCTTCGGGTCACCAATGCGTTTGAGCCCGACGATTCCGGCACCCTGATCGACGACCAGCCGGCCGATGTGCCCGCGGTCGAGATCGTGACCGGCCTTGATATCGTGTCGCTGGAAGTCTTTGAACAGGACATGGTTGGCGTGAAAGGCTATGACGCGATGATCCTTGAAATCCTGACGCGCCATGGCGTGCGGATCGTCTCGAAGGTCTCGAACGCCAATACCATCACGCATTACCTTGATTCCTCGCTCAAGACGATGCGGCGGGTCGAAAAGGATATNGCCAAGGCGTTTCCCGCCGCNGAGATTTCCACCCGGACGCTGGCAATGGCCTCGGTCATCGGGCGCGATCTGAGCGGTCTGTCGGTGCTGACACGCGGATTGGTCGCGATTGCCGATGCCGGCCTCTCGGCCATCGGGGCAAGCCAGGGGCCGCGCAATGTCGATGTTCAATTCATCCTCGACCGCGACGCGCTGCAACCGGCCATCAAGGCCATGCACCGCGCATTCATAGAAGCCGATGAACCCTGCCTGACCCGCGCAGCCTGATCAAGGCGGTCGGGATTTATCCGGATTGAGGGCCAGTGGAGCACGTCGTTTGACGGGCTCGATTAGCCCACTGCGCTTATTGGGGGAGGCAATTTCGGGGCCGAGGGTATTTCTCAACGCCCAAAGACGCAATCACCGAAGGTGTCGTGCGTCAGCACCTGCCGCCCCCTAGCGACGTGAGCCGATAGGGGGGAGTATCAGAATTCGGAAGTGTCATGGTAATCACCTACAAAGCATTCAAGAATACATCGTTTTCAGCAGGTGTACCAACGGTGACGCGCGCCCAGTTTTCGAAAGGCTCTTCCAGCCACGCTTTGACCAACACGCCTTTGGCGCGCAGTTTCTCAGCCAGAATTTTGGCCGGCGCACCGGTATCAAAGAACACAAAGTTGGTTTGAGACGGGGCGCATTTGTATCCCTTGGAGGTTAAAGCCGCAGCAACCCTTTCCCGTTCCCTCGTTGCGAGACCGACGGTTTTCTCAAGGTGCGTCAGATCGCCAATAGCCTCAGCTGCGCCGCAGGCTGCCATGGCGTTCACGCCGAACGGATTGCGCGTTTTCATCAATGCTGCAACGATCTGTGGGTTGCTTGCGATACCGTAGCCTGCACGCGCACCTGCCAAACCGTAGGCTTTCGAGAATGTGCGCAAGATGATAGAAGGCTTTCCGGATTCGTCCAATATTTCCAGTGCGTTGAAACGTTTTCTGCTTTCAATGAATTCGGCGTAGGCCTCGTCAAAACAAATAAGGGTGGCGGGGTCGGTACCTGCGATCACCTGTCGGAATTCCGTTTCCGAAATGGCGGGGCCTGCGGGGTTGCTGGGAGAGGAGAAAATCAAAACGCGTGGCTTGGAAAGTAATGCCTTACGCAGGCCATCCATGGTAAAGGACCAATCCGCGTTGAAATTGACCTTGGTGACTGTTGCTCCAAACATCTGCGCGCCAAATTCGTGAAGGCCGAAGCTGGGGCAGATTGTGACAACTTCATCTTCAGGGCGGATGACAGCCCGGAAAAGCGCACCGATCAGGTCTTCCGACCCGTTGCCGACGATGACTCGATCTGCCTGCGTGCCCATCGAGCGGGCGATCAAATCGCGCAACGCGGTATTGGCCGCATCAGGGTAACGACCGACACCCGTTGCAGCGTCCTGCATGGCCTTGATTGCCAAAGGTGAGGGGCCCATGGGGCTTTCATTGCTGTCAAGTTTCGCCAGACAATCAACGCCGTATCTTGTCTTGAACTGATCCATAGCGAGGCCTGAATTATAGATGGGAAGTTGAGCCACCTCTTTGCGGATCAGATCACTTGGAAGGGAAGCAGGCATTGGAGGTCCTATTTGTTAAAGATCGAAAATTTTGCCGGGGTTCATGATGTTGTCGGGGTCGATGGCCTTTTTGATGCGGGTCATGACGCCAAGGACGGGGCCGTGCTCTGCTTGCAGATAGGGTTTCTTCCCCAAGCCAACGCCGTGTTCTCCGGTGCAGGTGCCGCCCATTTTAATCGCCATCTCAACGAGACTGGAATTGATGTGGTGCGCTTCGCGGACTTCGGTTTCATTATCTGGGTCATAGAGCAGAACAAGATGAAAATTCCCGTCCCCGACATGACCCACCAAGGGGGCTTGAATAGAGGTCGTTGCGATGACCTTTTGGATTGCGCTGACACAGGCAGGCAGGTGTGAGATCGGCACGCAAACGTCAGTGGATATCCCTTTGATGCCGGGGCGCAACGCCCGCGCTGCATAGAGAGCGTCATGTCGGACCCGCCAGATGCGGGTGGTGTCATCGGTTGTTGTCGCGCGATCAATCTGCCGTGCTGTCTCTGCAAGGCCTTCAAAGGTGGCCATATCATTCTCAACCGTTGCGGGGGATCCGGTTATTTCCACCCAAAGCGTGGGGCATTCAGGGAGGGCCGTGTGGGAGTATCGGTTGATTGCTTGCATTTGCAGCGTGTCCGCCAGCTCTATCCGGTTGAGCGCAAGGCTGCATTGCAACGCCATCACAACCGTTTGCGTGGCATCTTCGATTGAGTTGAAACTACACATGGCGGTTTGTGTCGCTTCCGGAATTCCAAACAGGCGCAGGCTTAATTCCGTTATGATACCCAATGTGCCTTCTGACCCGACAAACAAGCGCGTGAGATCGTAACCCGCAGATGATTTTCGGGCGCGGCTTCCGGTACGAATGATTTCACCATCGGGCATAACGACGGTGAGCCCCAGAACAAGATCGCGCATAGAGCCATAGCGCACTGTCGTCGTACCCGAGGCACGCGTCGCCGCCATCCCGCTCAAGGTTGCATGTGCGCCCAGATCGACTGGAAAGAACAACCCGGTCGCGCGCAGATGTTCGTTCAGTGCTTGACGGGTGACGCCGCATTGCACGGTACAATCCATGTCGGCCTCATGTACCGATATGACCTTGTCCATCGCGGATCTCCGCCCAGTTCACATGAAATCATCGCGCAGCCGACGGCATGTGCCTCACTGTCGAAATCGCCATTTGTGTCGCTGGCCGGCACAACCATCGTATAGGGCAAACCCATAACGCAAGAGAGCTCACGGGTCTGGGCATTTTGTGTGGGATCGCCGGAACGACAAAAATAAGCAGTATCCAGATAGTTCGAGATTTTGCCACCCGAATGAATGTCGATCGCAAGATCGGCCTCTGATATAAGATGTGTGGTTACAAATCCGGCAATGTCTTGGGTTGTTCCCGCAAAGGCCAGGCCAGTGAACGAACGGTTCAGGTTGCCCCCATCGAGCGGCGACGTCCGGCTTACGGATTGAACCGCCGGCATGTTCAAAGAGGGCGCAAGGATCAGGCGACCGTTCAGATCGCTGGCTTCAAGCATTTCGAACAACCGCCGCACGATGATCTGGCCTTCGTATTCATCGCCGTGATTGCCGCCGCACACCAGGGCTGTCGGGCCCTCACCGCCACAGATGACGGCAAGGGGCGATTGAATGGATGAAAATCCGTATCGGTTGTCTGAATGGGTAAAGGCAAAAACGTCGGCGCGTTTCCCTTCCGCGCGAAGGTCGAGCGCCGAGTGAACTGTTCCAAACCTTAGGCTCATTGGCTTTGCTCTGCTGTCATGCGTTCTTCCAGAATGTCCGTCAGCCAGTCAGGATCCATTTCCGGCACCGACGAAAGCAGAAGTTCGGTATAGGGGGCGTGCGGGGGGGCGAAAATCTCGTCCTTGGGGCCTTGTTCAACAATCTTTCCGTTTTGCATGACAACGACGTCATCCGCGATAGAGCGGACCGTCGCAATATCATGTGTGACAAACAAATAGGTCAAATCCAGTTCTCGTTGNAGNCGNTCCAACAAGCGNAAAATTCCCTCAGCGACCAGTTGGTCCAATGCCGAAGTAACCTCGTCGCAGATGATGAAATCGGGCTCCGCCGCCAAGGCGCGAGCGATACAAACACGCTGTTTTTGCCCACCTGACAGCTCGGATGGCAAGCGGTTCATGAAATCGTCGGGATCAAGTTCGATCAACGTCAACAGTTCTCTGATACGGGCCTCTTTCGCGGCCCCCTTCAGGCCGAGGAAAAACGTCAGGGGGCGGCCGATGACATCTTTGATCCGCTGCTTGGGATTAAGCGCCGTATCTGCCATTTGATGGATCATCTGAAGGTGGCGCTGCAACCCGCGTGCCCGTTTTGCGCCAACTTTTTGGAGCGGCACATCGTCGTATTTGATTTCGCCTTCAATGGGTGGCAGCAAGCCCATGATCACCCGTGCAAGGGTGGATTTTCCTGATCCGCTTTCCCCGACAACGGCGACGGTGCTGCCGCGCTTGATGCTCAGAGACACGCCATCCAATGCCTTGTGCGGGCCATAGGCTGCTGAGATGTTATCGACGTCGAGCAACGTGGTCTCACCGCCCTCTCTGGGGGGGCGGGGTGTTCGGCGAAAGTCACGCACGGCCCATAATGACTTGGTGTAGGCCTGCTGCGGATTGGCGAGCATTTCGCGGGCAGGGGCCTGTTCAACCTCTTCACCGCGCAGCAACACCTTGATCTGGTCGGCCATCTGCGCAACGACGGCAAGATCATGAGTGATATAGATTGCGGCGGTATTATATTCGCGCACGATGTCGCGGATTGCGGCCAGAACCTCGATCTGTGTGGTGACATCCAGCGCTGTTGTCGGTCCGTCAAAAATGATCAGGTCCGGTCGGCAGGCCATGGCCATGGCCGTCATCGCCCTTTGCAATTGGCCGCCAGATACCTGATGCGGGTAGCGAAATCCGATGGTGTCGGGATTTGGCAGGCGGATTTTTTGGTAAAGCTCCACCGCGTCCGATTGCGCCTGGGCTTTCGACATAACGCCATGCTGAACGGGGGCCTCGCAGTACTGATTGATAAGTTTGAAAGCGGGATTGAACGCCGAAGCCGCCGATTGCGCGACATAAGCAATGCGTTTGCCGCGCATCTTGCGCAATGCATTGCGCGAGGCAGTGGTCAGGTCTTGGCCGTCAAACATGATTTGCCCGCCGCTTATCCGGCAACCGCCTTTGGTATAGCCCATCGCGGCCAATCCTAGTGTTGATTTACCCGCGCCGCTTTCGCCTATCAGACCNAGAATTTCACCGCGCTTCAGGCTCAGATCGACGCCTTTGATAATAGGTTTCCACTGCCTGTCGGAGCGCCCCTCAATGGCGATATTTTTCATATCGAGCAAAATATCTGACATGTTTTATTCCTTCAGGCCGGATGACATGTGCAAAACCCAATCCACAACAAGGTTCACGCCAATCGTCAGCAACGCGATGGCCCCGGCGGGAAGCAAAGGCGCAAGGCCAAAGGTGGCGGTTTGCCATGTGCTGAAATTTGCAAAAGAGATCAGCTTTGCACTTTCACGCACCATACCACCCCAATCAGCGGTTGGGGGCTGTATGCCAAGACCAAGAAAGGACAGTGCGGAGATAAACAGAAACACAAAACAAAACCGCAAGCCGAATTCCGCAATCAAGGGCGCAGCTGCATTGGGTAGGACCTCTTTGCGGATCAGCCAAAACAGGCCCTCACCGCGCATGCGTGCGACTTCGATATAATCCATCGTCAAAATCCCCTGTGCCACGGCGCGCGACAGGCGGAAGACCCGCGTACTGTCCAACACGGCGATGACGAGGATCAGGGCGACAACAGAGGTGCCTGTAATTGTGAGAATAAGCAGCGCGAAAATCAGCGGAGGGATCGCCATCAGGACATCAACCGCCCGCGAGGCGATCACGTCAAACCAACCGCCAATAGTCGCGGCCAAAAGCCCGAAAACCGCCCCAAGCGTAAAGGCGAGCGCCGTTGTCGCCAGCGCAATGCCGACAGTATTGCGTGCGCCATATATCAGGCGGGACAACACATCTCGACCCAAGATGTCGGTCCCGAGGTAATGCGGGGCGGTCCATGGTTGATATTGCGCGCCCACAGAGGCGCTTTCTGCGTAAGGGGCAAACAGCGGCGCACCAATTGCGATGACAGTGTAGAAGATGATGATCAAAATGCCGATCCAGGCAGAAACAGGCGCATCGCGAAGCTGAAGAAACAGATTATTCATGTGTTACCTCGGATGTAGAAGGCGTGGGTTTGCGATGATCGACAAAATATCTGCCAATAGATTGAGCAGGATATACGTCGCGGCGAAGATCAGACATGCCGATTGCACGACCGTCACATCGCGTTTGGATACAGCGTCCACCAACACCTGCCCGAGACCCGGATAGACAAACACCACCTCGACCAGAACCACGCCGACAATCAGATAGGCAAGGTTCAGCGCGATCACATTGATGATCGGAGCAAGGGCATTGGGAAGCGCGTGTACGGCGATCACGCGCCAGCGTTTGATACCCTTGAGGTGGGCCATTTCGATATAGGGCAGCGCCAAGAGATTCAGGATCGCGGCACGCGTCATGTGCATCATATAGGCCAGCACGATCAACGTCAGCGTCATTGCCGGTAGAAAGGTTATGTATAATCGCTCGCCCAAGCTCGTATCGACATCGACATTGGCAAGACTCGGGAATTAGCCGAACCCTACGGAAAATATGAGGATCAGGATATAGGCGATAAAGAATTCAGGAAAGGAAATCGCCGCCAAGGTTGAGTTGGAGAGCAGGCGATCAAACACCGATCCATTGTAAAGTGCGGCCATCATGCCGAATACGACGGCAATCGGCACCGAGATCGTGGCGGCATAGCCCGCCAGGAAAAAGGTATTTGCCGTGCGCTGACCGATCAACTCTGAAATCGGGCGTTGGTTGGCCAGTGATATCCCGAAATCACCCGTTGCGGCCCCCGCCAGCCATGTGAAATACCGTTCATGAAGCGGGCGGTTAAGGTCGAATTTTTCGCGAAACGCTGCAAGGCTTTCTTCGGTTGCTGCCTGGCCCAACATTTCGGTTGCGATGTCACCTGGCAGCATTTCGATTGCGGCAAAGATAATGACCGTAACAATCCAAAGAGTCAGCAGACCAATCAGTAAACGTTTGAGGACGATGGACAGAATTGAGTTCATGTGCATACTTTTGTCTCGAAGGATTGAATTATGTCTAGATTAATAGGAGGGTGAGGCGAACTGGTGCTCGACGTCAAGTGCAGCTCAACTATGAGACCGTTTAGATTTTCTTCTCAAGTGGTTTCAATGGGGGGTGTGGGGCTGGCAGATATACGACAATCGCGCGGGTGCAAATGAATTATACGCAAAGCAAAAGAATTGGTCAGTTATGAAAGTCACCTATAGAGACGTCAAAACCGACATCCTGTCGAAGATCACCAGGGGGGAATGGGGACGAGGAAGCCTTGTTCCCAACGAGATCGAGCTTGCCGGGATATATGGGTGTGCCCGTGCCACCGTGAACCGTGCCATGCGCGAGCTTGCAGATGATGGCATCATCGAGCGCCGTCGCAAGGCGGGCACGCGGGTGCGTCAAAGCCCGGTCCGTCAGGCGCGGTTCGATATTCCGCTGGTGCGCAGGGAGATCGAGGAAAAGGGCGCGCAGTATCGCTATTCTCTGGTCAGCCGCAGAGTGGTGGCGGCGCCTGACTGGCTTCGGGCGCGGCTGAAATTGCCGATAGGGTGCCGGGTCGTGCATCTGGTGTGCATGCATTACGCCGACGGCGACCCCTATCAACACGAAGACAGATGGATCAATCTTGCGGTTCTGCCGCAGGCCGAAACGGCCGATTTTGCGGTGATGGGGCCCAATGAATGGCTTGTCGCCACAATCCCGTTTTCCGACGCCGAGATCAGCTTTTCCGCCGGGTTGGTGGATCTGGACCTGTCGCAATATCTTGCCAGCAAGATCGGCGATCCGGTTTTCACCATGGAGCG
>JGI24724J26744_10002291_pt1 | contig 12767 bp, 13 predicted proteins | sample Cruoilmetagenom7_FD_26744 | JGI IMG/M metagenome (IMG submission 26744)
GCGCCGGATGGTGGCGCGATTTTTAAGTTCACACTGAAGGCGGTGGATCAGTAAGATGGATATGAAGGATAAGGGTGTCCTACACTTGGTTGACGATGATGAAGCCATTCGCCATTCGGCGAGCTTCATGCTGCGCCATGCCGGATTCCGGGTGCAAACCTATAAGGATGGCGTGACTTTTCTGTCGGAAGTGTCGACCAAGGAACGCGGTTGTGTATTGCTTGATGTGCGAATGCCGATCATGGACGGGCTGGCCGTGCAGGCGGAGATGACCGAGCGCGGGCTTGATATGCCGGTCATCATCCTGACCGGGCACGGCGACATTGCCTTGGCCGTCAAAGCAATGAAAGCAGGCGCTGTCGATTTCATCCAAAAGCCGTATGAGAAACAGTCTTTGCTGTCGGCGATTGACAATGCCTGCTCCTCGCTGGCGGACAAATCTACCAAGGCGGCGCTGGCGCGCGATGCGCNTGCCAAACTGTCCGTTTTGACAGGGCGGGAAAGGGAGGTTCTCGATCGCCTGGTCGAAGGCATGACNAATAAGGAAATTGCCAGTGANCTTTCCATCTCNGCNCGGACGGTGGAAATTCACCGTGCCAATCTTATGGAAAAGCTGGNGGCTGAAAGCTTGTCTGCCGCCCTGAAAACCGCGTTTGCAGCGGGCATNGGGTTTGAGGGCAAAGCGTAGGTAGGACTACTTAAAGACGCGTATTGGCGGCNGGAATACTGTCCGGGCATGGTCGAGGATGAGTTTTCAAACAGTGGTGGCAGGATCGTTCTNGTTGAGGATGATGATGATGTGCGTCGATCACTAACCCTNTTGCTNCGCGCGCGCGGGTTCTCNGTGGACGTGTTTCGCAATGGTATGGAATTGCTGAGCAATCGCGGGCTGCCGCAGTCAGACTGTATCCTGATCGACTATAAGATGCCGGGCCTGAACGGGCTGGAGTTGATGACCAAGCTTCGCGATGCCGGGGTGGTGACGCCGGCTTTGATGATTACCGGGTTTTTCTCCAACACTTTGCTGGCGCGGGCGAAAGCCGCCGGGTTCAGTGACGTGATCGAAAAGCCGTCATTGGAGCAAGGGTTGCTGAACAAGATCAAGATGTTGGTAGCTTAGCTCGCGNCTTGTTTTGACAATTGGTGGAACTTCCAGGCNGAGGCGACAATTGTGTCNACGTCGGATGCGGACGTGCGAAATTTCAAATGCGTCTGGGCCTTGGTGATGTCTGCGGTGAGGATCGGTGGGTCGCCGGGGCGGCGGTCNCCATAGTGCAGCGGCACCTCCTGTCCGGTGACGCGCTCAACCGCATCGATNATCTCCTTCACGCTAAACCCATCGCCGGTGCCGAGATTGAAGACCTCGCTTTCGCCGCCCTCAAACAGGTGCTGCAAGGCAAGCAGATGGCCAAGCGCGAGATCTTCNACGTGAATATAGTCGCGGATGCAGGTGCCATCCGGGGTTGGATAGTCAGTCCCGAAGACGGTCAGGCGCGGAATNTCGCCGGTGAGCGACTTCAGAATATTCGGGATGAGGTGGGTTTCCGGTTCGTGCTCCTCACCGATCTCGCCCTCCTGATCGGCGCCGCACGCATTGAAGTAGCGCAGCGCAATGTGGCGGATATTGTGGGCGGTATCAAAGTCGAGAAGCATCTGTTCCATCATCAGCTTTGATTTGCCGTAAGGATTGATCGGGATTTGCGGCGTGGTCTCACGAATGGGCAACACGTCCGGGATGCCATAGGTNGCGCAGGTGCTGGAGAAGACGATCTTGTCCATGCCTGTTTCCTGCATNGCATCAAGCAGGCTGAGCGTGCCCCCAACATTGTTCGCGTAATATTTNGACGGATTGGTCACCGATTCGCCGACCAGAGAATAGGCCGCGAAATGGACCACCGCGACCGGATTGTACTGTTTGATGACGTCGATCAGGCGCGCTTTGTCGTTCAGGTCGCCAACTTCCAATGGTCCCCATTTTACCGCGTGCGCATGGCCGTAGACGAGATTGTCATAGCTGACCGGAAGAAAGCCTTCAGCCGCCAGAAGCTTACATGTATGGCTGCCAATATAACCGGCGCCACCGGTCACGAGGATGGCCTTAGGTGCGTTACTCATCATCGATCCCCCTTCTTTCGAATAGGCCCATATTGCGGTCTATACAGGCCTATCGCAACACGTGATCTCATGAAAGGTGATGAAATTTCCGGGTTTTCTNTGCCTGCTTTGAGGNGGTGTCAGAATTGTTCACTTTTGGAACNNCTCTTGCAGTGGTGTAATGGGATAAGCCCAGAGAGAATTTAGAATGCTCGTTTCGCCAATTCGTCCAAAGCCGGTTTTGGCCGCCTCGATCGACCCGACGTCGATCCTTTCGGTGATTCCGACATTGAATGAGGCGGCGCATATTGAAGCCTGTATTCGTTCACTGATGGTCGGGCATGCGCAGCTATCGGATGTCTCGCTCATTGTGGCCGATGGTGGCAGCACGGATGAGACCGTCGCGATTGTCAATGGCTTGATGGAAGAGTTTCCAAATCTGCAGCTATTGAACAATCCGCGCCGGTTACAGGCCGCCGCCTTGAACCTTGCCGTCCGGTCATTTGCCAAGGACAAAACCCGTTTCCTGGTCCGTTGTGACGCTCACTCGATTTATCCGGAAGCCTATATTCTGTCTGTCGTTGCGTCGCTTTCAGACAAGGGTGCGGCTTCGCTGGTCGTGCCAATGGATGCGGTTGGTCAGACATGTTTTGAAAAAGCCAACGCCTGGATTGTCGACACGGTGTTTGGGTCGGGCGGGGCCGCGCACCGTGCGGGTCATACGTCCGGCTATGTCGATCATGGCCACCATGCCGGGTTTGATATTGAAATGTTTCGNTCAATTGATGGTTATGATGAGAGCTTTTCTCACAATGAGGACGCTGAGTACGATCAGCGCGTCGCCGATGCAGGCGGCAAAATCTACATGGATGCCGATATTCGTGTGTCCTATATTCCGCGCGGCAGCATTGGCCGCCTGGCCAAGCAATATTTCAATTACGGCAAAGGCCGTGCACGGAACGTCGCCAAGCACGGCCAAAAACTAAAGCTGCGTCAAGCGCTGCCCATCTTTGCCCTATTGGCAAGTATTGCGGGCTTTNTGACGGCGCCATTTTTCTGGCCTGCCTTGATCTTGCCATTTGGCTATGTCGCTGTGTTGGGACTNGCTTCGATTCATGTTGCGCTGAGCAAGTTTTCGCTGTGCGGCCTGCTGGCCGGACTGGCGTCAGGAACCATGCATATGAGTTGGGCTGCTGGCTTTTTAACCCAGTCCTTGCTGGGTGANCGGNCCGAAAAACCATGACGTTCAGATTGTGTTCAATCGGTAAGCGTCTTAAAGTATTAGAAACTGGAATTTGAGGATGTCAGAGCTACAGGAGAGACTGCAAAAATTCGGAACTCGGCAAGCTGTATTGTTGGGACGGCTTGTTGTTGCTTTGCATCGCGACATCCTGAAACTCCTCTCGCTCGCATGGCAAGGCCTTGTGAACGCATTCATCCGAACCGGCGAACTGACGANGAAGGCCGTTACGACTCAACGCTCTGCATTTCGGGGCGCGTCTGACGCGGATATCTTGCCGCGCGACAAAGGTCACTCGAGTGAGCTTGAGGATCGCCGGGCCGACCTGCCCGCCCGCGTGACCCACGCCCCGGCAGGCCAATGCATCTATGCGATTGGTGATGTTCATGGCCGATATGATTTGCTGCTGAAACTGCTCGACAAAATTGATGCGGACATTGCTGACCTGCCAGAGGAGACAGAAGTAATTCTTGTCTTCCTGGGCGACTATATCGATCGCGGATTGCAATCGCGGCAGGTCTTCGATCTGTTGATGAGTGACCGGATGCAGGCCTATACGCCGGTATTTCTAATGGGCAATCACGAAGAATCGGTCTTGCGGTTTCGCGAAGATGCCACCTTTGGCCGGGAATGGGCCCGGTTTGGCGGCGGCGAAACGCTGTACTCGTACGGGTTGCAGCCGCCGTCCTCAGCCTCGGGGGCAAACCCTGATGCCTGGCACGCGGTCTGGTCGCAATTTCGCGAAGTCTTTCCGCCAGCGCATCTGGATTTTGTCCAATCGATGCAGCACTATGTGATCATTGGTGATTACCTATTTGTGCATGCTGGATTGCGGCCTAATGTGGCGATTGAAGATCAGTCGGTCGATGATATGCTTTGGATTCGGGACACCTTTCTGACCGATGATGAAACGTTTCCTTATCTGGTGGTTCATGGGCACACACCGGCCCATGCACCCTATATCGACAATCGACGGATGGGCCTCGACACCGGTGCGTTTAGCAGCGGCATTCTCACCGCGGCAAAGTTCTTTGGAACGGATATTGGGATCATAAAAACCGGATAGGCTTTGCCACCGGAACAGACACTTAGTTTAGCTGATTGGATATTGGATCATGTTTACATTTCGCACTTGCTCACTTGCTTTAACCCTCGGATTGGCAGCCTCGCTATCGGCGTGCCAAAGCGGGACAGTGTCCGACCGGAGCAATGTCACCGTGGAGCGATCCGCCCGTGCGGTTGCCGACTATTCGCTTGGGTCTGGTGACCAGGTGAAGGTGACTGTCTTTGGGCAACCTGAATTGTCAGGTCAATTTGAAATTGACGGATCGGGATCGATTTCTCTGCCACTGATTGGTCAGATCTCTGCGATTGGTCAAACGACACCGCAACTTGAACAGGCGATTGCCGAGAGGCTGTCAGATGGTTTCTTGCTCAACCCGCGGGTCAGCGCGGAAGTTGCCAATTATCGCCCATTCTTCATTCTAGGTGAAGTGAAGTCACCCGGCGAATACCCTTATGCATCGGGCCTTTCGGTGGTTAATGCCGTGGCGGCCGCCGGTGGGTACTCATATCGGGCCAATAAAAGAACCGTGTACATCAAGGCGATAAATGGCGAAGAAGAAGAAGCGTTTCAGCTGAATTCGCAAGTTTTGGTTCAACCCGGTGATACAATTAGAATTGGTGAGCGTATCTTTTAGAAAGGCGTTCAGCCTGATTTCAGGTTGGTGGTTTTAGACTGTAAAATTGGATTTCTCCTGGGCGACGGAAAGGTGCTTGGGGGAGAGCTCTCATTGCCTTGTTTACGATAGGTAACCCGCGCAAGGTACGGACTCTCCTAATAGGTGAATATGATGTTCGCCGTTCTGGAAATCTGGCATATCGATTGCAGTGCAATCAACTCGTATAATTGTCGGCCTAAGTTGGGTGACGCGCAGGTCGACAGTGAGTGTTGTTCATCCCCTCAGAATGAGGGGTAGTATTGAGTAAAGGGGAGTTAAATGGGTTTCCGGGTAACCAATGACGTGCGAGACGTGGATGATTCCCCCCTGCCTGCGCAATTTTTCAGCCATAACCAGTANTCGGTGAATTGGGCGAAACGTGCGCTAGACGTCATTATTGCATTTCTTGCGCTGATCTTCTTGGCGCCTCTCATCATTGTTTCAGCNATGATCGTTCGTCTTCAGGATGGAGGTCCGGCCTTCTTCTCTCAAGAGCGGGTCGGTAAGCATGGCCGAAAATTCCAGTGTTTCAAATTGCGCTCCATGGTGCCTGATGCACAGGCGCGGTTGGTAAAACTGCTTAAGGAAGATCCCCAGGCCAGCCTGGAATGGGAGGCGACCCAAAAGCTGACCAATGACACGCGTATAACGGCGTTCGGTCACTTCCTGCGCAAAACCTCGATCGATGAATTGCCGCAACTGATAAATGTTCTTCGTGGTGAGATGTCGCTGGTTGGGCCACGCCCGATCGTCAGTGCTGAAGTGCAACGGTACGGAGAATATTTCCGTCAATATTGCAGCGTCTATCCAGGCATTACGGGCCTGTGGCAGGTGCAAGGCCGCAGCGACACGACCTATGAAGAACGGGTGCAGCTAGACGTGATTTATGCTGAGACACGGTCTTTCTGGGGCGATGTGAAGATCATGGTCATGACCATTCCGGTCGTCTTGTGGTCACGCGGTGCGCGCTAACCACCGGTCATTCTAAAACACTTTTAGAAACAAGAACGGCTCGCATGATGCGGGCCGTTTTTCCGTGCGCTATGGGATGGTGCGGCTTAACGGGCCGCCAGAAGGAAGGTCAAAATTGCCCACGCCCGACCGAACCGGCGGTCGACCAAAGCTGCTTTAAGTCGCCAATGCAGCGATCGGGCGATCAGGCGCAGGATGGCTTTGCCAAGCGCCGATTGTGCCTTCAAGACCAACACTTGCTGGCGGACGGACTTGTCGTAGAGCAGACCGTCGCAGCCGAGGCTGTATAGCGTCGCGCCCTTGACGAGCGCTTCCTCATAAGCATCCAACGGCGCGGGACGGCCGGCTGCAATAGTGGTCCAGGCATTGGCGGCTTCCGGCCAGAGCTGATTGCGAGCATAGACCGATGCGCGTTTTATCGCGGCGGTCCGGCCGCGCGTATCGGCACGTTCAGGCGCATCCCAGACCGAAGCGGGCAAAATTTCGCTATCGNCCAGATCCGGTAAGAGCGGCTCCATGATGATCCGGTGAAAACGGATCCATTTTTCGTTTGCTTGCGCCATCGAAAATCGTTCAGTGGCCGAGCCGCGGTCGCCGAGATGTTCGCGATGTTGAAATACGACCTCCTCAAGAAGGATACCCGTGGTCGCGCGGGCGATGCGCAGCAGCATTTCATAGTCTTGCGAGCGCACCAGGTCTTCTCTGAATGGGCCGACTTTGTCATAGGTCGTGCGCCGAACCATCAGGCCCGGTTGGAAGATATGGCAACCATCCAGAAGGTCTGGAAAAATTTCGTCGGGTTTGGAGGCACGTAGATACCCCGGTGCCTTGATCTCGGCTTCCCCGGTTTCAGGGTTGATGATGAAGTCTTCATGCATCCCGGCGCAATAGCCGAGGGCAGGGTTCGCTTCGAGCGTACCCGCCAGCCGTTCGCAGGCATGTGGCAATAACAGATCGTCATCGTCACATATCCATATCAGCGACCCGGTGGCGTGGCGCAGGCCAAGGTTGAGCGCGCTGGATTTTCCGCCATTCGGTTTGGAGATATAGGTCACCGCATCGCCATAGCGAGCGACCACTTGAGCGGTCGCGTCCGTCGATCCATCATCGATAACAAGGATCTCATCCACCTGCCGTGACTGGGCCAGCACGCTGTCTATCGTCTCGCCGATCAGGTCCGCACGATTGAAGGTGGGCAGGAGAACGCTAACGCGATCCGTCATCTTGAACCTCGGGCAGGGCGTGAGTTTTGGACATGACAGCGCACTCCGGCTGTGGCGGCGATTTTGTCTATTCGGTAAACAGCAGCTGTGTTCATGTTTGATTGGCACATAATCGGCATTGATGCAGAAAACATACCCATTCCATGCGGATTTGTGTCGATGAATCCCGTTCTAGGACGCTAAAGATCAATAATGAACAAACTGGCACAAAAAACGGTAAATGGGGCGGCGATTAATATCTTCGTGACGGTGTCTAAAACCGTGCTGCAATTTGCCGTCGTCTTACCGATTTTGGCGCGTGTATTGACCCCTGCAGACTTCGGTCTGGTCGGCATGGCGATGGCGTTTGTCGCCTTTTTCACGATGTTCAACGATCTAGGCATTTCGGCTGCTTTGGTCCGGGCCAAGGATCCAAGCCGGGCATTCTGGTCAACTGCTTTTTGGACGAATTTCGTCCTTGGGTGCGGGTTGACCATAGGCGTTTTCTACGCCGCGCCGTGGATTGCAGGTTTCTATGGGGAGCCGCAAGTCGAGCCCCTGGTCGAGGCGCTGTCAGCTGTCTTGTTTATGCATTGCATCATGCTGGTTCCGATGGCCTGGTTGCAGCGCAATTTCCGGTTCCGAACGATCGCGCTGATCGACCTTTGTGCGACCTTGGTATCGGCGGCTATTGCGATTTGGGCGGCGCTTGCGGGGGCAGGCGTCTGGGCGCTGGTCTACCAACAAGTGTCGATGTTCCTGTTAAGAACGCTGGGTAGTTTGTTGACCCATCGTGCGCCTCTTCGGTTGACCTATAAGTTCCGCACCATCGTTGAGGTCCTGCCATTCTCGCTGGGGCTGACGGGAACCGGGTTGGTCGGCTTTGTTAGCCGCAATTCTGATAGTATCCTGATTGGGCGCTTTATGGGCTCTGATGCGCTCGGCTTTTATGGGCGCGCCTATCAGATCATGTTGATGCCGGTTCGATCACTGGCGCAGAGCGCGAGCTTTGCGCTGTATCCGGCAATGTCAGAGCTGCAAAATGACCGCGCCGTGTTGGGGCGCGTCCTGTTAAAGGCGATTTCGATCTTAAGCACATTGATCGTGCCGATGATGACCGGTGTTGCGATTGTCGCCGCCCCCTTTGTCGGGCTGGTATTTGGCGAACAATGGGCCCCGGTTGTTCCAATCCTTCAATCGCTGGCATTCGTTGGAATCATTCAATCGATCATGGCGACGTCGAATGTTGCCTTTAAGGCGATTGGCCGTTCGGACATCCTCCTGCGGTGGTCACTGATCCGTATGGTTGTCTTCGTTGGTGTCTTCTTGATCGGGATACATTTGCAATCTCTACCAGCCTTGGCGGCGATCTATCTGGTCGCGAACATCCTGCTCTACATCCCGTTCCAGCTAGAGGCCCTGCGCCATCTTAAATTGAGGTTTGTCGATCTGATCGGTGCGCTGACCCCGCAAACGGTTTCGGCATTGTTCATGGCGGCCTGCCTGTTGTCGTCAGTATAGTGTGCCGTCTATGGTGGACTGGGCTGACCGGATACAATTGCTTGTCCTGATCCCGTTGGGCGTGGCCTCGTATGGCTTGGCGATGCTGGTGATGTTTCGTAAATTCGTTCGTGAAACAATCAGCGAAGCGCAGGCGCTTTTCCTGAAAAAGTAGCGCGTCAATCAGCCATGAGAATAAGGCACGTAAATTGCGTGCTATGGGTTGGACTGTTAGATTGGGTGCCGCAACATGGCGAATAGATCCTGGGATGCATTGATACTGGCCGACCCCCGTTTCATCGGTGGGACGTCAGCCGCCATTGCGACCGACGTTCGCGCGTTTCGGGCAATGGGGCTCCGGGTGGGTATCCGCTTCGTCTATGCCGTCAATTATTTCGACCCTGAAGACGGTGAAAGCCCGATATTTGATGAATTGTTCAGCCTGGACGGTGTCGACAAGGTTGAGGGCGATGCTCCGGCCAGGGCGCAGATCGCCTTTTTTCATCATCCAGCGATCTTCTTCTATCATCCGGTTGGGAACCCGTTGCAGATCAAGGCCAAGAGAAGCGTGATTGTGACCCATCAACCGCTTTATTGGGGCGATGGCGCACTGGCGCTCGACCCGATGCAGGTGCAGCGCAATATTCATGACCAGTTTGGTGTGCGCCCCGATTGGGCTCCAATCTCTGGACTATGCCGCCGCCAATACCGCACATTTGCGCCTTTCCTTCGGCTCACCAATACCGACTGGATCAATACGTTTGATGCCGACGAGTGGGCGCCAAAGCGTGAAAAACTTGCAAGCGCCAATTTGGTTGTCGGGCGACACGGGCGTCCGAACCGTGACAAGTGGCCGGATACCGGGCCAGACCTAAGTGCCAGTCTGCCTGCCGGACCAGACACCAAAATCCGTGTCATGGGCGCGCCCGAAAACTTCTTCGACACGTTTGGCGTCGATACGTCGGCTTGGGAAATTCTCGCGTTCAATCAGGAGCCGGTTCTCGATTTTCTCGATTCGCTGGACGTATTTTCCTACTTTCATTCTGGCCTTTGGACCGAAGCGTTCGGCCGCACGATTGCCGAGGCCATGTTGATGGAAACCAGATGTATTCTCGACCGCGCGTTGGAGCCGACATTTGGCAAGCACGCAATCTATTGCGCACCCAGCGAAGTCCCCTCTGTTCTGGCCCGCATTCGCGAGGATTTGCCGGGGGCGAGAGCGGCGGCAAAAGCCGCGAGAGAGCATTGCTTGCAGGAATATTCCACCCGTTCGGTCGCGGCGCGCTACCAAGCCCTGCTTGCTGACACAGGCACGGTACAGCGGCGCGGCGGCACATCGGTTGGCCCATTGACGACCGCTCGAAAGTTCATCGGCTTCCACCGCCGTCAACGCCAGGCAAGAAAACGGCAGGCCGCACAATGACTTCGACCCGGCCTCCACTCTTCATCGTTGGCGCACCGCGCTCAGGCAATACGCTGACCCGCCGGGTGCTGATGGCATCCGGGCAGATTTATATTCCGCCTGAAACTTATGTATTTGGCGAAATCCTGTCGCGTTGGAAGAAATGGCGGGGGCTGAACTGGAACGAAAAGGTCTGGCTCGCCTGCGCCTATTTTGACCGTCATCCGCATTTTGAAGATTTTGAGATTGCCAGTTTCTCTCCGCTGGCAGAGGCGGTTGCCGCCTTCCCGAAAGAGCAGCAGACGATCAAGACATTCTATGAAAGCCTGTATGCGTTTATGGGCAAATCGCACGGGTTTGATGCCCCGCGCTGGGGCGACAAGACGCCGTGGAACACGATGCACCTCAAGGATATCGTGAAAGCCTATCCCGACGCTTACTATCTCTACCTGAAACGTGACGGCCGCGATGTGGTGGCCTCGCAGGTCAAGGCGGGGATGCGCGATATTTCNGGGTCCGCGCANCGCTGGATTGACGCNAACAACGCGTGCCTGAAGCAATTGCGTTCGGCCAAGCGCNCTGCATTGGCGGTGTCATATGAAGAGCTTGTGCGTGATCCCGAGGCTGTTTTTCGGAGAATTTTCGATTGGGCTGATCTTGAATTTTCACCTGAATTTCTGACTCGCGTGCCAAGCGGACTGGCCGATGTGGATCGCCATGCCCACCATCAGGCCGTAACCCAGCCNATCAATGCCAATTCAATTGGGCGCTGGAAAGACAGCCTGTCTGAGCAAGACATTGCCGACCTGCCATCTGGGTTTGGCGATATGATGCAGACATTAGGCTATGACCAGACGGGCAAGGCCTGAGGCGGATACGATGTCGGCGGCAAGTACAACTTCAAATCTGAACCCGAACAAGATCGCGGTGATCATACCGACCTATAATGCCGAGGACGGCATTGAACGGGCGATCCGTAGCGCCATTGAGCAGGACCTGCCGGATGGCATCAGCCTCGACGTGGTTGTGGTTGACGATTGCTCGACGGATGCGACCCTGGCGCGCGTTACCGCGCTGCGAGAGACGTTTGGCGANACGCTGATTTTCGCNCAGCAAGCCAAGAATGCNGGGCCATCGGCGGCGCGCAACCGGGCGCTGACGCTGACAGATGCGGCTTGGTTCACGCCGCTTGATAGCGATGACTTTATGTCGCCGGGGCGCTTATCGTCCTTGTACAAAACGGCCCTGTCCGGACCATGGGACGTCGTCGCCGACAATTTAATTGTATCCTTTGATGATGCCCCCGAAACCCCAATAAGAACCCTCTGGCCCAGTAAGCCACCTGGTGTGGTTGAGCTGACGTTAGCGCGTTTCGTGAGGCAGAATCTCAGCACAGCGGGCAGCCGGTCTGAGCTTGGTTATATCAAGCCGCTAATCGACCGCCGCGTGCTGGCGACCGCGGACCATTATCGCGGTGAGATGCGGTTCGGCGAGGATTATGATCTCTATACGCGGCTGCTGGTGGCCGGCGCACGGTTTTGTCTGGTTGATCCGCTAGGTTATCACGCGGTGCAGCGGCAAAATTCATTGTCNCGGTCTCAAAAGGCGGCTGATTTTGANCGGCTTGTCCAGTCTGACACGTCCCTATTGGCGCGGGGTGATCTTACAATGGCAGACAAAAAGCCGGTTCGGCGGCACCTGAAAGAGACCCAGGCGGAATGGGTTTGGTTGCGGGCGATTGAGGCGGTTAAGGCGCGCAATGTTGCGGCCTTTCTGGGCTGCTTCTTCGTAACGCCCGGTGCCACATTATCCCTGATCGGAAAATTATTGGAGCAAGTTATCGTGCGTTCGCGCCGTAAGGTCGGGCAGGGCCCGGCATGAGCGAACCGGTCAAAGTTTCCATCATTATCGCGGCTTATGAGGCGGGCGACTATATTCACAATGCGATCGCATCATGCTTGGCGCAGACCGAGGCGTCGTTTGAAGTGATGGTGGTTGATGATGCCTCAGCGACCTCTCTTGAAGGAGCCGTGCAGGCGGCAGCTGGTGGCGACAAGCGGGTGAAATTCGTTCGGTTGGCGAAGAATTCTGGCCCATCGGGGGCACGCAATCGCGGCCTTGATGAGGCTAGAGGCGACTATGTGGTCATCCTCGATGCTGACGATACGATGCGCCCGGATCGGCTAGAGATGCTTTTGGAGATAGCGGTTCGGCAAGAGGCTGACATCGTGGTTGATAATATGCTGGCCAATCGTGTGGGTGATGCGGCCTCTTCGGGTGAGCGCGCGTTTTTGGCGCCATCGGCCATCAGAGATGACGTGCAAATTGATCTGAATGTCTATGCCGACCCGAACAGTAATCAGCGATTTGGCCAGCCGCTTGGGTATTTGAAACCGCTTATAAGACGGTCATGTCTGGAGGCGGCTAAGCTTCGCTATGATCCATCATTGACCAACAGTGAGGACTATTACCTTGTCGCTGAATTGTTGGCGCGCGGCGCAAAAATGATCCTCACGCCGTATGTTGGCTATGTCTACACGATACAAGCTGGTTCGATTTCACATCGCCTGAGCCCGGCTCAAGCAGCGGCGATCTATCAGGCTGAAGAGGGTTTTCAGAAGCGGCATTCGAGCCAG
>JGI24724J26744_10002292_pt1 | contig 12765 bp, 13 predicted proteins | sample Cruoilmetagenom7_FD_26744 | JGI IMG/M metagenome (IMG submission 26744)
TATCTTTGGCTGGCTTATTGGCCTTGCTGAACATATCACATCTTATATAGTATATGCGAGAGGAGTATATCCGTCGGCAAAAAGGGGCGCAATTTATCATTCAGTGGCATACATATTCGTAATGTTGTTTTTAAGTGTAATTGATGTATTACCTTCGTCTTCTTTTGATTGGGCTCAATTTCCGGGATTTTTCTGGGGTACAGGATTAGTTATTCACTTATTTACATATTACATCTACCATCGTCCTTCGATTGATGAACAAGGTGTATTGAAGTCAAGAAGGGATCGTGCCGTTGAAAAAGAAATGGGAAAAATGCAAAATCGGCAAAAAAAGGAATAATTGAGGCGTTAAATTAAAATGTGGCTTGGAAAGTTCCTAGATCTTGAAGACGATATTGAAATCTTGAGATCCAAGATCAAACAAGAAATTTTTAAAAAAATTAAAAAAAATAAGTTAACTCCTCTCGAATTCACTACTATCGAAGTGATTTTCAATAGTAACGCCCTCTCAGGCTATGATATTATCCAAACTTTGAATAAACACTTTGCTGGGACATGGAAAGCCAAGTCTGGTACCGTCTACCCAATTTTGTCCAAGCTGGAGCGAAATGGCTTCTTAAACTCTAAAATGGTTAAAAGTCCAATTGGACCGATCCGAAAGGTGTATACATTAACTGACGCTGGTGAAGAAATATTAAAAGTAAAGGTAAACAAGAATTTTTTAGACCAACTTAAGTTTTTGGAGAATTTTGTCATAGAATTAGCTTCCATATATGTGAAATCATATGATATACAAGTGAGGAAAAAAATCATCAATGAAGTGCAAACAACCTTAAACGAGTCTTTCGAAAGGATAAAAGATAAAATTCCTTCAACTCTTCAATTCAAGACAAGATGTACGGAATGTGGTAATGAAATTGGTAGGAAAGTGGCTTACTGTCCTTTCTGTGGAACTCAATTAGGTCCTAAGGAGAAAGCGAAGTAGAAAACTCAAAAGTACAAGAATAAAATCGCTTCTTATAGCGTTTAAAATAACTTCAAACTTTTTTTTTTTTTCAAGAAATTCTTATAGTCGTCTAAAGAAGATAAGATGTATTTCCTCCCTATGTAGTTTCAACACAATCTATGTAGAATCAACAAATTTTTAAATAATTAAAGTTATTAGATAATCAGTAAATCATAAATTATTCATTATAAAAAAATTTAGAAATCTTATAAAGATAATAAATAATATTAAAATAACTTAGGACGAATAATCATGAATGAGTTTAATGAAAATGGTTTTTCGGAAGAGAATTTACGCCGTATAGCAGCTTTAAAAATAAAATCTCGACTTTCAGTAAAAATTCATTTGATTGCTTATATTTTAGGAATAGTATTATTAATTTCAATAAATGTGATATTTACTCCATTATTTCCGTGGGTTATTATTGTGATTTTTGGTTGGTTGATAGGGTTAGTAATGCATTTAACTGCATATATAGTTTATGCGAGAGGTGTTTACCCCATAGCTAAAAGAGGTGTAATATTTAATACGGTAGCATATATTTTTGTAATACTATTTTTGTTAATTGTTAACGATATTACTAACCTTATGATAAACAAACCCTTTGTGTTTTACTGGGTTACTTTTCCTGCCTTCTTTTGGGGCTTTGCTTTGATAATACACTGTATTGTATATTTAGGGTTCTATAATAAAAAACTCTATGATGAAGGCGAAAAACAATCGCGAATGGATCGAGCAATTGAAAAGGAAATGCATAAAATGAGAAAAAAAAGTACGTAATTAAAAGAATTATAAATGGTAAAATCCGAATGTGGTTAGGTAAATCTCTAGATCTCGAAAAAGACATGGCGGAAATACGTTCAAAAATTAAACGGGAAATTTTTGACAATGTTAAAAAGAGAAGATTAACACCGCTCGAATTTACGATTATCGAGCACATATTTAATAACCAAATAATCTCGGGCTATGATTTAATCCGGGTTTTAAACGAACACTTTGCGGGGACATGGGAAGCCCAATCTGGTACCATTTATCCGCTTCTATCTAAGTTGAAAAGAGACGGATTTTTAAAAGTAAAGACAGTAAAAACCCAAGTTGGTCCTCTTCGAAAGGTGTATTTTCTATCTGAAGCTGGAGCAGAAATTTTGAAAGTAAAGGTAAATAAAAATTTTTTTGACCAACTTAAATTTGTTCGAAATGTGTTAATTGAACTTTCTTCAATTTACATTAACTCCTATCCCGAAGAAGTAAAAAAAGAGAAAATCAAGGAAGTACAGATGTTAATGAAGGAAATTATCGAATATGTAATTGAAACGATCCCTTCTTCAGTTGACTTTAAAATAAAATGTCCTAACTGTGGATCTGAAGTAGGTCGAGAGGGGGCTCGTTTTTGTCCTTATTGTAGCGCTTCATTATTCAAGGACGATAACAGTAAAGAAGGAGATACTTAAAAAATAAAAAATAAAAGATCAATATTAAAGTTTAAATTTATTCGATATCAATATTTAATTTCCTGAATATTTTCTCGAGAGTTTCGCTTGCTAGACTTTTTAAGATGTNTTTTAGAGGCGCTAAAACTTCGTCTTTCTGTGCCGTGCGATTCTGACTAATTCGTCCTTCCTTGACCTCAAAACTACTTTGCGCCCACGATTCCTCGTCGTTAAAAGTAAACCAAATGTTTCGATAAGCACCTCCCTGCCCGCCATCTCGCGCTAATGGTTTTTCTTCGATTGGAACCTCAGGGTCTTGCAAATAACACCAGTCTAGTATTAACCACTCTAGTTTTCGTTTTGATTCTGGACGATCTGCTAAATATATACAATACGCGTGTCCTCCTAACTCTGAATCTGAGGGAGCAAAAACCGGATCAGCCATTACTTGAGCGGCACACACTTTAACTCTCCACGAAGGAACGCCCGCATTAATTAACAGACTAGCNATNAGGATNGCTCCGTCCTCACAATCTCCTATCTCTGATTGAATTGACTCGAAGGGAAATAACCAGAATTCAGGACATTCTGACGCGATATCGTCGTACTTATATTTTAGAAAATTGCATACGAAATTTTGGATCGTTAAAGCCGTTTCGTTTGGACTTTCTTTCCTTAGACCAAGTTGAGTTAAAACATGCCATAATATTGCGTCATTCTTCTTTATGAACACTTTTACATCTACATCAATTTGTTTTTTGTACGATTCTCCTCTCAAAGCTCTTCCAGTGTAGATAATTGGTGCCTTTTTCCATTTGCTATTCCAATAATCTGGACCAAATTTACCATAATCTTTTTCGAATCTTTCAAAAGGCTTATAATTTTCTATAATCGGTATATCTGATGAGGGACTTTCTTTAGGTGAGGGTTTTTTCTTAGGTGATGGCTTCTTTTTCGGTTTACCATCCTTTTTTGGCACTTCTACTAAACCTTTAGCGTAATTAACCCACTCTTCTACGATTTTAAGCGTTGGAAGCTTTGTAAGGACTTTTGGATTGTCTTTCTTTAACAGTTTTAGCTTTTCAACTGTGTTTTTAGAATTTCTATAAGCCAATTCTTTAACAGAATCGATTCCTATTAGATTTAGAGCGTTAGCTAAGTCAGGATTCACGCCCTCAATTCTCATTAGATCGGCGTGTTCTTGCCACGTATCAAGTCTATTTACTGTCACGCCTATACTTCTTGCTAATTGTTTAATCTGATAATAACTAAGAGCCAAAAGATCTTCTACTTCCTTTATACCTGCTTTTCCTAAAAGTTGAGCGTGCTTTTCTTCTAAACCAATAATTTCAATTAATTTCATTTTAATCTTATTAGATTTTTACTAAAATAATAATTAATTAGAAATCACGCAGTTATTAATATTCTATCCTATCAGTATATTTTGATTAAATGTTAAGTTTTTTGTATATTTAAGTAACGACTTCATTATCTAAAAACCATTCTACTTTTCCCGATAATTGTGTATTTAACCTCCCAAGCACTCGTTCCTTCTTTAGGAGATTGCTTCCTGATTCAAAAGGCTCCTTAAACTTCTTGTTGTAAAATTCCATGTTCGAACGATGTACTTTTAAGAGCCCAGGATTCTGTTTAAAATATTCTACAAAGCGTAGGATATCCTCTTCGTGTTTTTTAATAGTTCGGATTGCAGCGTCTATTTTCTTGGAATGCGAGGGGTCTTCCTTGAGGTCTTTAATTTGATGGCCATCAATTTCATCGAGAGGGAACCTACTTATTTCTCCAACTAACAGCCTCATCTCTAGATACTTGGTCAAATTAGGATGACTTCTTTTCCATACACCCGCGTTATTGCTCCAAGAAGATTAGGAGAGAAATCGCAAGTTATTAGCCCTGGAAACACGCCCATCTCTTTTAATTGGGTCAAGATCCGAACGGCGTGTTCTAATAACTCATCTCTGACAATGTGAGTAAGTAAGTCCCGCTTTTTTGCTTGGTCAGCGATAATGAGACCACAGGCTTTTTTTTTCCAATCACATCTCTTCCGGTGGAAGTAAACGTGCCATTAAGCGTGACTGTCTTGATTGATTCGGGATGTTCTAAGGACTTTTTTCGATTTATTGTCTTTAAATAAGCGTTTGAATGAAGTTTTATCCAAGAGTTAACCGTATCCATGGGTACATCCACTTCATGTGAATTTTTAAGCATATCAGCGATCTTTTTTCCCGAGATGTTGTCTCTATGATAGCGTTCTAAAGCATAAAGAATGATTGAGGGTGAATATTCTAATTTTGGGGGGTATTCGGGGTGTTTTAGAGAAAATGAATGACCACACGTTTCGCATTCAAAGTAATTTATTTTAATGCGGAGAAAACGCTTTTCCCGAGGCGCACCCATATCAGGAAGTACTCGCTTATAACTCGAGCGTATCTTTAACACTAAAAAGTGACATTCTGGGCACGCTCCGTCAAAATACTCTTCAACGGGAATGTCGCGATAAGATGTGTTAACAACCGTCCTAAAGTTCATATTTAAGAGGGTGTATTATCGTGATAATATTAGGGTGTGATATGTTCGTGATATCATTTTTTAGAAAAAATTTTTATTTTTACGCCTTTACAAAAAACTTAACATTTAAGGGTAGTTACAAAATTAAGTGATCGTGTTTAAATCTTTCGCTGAGTCTCATTCTTTGTTTAGCGCGAAATACTCATCCCATACCTCTTGGTACTTACAGAACCATNGATCAAGCTTCTTAAATTCTGCTTGAAAATATCTATGTTGAGCTCCCATGACGCGTTTATCGGGTAATTCGGACAAAATGATTTTAAAGTCTTCGAATTTCGTCTCAAACATCTCTTTGTGCTCGGGGAATCTTCCAAAATTGTGTCTAAAAACGCGATAATCCAAGACTCTCTGCGCTCCTTTTATCGTCATCATGCTCCGTTTAAACGACGGATAATATGTGTATTTCTTATGATACGATTCTAACAGATTATTGGTAGTTGGAATGAACGGGTTTTGCTGGTGTGCTATAATTTTTGGCAACCAGCCTTCCAACTGCTTTAACGCAGTATGAAGTTCTTTTATTTTCTTTCCTTTCAGCCTTTCAATGGTGTCTCTTATGATTTCTAATTGAATATAAGCATCAGTTTCATGTTTGGCATTAATAAGAGCGTAAAATCTGTCCCGAAGCCATCGCCACTCTTTTGGGATGGGTTTATTTGATCGTTTAGACATCCCTGCGAACGCCTTTATGTGCGCTGAAGCAATCCATTTTACGTGTGTCAAGCAGTTCTGTTGTATAATATGCTTAAAACTACGAGTTCTAAAAAGACCTCCTAAATTAGTCGTGCAATCCTTTACTAACCCTTTAATTCGTAGCTGACAGTTCTTTCTACCTTCCATTAAGACTTCTCTACCCGCCTTACGACCCATATTTTCTGAAATATTAGCNACGGGAACGAATCGAGTTATTACATCTACAGTATCTATGGCATACATCCGTTCTTTGCTAATCCTCAAGTGGATTTCATCATAGCCCCAGTATCCGCTAGAAGGCACAGGTGTAGTACGGAGCATTTCTCTGAGTGGCTCTCTAACCACTTCAATCCAGTTGACGATGGTTGTTAAGNAGATCTCAATGCCAAAATCGATTCTAAAGACTCGCTGTATCTGCGAAGGCATTAATCCCTCCATGTAATGTTGCCGAGCTCTTCTTTTATAGCTCTCGTGGTAATTTCCGTTTTTGGGTGCAAGTTTGGAATAATCAGGTTTGATTTCTCCGCAATAAGGACAACGCTTCCTGTGGATATGAAACCCGTGCTTTCCGAGCCCATCAGCCAATATCGCTATTCTACGATTATATCCATTCTTAATCAAGCGTCTCCCGCAATCAAGGCAATATTCTTCTTTAATGTAAATCGTACCATCATGTTTCATTCTTAANATATATCCTTCATTAGCAGAAAGACTNTTAATTTGCTCTAACTTCTTTACCAAGCTNTGTTCTTTAGGTTTNGGTAATTCTGGGAAAAATTTATTTAGAGTGCATTGTTCTATCTTTATGGGAGCGTTTCTTCCCATTNTTTTNGTTATTGGCATAATTAAATTAATGGGAAAGCTCCTATTAAATCTTTCTTTTACAGAAAACCTTTTATCGAAAGAAATTAAGGTTGGCCTTTTTATTTCGACTGGAAAATAATCAGTCTCTAGATATTGGAAACAATTTGTGATCCAATCATCTTGTCATCACTGAATTTTGTATCTAACCACATTTAATCGTTTATAACAATCCAAAGTAACTAATATTTTAATGAAAATTCAAGATCTACTATTTTTTTAATAAATATTTACTAAAAATAAGGAAAATTTCTATTTCAAAAATATACTATTCATTTTTTTCTTTTTTAAAAATAAAAATACCCTTTAGACTATCAATCTTCCTCGATGTCAAATATAAGTCATCTTTGTGTTCCCAATCTATATTTTCGAATCCACTAATATCTTTTACTGAAGAATCCCAGAATTATCGTAAAAAATTCTTAGATATTTTCAAAATTGATAAGTGATTTAGTGTATGACTCAAATGAAAAGCAGAAAAATAATCACAGGATTGCAGAGGAAAAATTTTTTGCCTACAAAATCTAAAAGTGACCATCTATGGTATTACTTGCTTATTGATGGAAAACTTGATGCGAGGATCAGATTGAAAATTAGCCATGGAAAAAAAGGAACCAATATTCATAGAGAAATTTTAAATTCAATAATTAAATCTCTAAAACTCGATAGTATTGAACAATTTACCGATTTAGTGGAATGTCCTATGTCTTATAAGGTATATATAAAGCATTTAAAAGAAAATAATTACATATAAAAATCGATATTATATACAACTTTTACCTCCTTGAAGATATAATAAAGGATGTCTTAGAGAATAATAAATTGTAGTATACTCATTTCCACCCATTCATTACAGTCTCTACCATTTTTAAGGAAAAATTTTTAGTTTAATTTAATCAATAAATCTAGTTTCTATTTAGATATCATGAAATAACATAATTAAGATCATCCTGCTATGTACTTAATTTTCTCATGGTAATCATAGAACTAATAAGTAAAATACCGATTAAAGAAAATACTCTAGGTAATATCTCGTTTTCTGAAAATTAAATAACTCATAATAATGATTACTGTTGCAAATAATGTGATAATTAATAACGAAGCTTGAGGAGGGAGAAAATTTGTTTTTGTATATATTTCAATTTCAGGGAACAATGGATCATATTCGATAGTGTAAATACTCCAGCTAACAAGCCATCGAATAAGCGTGGTTGAGAGGGGAGAAATATAAAGCTCATACATCCAGGTGTAGATATTCATGAAATGATAACCTAAATCAAAATAGAAAATTTGATATATTTCATAGTAAGAAATACCTAAAGGTGTAGGATTCATTAATAGGGGTTTTATTATAAAAAACAAGAAAATTGTTATCATTGTGAATGTTAAAGGTACAATTGTCGCCATTTTCGAATTTCTAAATATCATTGAAAATCCTGTTGTAAGAGTTCCGTAAAAGAACACAATTATCATTGAGTAAGTCAATTGAGTTGTAAAAAATTCACCGATATCGCTAAATGGATACTTAATAAAAGCAAATAGACATAAAATCCCCAAACTCAATATGCAAAGAAGTATACCAAAGAGAAGAAGAGCAAGATATTTACCCCATATTATTGTTCCCTTTGTAATAGGTTTAGTTATAAGTAGTATTATCGTATTTTGTTTAAATTCATCAGCAATAAGACTCGCAGAAGAATATATCATGATTGTAGCTAAAGCAACGCAGTATGAAAAAATAATTTGTGTCATTCCCAAAATCTCATTTAAAGACGATGAAGAGTCAAGATTTTGAGAGGGATAAAATGAGATAAATATTATTGGAACAATAGATACAAATAAGACAGAAAAAAGGTATTTCTTCAGGCTATAGATATCAAATAAAAAAGTTTTTTTAACCATAATGTTATATAAATTAAATCTATTTTGTAAACCCTTGAATGTTAATTTAATTTTAAACGGTGACATTATTTTTGTACTCCTCCTTCATTCATTAATCTCATAAATACATCCTGTAATGTTGTTTCAGGTTGATAAAAACCCTTAAGGATAACTTCATGTTTTGAGATAATTTCAGAAATTAATTTCTGAATTTCTTCTTTTACTCTGTGAATGATGTGAATTTTGTTATCTTTATCATCTAACCATACATTAATGATATCATTATTTTCAATTAATTTTTCTAAAATCAAAGAATTTGAACTTGTATCTAAGATAAAGTGATTAACTTGTTGGCTATAAAAATTTTTTATGTTCTTAATCGAATCCGTAAGAATAAGTTTACCCTTATTTATAATTGTCACTTTCTCACACAATTGCTCGATTTCTGAGAGAATGTGGCTGGATACAAAAATACTCATATCCTTAGATAGTTTTTTGACATAGTCTATTATGTTCTTTCTACCAATGGGATCTAGATTTGTTGTTGGCTCATCTAGTATAAGCAATTTTGGTTTATGAATTAATGCTGAAGCCAATCCAATTTTCTGTTTCATACCACCTGAATAGCTATATATGGTTTTGTTTACATCATCAGTTAACTCAAAAAATTCGATTAAATCTTTCACTTGGTCCTTAATTACATCTTTTTTAAAACCAAATAGTCTTGCTGAAAAGGTAAGATATTCTGGAGCAGTCATATTTCCATAAAAAATTGGATCCTGAGGGAGGAATCCTATCATCTTCCTAGCATGAATGGTACCCGCTTTTATTCCCCTAATAAAAGCTTCACCTTTGGTAATAGATATTGCTCCCATTAGCATGTTAATTGTACTTGTTTTTCCCGCACCATTGGGACCTAAGAAGCCATGAATCCCAGGTTCAATCTTTAAATCAATTTGATCTACAGCTAAGGTCTGATTCCCACCTTTTTTATATACCTTAGTTAGTCCTTTAGTTTCTATTTCAAGATTGAATTTCATTATTATTAAATTCTCCAATATACTTATGAATTTATCTTTTTAGTGTAATAAAAATAACATTTGCCTTGATATTTAAATCAATATTATATTGGGAGATTCTAAAAATATTCTTTTAAAATAATTTCAGCGTAATTTTATAAATGAATGAAAAATTATAAAGTCTTTCAACGCTCTTCGTTTATAAAATCTTTTTACCCTTTTTTTTTTATCTTTTACCTCATTAACGCTAAGAATTCATTTGAGAATTTGAGAATATTATCGGTCTTGGATTAATCACTATTGACTGCAATGATTTGAGTCAAATCGTCCCATCCTTCATCCAAAAAATATTTAAACCAAGTCTCATTACGATTTCACATGGTTGGAAGGAAAAATAAGGTTTATGGACCGTATTGGTACCCCATCTAAGCTCAGAGCGAGAGTGGGGCGTATTTTTCGTTAGATAAGATCCAACTTTTATGTCCCGCGTGCGGGAGCTCAAAAGTGTGTTCACGTGGAACATATGGCAGAAAAAACACCCGTATTAAGACATTTCAACGTAAAGATCGTAAATGTCCGCATTTAAAGAATCACAAATCGGGGAAACAGTTTGTATTAACCACTTCATATCAATTCAACGAGCTAATATTCGGTAAACTCATTGCTTATTTTACCGCTTTTCGGAAGCGCGTACGATAGTCCGCAAACCTCGCACTTAACGAACCGTTTGTAATTGTTCGTCTTAAAAACGATTAGAGAGCACTCGCAGTTATGGCAAGCGCCTATTTCTTCTAGTTTTTTCAACTGAAAAACTCCTTTTTTTTTTTTTTAGATCGGTAAGGGTTTTTAACCCTGACCTTTCTTTTTTTTGCAGATACTTATGGATAGATAGTCAGAAGAATTAATTCTTTAGCAGAGGGGCAAATTGCTTTTGTTGCGTTCATGTTACTCTTTATACTTAGAAAACCACATAAAAGCAAGGGGAAGGTACACAAATAGGAAATTCTGGGAGTACATTAGCGTAATTAAGAAAATTAATTCTAGCAAAAAAAATCCAATCTTTAAAAACGAGAGAATGCCAGTTGCCCTAAAAAAACAATATTTTGAAGGTTTTTTGCCGATGTACCCGATGGACGCAATTAAAACGATGAAGGAAGGAAAAGTTTATTGAATCCGCAAGATCTTTTCCGATTTTTTTAATCGCAAATTTTTTACCTGAACCAGAAGGATCGATTCGTTTTTTTTTACCTGATATCACTATTTTATTTTTTCTAGCAAACTTAAACTTTTGCTCTCACAAATCCTCCTCTAATCTCGGTGCAAATACCAGAAACTTCTAAATGCTACCGAGAGCTAACCTCAAAGCCAAATAATTTTGCTCGTACCAAGATTTAGAAAATTCAAGAGCCCCAAACTTATAAATATTAAAAANAATCTTTAGAAATTAACCAAGAATCGAGGAATTAGAAAAGTGAGATTTGCGAATTGTATTTTGTGTGCGGANCCCGTAACAACNACTAAGGACNGTATTTGTCCTATTTGTTGGCAAAAGATTTACGAGGGGAAAGAACCCACCCTATCCAGCTACATAGCACTGGANGTATCGTTGGAGTGCTTTCCAAGAACGAGGGGGAGATTCTGAAGTGAGTCTGGACTCCAAAGCGAACGAGATCAAACACTANGCCGTAAATCTGTGCGATCTGACAAGACTCCAACCCGTAGAACTGTTGCTCGTGCAGGGAAAGATCTCTTCGAGGGAAATCGTCCAAATAAGCAAAAACAACTTAGATGGATCTGCGGTACTTCTAAGATCCACTATCAAGAACGATTACACCAGCAACTTCAAGGAAAGGCAAAGCTCCCAGCTGAAAGCGACTTGCGAACTACTCTGGAAGTTTTCGAAAGTCCGATCTTACTATTCAAAAAACGGGAAGAAGTATTATAGTTTAAAATTCTAACTCCATTTTTTTTTGTATTATATCATTATTAAAAAAACCAGAAGGTATTAAATCGTGGCAAAATCAGAACCGAGCGTAAATTACGACAACAAACCCCAAGAGTCGAGTTCAAAACCATTTAAAGACGCTAAAGATTTTAAAAGCGGGATGGCGGGAGGGAGAATTTCAATGTGAGGTAAATCCCCCAACAATTTTGAACTCCCGAAGGCCTTTGCCACTGGATGATTTATTATAGCTCGAAAATGAGTTATAATCTTAAGTCCAGCACCTATAATCGGTCTTGACCCTTCTAAACCATAAGACCTTTGACCAGACTCGGTAATCCCGCCAAAATTTTACACTACGATTTTTGATGTTTTATAATAGTAAGATGTTTTTTATTAAACCAATTAGGTTTTAATTGTAATATTGAAAAGTTATAGTTTTAATTTAAATTTTTACTTTAAAGATTAGCCTTCTAATAGTTATTCTCTAATAATTGAAAGATATCCACATAAAAGATATAAAGAAAATTTATTATTTATTATATAGAACTATTTAAATGCATATTCTTATTAGTGATCTAAATGGTAGAAAAAACAGAAGAGAAAGCTTTAAAGAAGAATATGATTGATTTTTGTATCAATACATCGGAGTTTACAGATATTACTTTAACGAGTGAAGAATCAGAAAATTTGATCAGATTGATGGATCATGGACCAAATGAAAAAGCTAAAAAATTTACTGAAGAAGCTTTGAAATTCTATAACGACATGTTCTTAAAAAATCAGGATTTTAATAAGGAATAATAATTATTTTTTGAGTAAAAGTGTCAGATCCAATANGAAAAGACCTCATTATTATAGAACTTAAAGATGAAATCGATTTAAGTTCATTTCAATGCGAAAGCAATGAATTAAATGAATTTTTGCATGAAAAAGCAAGATTCAATGAAAAAAATCTTATCTCAAAAATATATCTTTATTATCATTTAAAGTTTAAAAAGGTCGTTGGTTTTATTACTTTATCCAACTATATGCTAAGATTAGCAGAAAGCAAAAAATTTGGCATTCAAAAAGTTCCTGCTGCATTAATAGGAAGAATTGCAATTAATAAGGAATATAGAGGTTATAATTTAGGAAGAGACTTGATTTTATTTGCACGAGGTAGGTGTAATTACATAAAGGATTTTATTGGTTGTCGACTTTTAGTAGTAGAAGCAAAAAAAGATGATCCAATTGTAAAATATTTAACTTTTTTTGGTTTTGAGATTTTACATGAAAGCAAGGGATTCAATATATTAGGTTTTGATCTATTATTTTAATTAAATTTTTACTTTAAAGATTAGCCTT
>JGI24724J26744_10002294_pt1 | contig 12760 bp, 14 predicted proteins | sample Cruoilmetagenom7_FD_26744 | JGI IMG/M metagenome (IMG submission 26744)
CGGCTTTGGCCCTTGTCGCGCAAATCCTATCCAAAACAGTTCTCATCATTGACCGGCGACGAAAGCCTGTTTCAAGCCTCGGCGCGGCGGCTGTCAGGGACTGTGTTTGCCGCACCGGTCGTGGTGACGGGGTCGGATTTCCGCTTTATCGTCACCGAGCAACTGGCGCAGATCGAGGTCGCGCCGTCAGCGATATTGATTGAGGCACAGGCCCGCAACACCGCCCCCGCCATCCTGGCCGCAGCCTTGACTGTTCAAGCCCGTGAGGCAGGCGCATTGATGCTGGTTGCCCCCTCGGATCACGTCATTCCTGATGCAAAACGGTTCCGCGAGGCGGTGCAGGCCGCTGCCGCGACGGCACGAGACGGCAACATCGTCACCTTCGGCATTCGCCCGGACCGCGCGGAAACGGGCTTTGGCTGGCTGGAAATGTCGCAATCACCCGGCGCAGATTTCGCCCCCGTCGCGCAACCTTTGGCGCGGTTCGTGGAAAAACCCGACCTGGAGACCGCGCAAACCATGCTGACGGGTGGTCAGCACCTGTGGAACGCCGGAATTTTCCTGTTCTGCGTTGACACATTGATCGCCGCTTTCGAGGCGTTCCAACCCGAAATGCTGGTGCAAACCCGCGCCGCCGTTGAACAGGCCGAATCGGACCTCGGCTTTACCCGCCTTGCCCCCGAGCCCTGGGCTGCCTTGGAGGATATTTCCATCGACTATGCGGTGATGGAGAAAGCGTCCAATATCAGCGTTGTACCCTACAGCGGCGTCTGGTCCGACCTTGGCGGTTGGGAGGCGGTCTGGCGCGAATCCGACCCTGATGGCGACGGGGTTGTCACCAGCGGCGGTGCCACCGCCATTGAGTGCCGCGACACGTTGCTGCGTTCTGAATCCGACGGTCTCGAAGTGGTCGGAATCGGGCTGGAGGATATCGTCGTCGTCGCGATGAATGACGCCGTTCTCGTCGCTCATAAAGACCGCGCGCAGGACGTCAAATCGGCCGTCACTGCCCTCAAGGCAAAAGGCGCGGCACAGGCCGAAACCTTCCCGCGCGATCACCGGCCATGGGGCTGGTTCGAGAGCCTTGCCGTTGGCAACCGGTTTCAGGTGAAACGCATTGTCGTGCACCCCGGTGCCGCGTTGAGCCTGCAAAGCCACCACCACCGCGCCGAGCATTGGATCGTCGTACAGGGCACCGCCAGGGTGACCATCGACGATCAGGTCAAACTGGTCAGCGAAAATCAATCGGTGTACATTCCCTTGGGCGCCGTGCACCGGATGGAAAACCCCGGCAAAGTCCCGATGGTGCTGATCGAGGTGCAGACCGGCAGCTATCTCGGCGAAGATGACATTATCCGCTACGAGGACGTTTATTCGCGTGGCCAAGGGGCCAAAGGCTGATCCATGACACTGACCTGCTTCAAGACTTACGACATTCGCGGCCGCTTGGGCGAAGAGCTGAATGAGGCCATCGCCTACCGCATCGGGCGCGGCTTTGCGCGGGCGCTGAATGCACGGCGCGTGGTCTTGGGGCGCGACATTCGCGCGACTTCGCAAGCATTGGCCGGAGCCGTGGCGCAGGCCTTGGTTGATGAGGGTTGCGAGGTTCTCGACCTTGGCCTGTCAGGCACCGAAGAGATGTATTTCGCCACAACGCAATTCGCGGCTGACGGCGGGATCTGCGTGACGGCGTCGCATAATCCGATGGATTATAATGGTCTGAAAATGGTGCGGGCGGGCTCTGCCCCCTTGGATGCGGCGACGGGTCTGGCCTCCATCAAGACCTTGGCCGAGGCCGATGATTTCGGCCCCGCCAAATCCGGCGGCTCCGTCATTGATATCGCGGATCAGGCGCGTTCGGCCTATGTCGAGAGGGTGTTGTCCTTTGTCGATATCACGGCCCTCAAGCCGCTGACCATCGTCGTGAATGCCGGTAATGGGGCGGCTGGTCCAACCTTTGACGCCATCGCAGAGGCCTTGGCCGCCAAGGGTGCGCCACTGGTCTTCAAGCGCATGCACCATGACCCCGATGGCAGCTTTCCGCACGGCATCCCTAACCCCCTATTGCCCGAAAATCGCCCACCCACCGTGGCCCGTGTCTTGGCCGAAGGCGCAGATCTGGGCGTCGCCTGGGATGGTGACTTTGACCGATGTTTCTTTTTTGATGAACACGGCGGATTTGTTGATGGCGAATATATCGTCGGACTGCTGGCCGAGGTATTTCTGGCCAAAGAGCCCGGGGCCAAGATTATCCACGACCCGCGTGTCATCTGGAACACGCAAGATGTGGTGGCCCGCGCCGGAGGCATAGCCGTTCAGGCCCGCACCGGCCACGCATTCATCAAGCAATTCATGCGCGATCACGGCGCGGTTTACGGCGGTGAGATGTCGGCGCATCACTATTTCCGTGACTTCGTGCATTGCGACAGCGGTATGGTCCCGTGGCTGGTTATGGCCGAATTGATCAGCCGCAAAGGCTCGTTGGCGGCGCTGGTCGCGGAACGCCGCGCCGCATTCCCCTCGTCTGGCGAGATCAATTTCACGCTGGCCGACCCCAAAACCGCCATCGCACGGGTTCGGGCACGCTATGAGCCCGATGCCATAAGCATTGATGAAACTGACGGCATCAGCCTCGATATGGGCGACTGGCGGTTCAACTTGCGCAGCTCCAACACTGAACCCGTGGTGCGGCTGAATATGGAAAGCCGGGGCAAATCGCTGGACGGGTATCTCAAGCAGATCAGCGCCTTGCTGCTGGGCTGATCAGCCAGCCGCCTTTTTTGGCTGGCATTGTCGGAATTGATTGGTGGTGGTATCGGGTCTTCAGTGTATTGACAGGACAGGAGCCCGCGATGACTGCGGATTATATCGTTAAAGACATCAGCCTCGCCGCGTTTGGCCGCAAAGAGCTGGACATTGCCGAGACCGAGATGCCGGGCCTGATGTCGTGCCGTGAGGAATTCGGCGTCTCCAAGCCGCTGGCCGGCGCGCGGATTGTCGGCTCGTTGCACATGACGATCCAGACGGCGGTTCTGATCGAAACACTGGTCGCTTTGGGCGCGGATGTCCGCTGGGCCTCGTGCAACATTTATTCGACGCAGGACCACGCGGCGGCGGCGATTGCAGCGGGCGGAACGCCGGTTTTCGCGATCAAGGGCCAGTCGCTTGTCGAGCATTGGGACTATCTGGACCGCTCGTTCATGTTCCCCGAAAACGCCGACGGTGTGGGCGCGAACATGATCCTCGACGATGGCGGCGACGCGACGCTGTATGTGCTTTTGGGCGCACGGGTCGAAGCCGGAGAGACCGGCCTGATCGAGGTGCCGACCTCGGAAGAGGAAGAGGCGATTTTTGCGCAGATCAAAAAGCGCATGGCGGCCAGCCCCGGCTGGTTCACCAAGACCCGCGCGGCGATCCGTGGCGTTTCCGAGGAAACCACCACCGGCGTGCACCGCCTGTATGACCTGCACAAAAAGGGCCAGCTGCCGTTCCCGGCGATCAACGTCAACGACAGCGTCACCAAGTCGAAATTCGACAACAAATACGGCTGCAAGGAATCGCTGGTCGACGGCATCCGCCGCGCGACCGACACGATGATGGCAGGCAAGGTTGCCGTGGTCTGCGGATACGGCGACGTGGGCAAGGGCTCGGCGGCGTCGCTCAGCGGGGCGGTGCGCGGGTGAAGGTCACGGAAATCGACCCGATCTGCGCGTTGCAGGCGGCGATGGACGGGTTCGAGGTTGTGACGCTGGAGGACGTGGTCGCGACGGCGGATATCTTCATCACGACGACCGGCAACAAGGACGTGATCCGCATCGAGCATATGCGCGAGATGAAGGACATGGCGATTGTTGGCAACATCGGGCATTTCGACAATGAAATCCAGGTGGCGGCGCTGAAGAACCACAAATGGACGAACATCAAGGATCAGGTTGATATGGTCGAGATGCCGTCGGGGGCGCGGATGATCCTGCTGTCTCAGGGGCGTCTGTTGAACCTTGGAAACGCGACCGGGCATCCGAGTTTCGTGATGTCGGCGAGCTTTACAAATCAGGTGCTGGCGCAGATCGAATTGTGGACCAAATCGGACGACTATCAGCCGGGGGTTTATATCCTGCCGAAAGCCCTCGATGAGAAGGTCGCGCGGCTTCATCTGGAGCGGATCGGGGTGAAACTGACGCAGCTGAGCGGCGATCAGGCGGCCTATATCGGCGTCACGGCGGACGGCCCCTACAAGCCGGAACATTACCGCTACTAAAGGCATGTCCCACACGCTGTCTCGCACCCTGTCCCACCGTGGGACAGCGTGCGGGACACGCAATATCAACACCTTACCCCGCAGCATTAACCCTGCATTAAGCTCTCACACAAACACAAAACACCAACCGTTTGGCATCCTCAAACCATGCTAGAGTGCCCAGNAAGACGGAGGCACAATGACAACTGAACGGCAAAAAATGGCGGCAGGGGAATGGTACACCTGCCTTGACCCCGAACTGGACGCNCTGCGGAATACGGCGCGGGTCGCGGTGCATGAGCATAACACTCTGCCACCCGACCGGCGCGGCCCCATCGGGCCAAAGCTGACGGCGCTGATCACCGCCCCTGACGCGATGATCGAGGCCCCGTTCCACTGCGCCTATGGCCTCAACATCACGCTGGGCAAAGATGTTTATCTGAACGCGGGCTGCACCATTCTTGATTGCGCCGCCGTGACGATTGGCGATCAATGTGCGCTTGGCCCCAATGTTCAGATCTACTGCGCCGAACACCACCAAGACCCGTTCAAACGCAGCGTCGAGGGGCTGGAACTCGCGCGACCGGTGACCATCGGGAAACACGTCTGGATCGGCGGCGGGGCGATTATTCTGGCGGGTGTCACCATCGGTGACGGCGCGGTGATCGGCGCGGGCAGCGTGGTCACGCGGGACGTGGCCGCCGGACAGATTGTTGTCGGCAACCCGGCCCGACCGATTACGCGGCGCAGCTGACGCTTGAACACTTTGTGACCTGCGTCTGTTGCCGCTATGCAGATCAAGGTTTCGGTGTCATGCAATCGTAACGCTTAAGCATTGGACCCAAACCCCATGACCCTTCGCCGCAGTCTTGCCGGTTTCCTGTTGCTTGCTGTTGTCGCGCTGGCCGGTCTGTGGCTGTCGGGCAATGGCCGGTTGTTGATGAGGCATGACGGCGGCATGGCGCACCATGGCGCGGACGGCACCGGCCACGACGACGTCACGATGCCCGGCCTGCGCGGGCGCAACGCCACGCCTGACGAAAGCGCCGACCTGGCGGTGTTGTTTCGGAATTTCGAAACCCTGAGCCGCACGGTCGAGGACCTGCCGAACGGCATTCGCACGGTGACCACCTCGAGCGACCCTGACGTGATGGGCACGCTGGCGACCCATGTGTTCGAGATGATTCAGCGCGTCGAGCGGGCAGATGACCCGCAGATCTTCATCCAAAGCCCAACGCTGGATATCTTCTTTGAACGCCCCGAGGCGATCACCACCGAAATCGAGATGACCGATGCGGGGATCGTGGTTGTGCAAACCTCAAACGACCCGCAGGTTGTGGCGGCGCTGCATACCCACGCCGATGAGGTCAGCGATATGGCCGCGCGTGGCATGGACGCGGTGCATGAGATGATGATGGAGCGGTAGCGCCGATTGCATGCGCGAGGCTGACCGGCGCTCTGTCTAAGGGGTGTCGAATTGCCCCGCTGGTTTAAGTCATCCCACCGCGAGCGCGGCCCGTGTTGGGATAGGCGTTCCGCCCGGCGTAATAATCAGGGTCTCGATTGCTCGAACGGATCGCCTCTTGATANTAGCGACACCACGCGCCGCTATCTTGATTGCGCCGTCAATTCACTCACAAACCCTTCGCGCAGGACATCAGGGTCATAGGCTTTGCGAGCGAAAACCTGCCGCACCATGGGTTCAAAATGTTCCAGCGGTTGCATGTCATAGGCCGGATCAAACGAGGATTGATCCCAGCGTTCACAGAACTCGGCGCAGCTGTCAAAGCAGGGGTGATCCTTGAACCGGTCGCGGGCGTTGCGGTCCCAGCCGTAGTGATGCGCGTAGTAGAGCATCTGAAAAATGCCGTGGTGTTCGACAACCCATGCCACATCCCAGCGCACAAAGGGGCGGATCACCTCGGCGGAAAAGCGGTCGTGGTTTTGCGGGGCCAACCCGTCGCCGATGTCATGCAGCAAGGCACCGACGATCCAGTCGATATCGGCCCCATCGCGTTCGGCGCGGGTGGCCGATTGCAGCCCGTGTTGCAGGCGGGTGATGGGATACCCTTCGAGGGTGGCTTCGCCGTGGCGGCGCAACTCATCCAGGATGCGGTCGGCGGTCATGGCGTGGAACGGCTTTTCGTAGGCCTCAAGCAGGCGGTAATCCTGCTCGGTGCCGTCTTTCATCTGCGTAAAGCTGACAGTTTCCGCCATGGTTCTGCGTCCTTTAGAAAAAGGTCAGGACGCCGCCCATGACCGCACAGCCAATCGACGCATAGCCGCCGTCAATCATTGGCAGCTCTTTGGGTTTCACCGCGAACAAGGCGTTCAGGGTGATCCATGGCGTGATAAAGAACAAGCCGATCCCCAGCCCGCCGATTACGCCCATTCCCAGCGTATCAATGCCCGACATCGCGAAGGTGTGGCGCATCATGCCGGCGACAACCAGCACGCAGAGGAAACCCAAGGACATCAACAGCGGCGAGCCGCCCTGTGGCTTGCCATCGGCATCAACCGCGATGCCAGCCGCCTTGATCCATTGCTTTGAAAAGAGACCGTACCAGACGGCGCCAATCGCAAAGCCTGCGATGCCGGCAACCAAAACCCCGATGTAAGCCATGTGTCGTGCCCCCTCTGACGTGCGATGCGCAAAAGGATAGTGGTGCTGCGACAATATGACCAGATCGAAATGGCGTCAGAGGCCGCCCATTTTGCACACCAGATCCCACTCCGGCCCTGTGACCGGCTGCACCGATAAGCGCATGGATGTAACCAGCGACATTTGCGCCAGCTCGGGCGTGGCTTTGACCTGTTTCAGTGTCACGGGCGTCGGCAGCGGTTTGACGGCGCGGATATCGACACATTCCCAACGCGGGTCATCCGTCGTGCTGTCAGGGTGGATCAGGGCGCTGACCTCGGCGATGCCGACAACCTCCAACCCGATATTGGAGTGGTAAAAGAAGATCTGGTCACCGATCACCATGTCGCGCATGAAGTTTCGCGCCTGATAGTTGCGGATCCCGTCCCATTCCTCGCCCGCGTCGCCTTTGGCGACCAGTTGATCCCAACTGAATTTGTTGGGCTCGGATTTCATCAACCAGAATGCCATCAGCCGATCACCTTTTTCCATTCCTCGATGCGGACCTTGGCAAAGAGACCGGCCAGCGCATAGGGGTCGGCGGCGGCCCATGCCGCGGCGGCGGCTTTGTCGGCCACGTCGAGGATCACCAACGAACCGGTCATCGTGCCTGCGTCCAGAAACGGACCGGCATAGGTCACGCAGCCGGTCTCATTGAGGTAGGCCAGATGTGTCTCGCGGTTGGCTTTGCGCANGGGTTCATGGTCGGCTTTGTCGGTGCAGATCAGGGCGAACAGGGGCATGGCGTGTCCTTCAGGCTTTGGCGCCGCGTTTACCCGAACCGATCAGGGCGGGCGCGTTGGTATCAAGCGGCCAGCGGGGCCGCGCAGAGAGGGTCATATCATCACGCTGCCCAACCCGGAAACGCTCAATGCCCGCATAAGCGATCATCGCGGCGTTATCGGTGCAAAGGGCCAGAGGCGGGGCAAGAAACGGCACGGGATGCGCCACCTGTTCGAGCCGCGCGCGCAGGGTTTTATTCGCCGCGACACCACCGGCAACCGCAAAGCCGCTGATATCGGGGCATAGGGNCAAGGCACGGCGGGATTTCTCGGCCAGNACATCGGCCACNGCGGCCTGAAATCCGGCGCAAAGATCGGCGCGGTCCTGACGGGTCAACCCGCCTTTTTCGGCAACCACGGCATCACGCGCCCGCATCAAGGCGGTTTTCAAACCGGAAAACGACAGATCACATCCGGCGCGGTCCAGCAGCGGACGCGGAAAGGCAAAGCGTTTGGGATCGCCGCTCTGCGCCTCGGCCTCGACACTGGGGCCGCCGGGTTGCGGCAGGCCCAGCAGCTTGGCGGTTTTGTCGAANGCCTCGCCGGGCGCGTCGTCGATGGTGCCGCCAAGGCGGGTAAAGGCCTGCGGCCCGTCAACGCGCAAAAACTGGCAATGCCCGCCAGAGACCAGCAACATCAGATAGGGAAACGCAAGATTATCGGTCAGGCGCGGGGTCAGGGCGTGGCCAGCAAGGTGGTTGACGCCGACCAGCGGCAGGCCGGTCGCGGCGCACAGCCCTTTGGCCAGCATCACGCCCGACAACACCCCCCCGATCAGGCCGGGGCCAGCGGTGACGGCGATCGCGTCGAGATCGCTCAAGGTCACGCCAGCCTGCGCCAAGGCTTCCTCGGTCACATGGTCAAGCTTCACGGCATGGGCGCGGGCGGCCAGTTCAGGCACGACGCCGCCGAATGCTGCGTGCAGTTCGGTTTGACCGGCGATGATATTGGCCAGAACCTGCGCCGGTTCGCCTGCTGTATGGCGCACCACTGCCGCGCCGGTATCGTCGCAACTTGATTCAAGTCCAAGGAATGTCAGTGTTTTGGTCATCGGTGCAATCGGGCCATCAGGTTGCGGTTGGCGCAAGGCTGGGGGTATCATCGGGGCGCGTTCCAGACAATGGGCGCGACATGAGGCTATGATGCAACCGCTCTTGTTACTGACCCGCCCCGAACCCCAAGCGATGGCCTTTGCCGCGCGTGCGGCGGCGATGTGTCCGGCACACAAGGTACTGATCGCGCCGCTCTCGAGCGTGGTGCCGGTGGCATTTGATCCGGCGGTTCTGGCGCAGGCGCAGGCGCTGATCCTGACCTCGGTCAATGCAGTGCCGCGGGTGGCGGGGCTGGTGCCGGCGGGCATGACGGCGTGGTGCGTCGGGCCGGGCACGGCGAAAGCGGCGCAAAAGGCCGGATTTACCGTGCATGACGGCGGCGGCGATGCGGCGGCCCTGATCGAGACGCTAAAGGTGGCGCGGCCAGAGGGGCGTTTGCTACATGCGCATGGTGTCCATCTGGTGCGCGATCTGGTGGCAGCGTTGCGGCCAGAGGGCCTCGATTTGCACAGTGTCCCGGTTTANGAGGCACAGGCCGTGGATTGGCCCGATACAGTGCGCGACCTGTTGCGCCACGCGCAGGGGGTGATCGCGCCGCTTTTTTCCCCGCGCTCTGCTGAAAAATTCATGCAACAAGTGGCTGATATACGGCCCGACGGGATGCGAATCGTGGCGATAAGNGCGGCCTGTGCGGCGCGTTTGCCCGATGACCTGCGGGCGAGCGTGGTGATTGCCGCAACACCGGATGCCGATGGAATGATGCAGGCAATTGCGGNAGTGATGTCGCAGATGCACAAGGACCGCTTGAGGCAGGCTGAGGCAGTAGATAGTAAGGGCTAGCGCCAAAGTTGTGGGTGCGCCGCTTTTTGGAGGGGATTGATGTCAGATACGGAACGCGACCGCGCGGAAACGGACCAGATGGACGATACCGTTGACGCCGTGATTGACGCGGATACGCCGATTGATGTGCCCGAAGATATGGTGGCCGAAGAGGTCGCGGTGATGTCCGAGGTTGCCTCGGATCACCAGCCCTCAGNTGAGCCGNNGCCTGTCGCGCAACCCGCAGGCCCCGGTGCTGGCAGCATGATTATCGGCGGCGCGTTGGCCGCAGCGATTGGCGCGGCGGCAACGCTGGTGTTCCTGCCCGAAGGGTGGCGCACGGTTGATACCTCGGGGCTGGAACAGCGGATTGCAGCATTCGAGGCGGCGAGCGGCGGATTGAGCGCCGCTGATGTCGCTGTCGCGCTGGAACCGCTTGAGAGCCGCATTGCGACACTGGAAAGCGTCGAACACCCTGCCGCCGTTGACCTGTCGCCGCTGACGGCACGGATCGCGGCGCTGGAAACCGCCGGATTGGACCCACTGGCCCTGAGCGCCGCGCTGGCACCCTTGGACGCCCGCATTGCCCAGATCGAAGGGGATCTGACTTCCGAAGCCCGCGCCGTTGTGAACGCCGCCTTGGCCGATGCCCGCGCCGAGATCGCGGCACAAACCGCGACGGTCACCACCCGCGAAGAGGATGTCGCCGCCGCCCAAGCGCAGATCGCCGCCCGCGCGGCCCTTGCCGAGCTGGTGGCCGCCGCCGAGTCAGGGGATCCGCAGCCAGGCGCTTTGGCGACGCTGTCGGCCAGCGCCGATGTACCCGCCGCGCTGGCTCCGTTCGGGGACGGGCTGGTAACGCTGGCCGGGCTGCAAGACGCCTTCGCGCCCGCCGCTCGCGCCGCATTGGATGCCGTTGAACCGCCCGAAGATGCGCCGATGTCGGACCGCTTTGTGAACTTTCTGCGCAGCCAGACCGGCGCCCGGTCGCTGGCCCCGCGTGAAGGCGGCGACGCCGATGCGGTTCTGTCACGCGCCGAGGCCACTCTGCGCCAAGGCGATATTTCCGGCACGTTGCAAGAACTCGACACCCTGACCGGCGCACCCGCCGCGGCACTGGCCGCCTGGCGCGATCAGGCTGACATGCGGCTGGCTGCCTTGGCAGCTTTGACCGCGCTACAAGACCAATTTACGGCGAATGAGGGCTGAGACGATGATCTGGACTGTTCTGAAAATCGCTCTGTTTGTGGCCGCCGTGATCGGTCTGACCCTGGGGGTCGAGGCCCTGATGGATCAAGAGGCAGGGATGCGTATCGCCTTTGCCAATACCGAATTCACGCTGGGACCGATCCAGGCCGCGTTGGCGGTGATCCTGTTGCTGGCCGTTTTGTGGCTGCTGATGAAGCTGTCGGGGCTGGCGATTGCCACTTTGCGGTTCATCAATGGTGACGACACGGCAATCAGCCAGTATTTCGCCCGCTCACGCGAAAAGCGCGGGATCGAGGCGTTGACCGACGGGTTCCTTGCGCTGGCTGGCGGCGAGGGTGATCTTGCCCTGACCAAAGCCCGCAAAGCCGAAAAACTGCTGCACAGCGAGACGTTGACCAACCTGTTGATGGCGCAATCGGCGCAGGCAAAGGGCAACACGCAACTGGCAGAAGAATATTACAAACGTCTGCTCGAGGAAGATCGCGGCCGTTTCGTCGGGGTGCGCGGGTTGCTGCACCAGCAAATCGACGCAGGAAACCCAGCCAAGGCCCGCAAGCTGGCCGAAACCGCGCTGACCCTGCGCCCCGGCCACGCCGACACGCAGGATACGCTGATGTCGCTGCAAAATCAGGCGGGCGACTGGTCTGGTGCGCGGCAAACTCTGCTGGAAACCTCGCGCTCGGGCCGCTTGCCACGGGCCGTGTACCAACGCCGCGACGCTGTCTTGACGCTGCAACAGGCCGAGGCCGAGACGCAGAATGTCACGCTGGCACAGGATCTGCGATTGAAGCCAACAAGCATTCGCCTGAGTTGGTGCCCGCCGCCGTGATGGCCGCCGAGGCGCTGATCGCGCGGGGCAAACCGCGCCCAGCGGCCAAGGTGCTGAAACGCGCATGGAAGGCGCAGCCGCATCCGGAACTGGCCCGCGCCTTTGCTGCTATTGACCCGTCAGAGGCCCCCGCCGCCCGCGTCAAACGCTTCGAGAAGCTGCTGTCGCAAAACGAGGGCAACGAAGCCAGCCAGACCCGCGCCGAATTGTTGATCGCGGCTGAGGATTTCCCCGCCGCCCGCCGCGCCATTGGTGATCTGCATGAAACCGCGCCGACGCAGCGTGTGATGACCATCATGGCGGCGATTGAGCGCGGTGAGGGGTCGTCGGATCAGGTGGTTCGCGCCTGGCTGGCGCGGGCGCTGACCGCGCCACGCGGGCCGCAATGGGTCTGCGAAAAGTGCCACCATGTACACGCCGATTGGCACGCTCTTTGCGAGAATTGCAACAGTTTCGACACTCTCAGCTGGACAGGCACGCCCGACAGTTCAGGCCCCAGCGCCACCGGCACCGAGATGTTGCCGCTGATCGTCGGCGCCCTGCCGCAGCCCGAGCCGGAAATCGACGAGGCCGCGATCAACCCCTCTGATGATACCGAGCAATCCTCAGACACCCCGGAGGTCGACGAGGACAGCGCGGAAACGGTGGACGAGGCCGAAGTGATCGACCCCGAAGAGGCGCGGAAATAGGATCGGCAAAACACCTCGAATGGGTGAAAAAGGGGCTGGATACGGCCCCCGCGCGGTGCTAGACACCGCGCCATCAGAGCAAGGCAACGCCGCCCTGCCCTGACGAAAAGTGCCGCTGTAGCTCAGTTGGTAGAGCACATCATTCGTAATGATGGGGTCGGGGGTTCGAATCCCTTCTGCGGCACCACTTTTCACTTGTGAAATGTCAGACGACTTTGACCTTTACGTCAACAACTGGCCCAGTTATTGGAAAACGGCATAGCTGACCTTCGCGCAGGTCGCGGCGAAGGTCTCAAAAGAGCACGTTTTGACGGAATTCGGCTACGCAGCGAAAGTCGGGTGTCACGAGACGGTCAAAAACCTGCAACAAGGCCTTGGGTTTCGAATGGGGCTTTTGGTAGCATCCAATGAGGTGGGTTACGTATAGCCGAAAAGCGAGGGTTTGTTGAGTAACCTACTCACAAGACTGGTAATACAACCAAATGTAATAGGTCAGGGCATG
>JGI24724J26744_10002296_pt1 | contig 12753 bp, 13 predicted proteins | sample Cruoilmetagenom7_FD_26744 | JGI IMG/M metagenome (IMG submission 26744)
AATTGTATACACGTAGGGGCAAAATCACAGGGATGTGATTTTGAGTCACGATAAGCCTGGACGGCTTACCGGGACGACCCGGCAACAGGGTAATGAATTGACAGGTTTGAATACAATTAGATGTTGTCGGTACAATTTTCGGAAATTCTCATTAGCTTTTTAATGAGAACAAACGAGTAAAGGGCGGCGTTCTTTTGCCTACTTTTCTTACGCTGTTGTAAGAAAAGTAGGTCGCCAGCGCGGCGACACCACAGAATTCACGTTCCCATAAAGATAAGAGCTTGCCAATTTAACTTCAAGAAAACCAACACTCCATCAAAAATCTCGAATCTTACCCCGCAACACCTTATTCTTACCATGCCGAGTTTTATCATCCACCCGTCGAGCCTTAGCCGCTCGCCCCGGCTTTGTAGCAACACGCGTTCTATTCACTACCGCCACACTTTTAATTAATTCACTCAATCGTTGCAGCGCATCATCTCTGTTTTTTTCCTGCGTTCTAAAACGCTGCGCTTTAATGATAATAACACCATCTTTCGTAATGCGTTTATCTTTCAAATTTAATAATCTTTCTTTATAAAACTCAGGCAGCGACGATGCACATATATCAAAACGCAAATGAATCGCACTGGATACTTTGTTAACATTTTGTCCACCAGCGCCCTGTGCTCGAATTGCACTAAGTTCAATCTCACTTTCAGATAAAGATACGTTATTAGAAATCAATAACATCTCATTTTTTACCTGTAATACCTGCAGTTAAAACGAATCTCATCGCCTCATCCATACCCATATCACATGGCTGAATATCTTTTTCAGGAATTAATAATGTAAAGCCACCTATCATATAACTCATGGGGATATACACCAACACACTGCCACTATTTTGTGCAAAGTCAGGTAGTCGCTTAGTATCACCCTGAGTAACAAAACCAATCATATACATACCATTTATTTTTACTGTTACCACCTTTCCAAAACCTTCTTTATTAGGTGAAAAGAAGTCAAATAAATCACGTATAGATCTGTAAACTGTTTTTATCAACGGCACTCTATAAAGTATTTTTTCACCGAAAGAAAAAACCTGTCTAACAATTATCGCTTTCATTAAGAGCCCGACAACAAAAACAACAATCACACCGGCAATCATCCCCAAACCTGGAAAATAATTTTCATCTGATAAAACCCAATGCAGCGCTACACCCATTATATTTTCTGAGGTTACCGCCAGCCAATATAATAAATAAATAGTTAGAACGATGGGTAATAAGGTAATAAACCCTGTAAGCAGAATTTTACTAAGTGACTTCAACATAACAATTCCAAACATGTGATATAAAATAAAACGATATCGTTTTACTACTAATAACCTGATATCAGGGAAATTTTTAAATCACCCCTGACAAATACTGCTCCTGTAACCAACATTATCGACATAAAACACCATATTTTCTTAAACTTTTATTGATCTGAACAAGGTGAATCAATAAAATATTATGATATATTGTTGGACATCGATAATTAGTATAACTAAATCACGGATCAAAGGTGAAAAAATGCACTACTCAAAAGATCATTTAGCCGAACTTGATATATTAATTCAATACAGCCTGGATACGACCCAACAAGGTTTAAAAGTTCATTCGAATGCAGACAAAGAAAAAATTCTGGCGGTTGAACGTTTATTTGATAAGGGACTCGTTACCTCAAGCGATGGTGGCTATTTAACTGAGTTGGGCAGAAGAGCCGCTGAACACGCACAGGCACTTATACTTATGCTGGCTCCTCACTACGAAAATACAGCAAGCTAACACAGACTCAAAGAAATAGGCCAATATGCGGACTTCAGGCCTATTTCTTCAACGCAGCTAGCCATGATGCACACACCATACAGACGCTGACTATAGCAAGACAAACCGAAAACAGCATAAGCGATTCGGCCATGGTGATCCCAAATATAATTTCCGGTGTATATCCGCAAGAAGTTTCTACCTGGAACAGCCAGGGAAGCCATTGCTCAATTGCAAACCAGGCTGGTAACCCCGTATTAAAACCACAATCGGCAAAGATAAAACCTCGCTCGGTACCTAAAAGCAAATAACTTCGCTCAACCAGCCCCGCACCTACAAGTAGCACAGATAATTGAGAGGCGACATTAAACCAGGGCTTTTCACGTAACAACAAACCAATAATGGCTACAATAACAAGCAGGAAAATCCATAAACGAATTTGTATACATACAACACAGGGCAGCTCTTCAAGCCCGTATTGAAAAAATAGAGCAACAGCTAATAACACAAGCCCTCCTACTATATAGGTTAACCAGTACCAGTAACTTTGAGACCATTTTTGTGCGGTTTTTATAATTTCCATGTGCTGCATTATCTATGTTTTGTTTAGTTAAAATCAAGCAGACTATAACCTCAAGTCTTCTTGTTATAAATTTAATGTTACCTTTTATCATCGACATTAGAGATGGCAAACAAGCCCCTCCCCCTGGTCAGATATTCGAACATCACCAAACAATTTAGTTTCAAGTCTCAAAGCGATTAAATCACTATATATATTTACTTTCCCTTATATTAGTATTTCATGTATAATCTGCTCTCAATTTCTGGCACACCTCGGTCTGTGCCTGTATTCAAAGCAGTCAACCTCACGATTAGCTCGAAACAAACTAACTGTTTCCGCCTCGACCGTCCCATTACAAGCCCTTTAGGGCAGGCATTAACCGCTGTAGTGGATGGGCAGATACCAAAAAATCTGTGTTCTGGAGAACATCAACAATATGTCATTTGAAACCCTTGGTCTTCGGACCGAATTACTCCGTGCTGTATCCGAAAAAGGTTATACCACTCCTTCGCCTATACAATTACAAGCGATCCCCCCCATTCTTGAAGGCAAAGATATTATGGGCGGAGCTCAAACCGGTACGGGTAAAACAGCAGGCTTTACACTACCTCTGCTGCAAAATCTGATGGAATCAGGTAAGCACCGCAAAGGTCGTGCTATTCGTGCATTGGTACTAACACCGACACGTGAGCTCGCTGCACAGGTTGCAGAGAGCGTAGATATTTACGGTAAACACTTACCACTAAGGTCTACCGTGATATTTGGTGGTGTCAGCATTAACCCACAAATTAAAAAACTACGTAATGGTATCGATATTTTAGTGGCTACACCTGGCCGCCTACTCGATCACGTTAGCCAGAATACAATTGATCTTTCACAACTTGAAATTTTGGTACTTGACGAAGCTGATCGCATGTTGGACATGGGCTTTATTCATGACATTCGTAAAGTACTGGCACTCGTACCTAAAAAGAAACAAACCCTGTTATTCTCAGCTACTTTTTCTAATGAAATTAAAAAACTGGCTAACGGCCTGTTAAATGCACCTGTATTAGTTGAAGTTGCCAGGGAAAACGCTGCAACCGAAACAGTTACTCAGGTTATACACCCCGTTGATAAGGGGCGTAAACGCGAGTTACTCTCATTTTTAATTGGCTCAAATAACTGGCAACAAGTGCTGGTTTTCACCCGCACAAAACACGGAGCTAACCGTCTGGTTGAACAACTATCAACTGATGGTATTAGCGGAGCCGCAATACATGGCAATAAAAGCCAGAGTGCACGCACAAAAGCACTGGCAGATTTCAAATCTGGCAGTGTGCGCGTATTGGTAGCAACTGATATTGCTGCTCGCGGTATAGACATAAATCAGCTTCCACACGTAGTAAATTACGAGTTACCTAATGTTGCAGAAGATTACGTGCATCGCATTGGCCGCACTGGACGCGCTGGCAATGAAGGTGAAGCTATGTCGCTGGTATGTATTGATGAACTAAAATTACTTAAAGATATTGAACGTTTAATTAAATTTGAAATTCCTAAAGTAACTATTGATGGCTACGATCCCGACCCCTCTATCAAAGCAGAGCCGATTCAAAATGGACGTATCGGTCAACAAAGGGGCAGAGGCAGACGACCTGCGGGCAATAAACAGCACTCAGGTAATCAAAACAAAAACCGTAATCAACAACGACGTAAACCTCGGGCGGCGTAGATAAACCATATTAAAGTGTGAGCCAAATATATTAAGTGTGACTCACAATATTAAAAACTAATTCAGGAATAAGACATTGTTAACTTCAGCTAATATCACTATGCAATTTGGCTCAAAGCCACTTTTCGAAAACGTTTCGGTTAAATTCGCAAATGGAAATCGCTACGGTCTGATCGGCGCCAATGGTTGTGGAAAATCAACCTTTATGAAAATTTTAGGCGGCGATCTGGAGCCAACAGCCGGTAACGTTTCAAAAGACCCTGATGAACGTATTGGTAAATTAAAACAGGACCAGTTCGCCTACGAAGAATTTAACGTAATAGATACCGTACTAATGGGCCATGAAGATTTATGGGCTGTTAAATCAGAAAAAGATGCTATCTACGCTAACCCGGAAATGACTGAAGCAGATGGCATTCGTGCTGGCGACCTTGAAGCAGAATTTGCTGAAATGGACGGTTATACAGCTGAAGCACGTGCCGGTGAATTATTACTGGGTGTGGGTATTCCAGTAGAGCAACACTATGGTCCTATGAGCGATGTTGCTCCAGGCTGGAAGTTACGAGTACTACTGGCACAGGCTTTATTTTCAGAACCTGACATCATGTTACTCGATGAGCCAACCAACCACCTGGACATCACCACCATTAGTTGGTTAGAAGGTATTTTAAACGCACGTAATTGCACTATGATAATCATTTCCCATGACCGTCATTTCTTAAACAGCGTTTGCACACATATGGCTGATCTGGATTACGGCGAAATTCGTATGTACCCTGGCAACTATGATGAGTACATGACTGCATCAACCCAGGTACAGGAACAGTTGCTGGCAAACAATGCAAAGAAAACTGCACAGGTTGCAGAGCTTAAAGCATTCGTAAGTCGTTTTTCGGCTAATGCATCTAAATCAAAGCAGGCCACATCGCGCGCAAAGAAAATTGATAAAATTGTTCTCGACGAAGTAAAGCCTTCTAGTCGTAAAAATCCTTTTATTAATTTTGAAGAGGATAAAAAACTACACCGCCTGGCTTTAGAAGTTGAAGGTTTAGGAAAAACATTCGATAAAGAAATATTTAAAGACTTCAACCTTATGGCAGAAGTTGGTGAGCGTATTGCCATCATTGGTCCTAATGGTATTGGTAAAACAACACTATTAAGATGCTTACATGGCGACCTTGAGCCAACAACGGGGCACGTAAAATGGTCTGAAAATGCAGATCTGGGATATTACGCACAGGACCACTCTGCAGATTTCGAAAACGAGAATACTCTTATCGACTGGATGAGCGAATGGGGACAGGAAAAAGACGATGAACAAGTTATTCGTGGCACTCTAGGACGCCTATTATTTTCTCAGGACGATATAGAAAAATCTGTAAAAGTTCTATCTGGTGGTGAACAGGGCCGCATGCTTTTCGGTAAGTTAATGCTACAACGTAATAATATATTATTATTAGATGAACCTACCAACCACATGGATATGGAATCTATCGAGTCACTTAACCTTGCACTTGAAAACTATCCTGGCACATTAATATTTGTGAGTCATGACCGTGAATTTGTCTCCTCTCTTGCAACCAGAATTCTGGATGTAACCGCAGACGGTATAATCGAATTCCGTGGCACCTATGAAGATTACGTTGCTAGCCAGCAGGACAGTGGTAAAGCAAAGAAACGCGCTTAACTTACTCGCTTTAGGGCTAACTGGCACATCAAATTATTAGTCCCTTTATTTATAGGTTCTCCTTTAGGCGCACAAAAACAGTGACTACGAATGCGTATAGTTATATGTGCACCTAAGGGGGGGCTCAAGGTAAGTAAACTCAACTGAATGTCTCATGATGTTTTTATTTCATTCAGCATAACAAAGTTATAATTCAAACTACGAAATAAAACCCATGACCAGCTTCACATCATTACCCCTGAATAAAGATTTCTTAAGCAACCTGGATTCATTAGGTTACAAGGAAATGACACCAATACAGCAACAAAGTATTCATCAAGTTTTAGCCGGAAAGGATATCATTGCCCAGGCAAAAACAGGCAGCGGGAAAACAGCAGCTTTTGGTATTGGTTTACTAAACAAACTAGATTCGCAAACCTACCTTACTCAAGCGATAATTCTTTGCCCTACTCGAGAGTTAGCCGATCAGGTAAGCAAAGAAATGCGTCGATTAGCGCGCCCTATTCCCAACATAAAAATTTCGACACTATGCGGTGGCACGCCTATCGTTCCACAATATGCATCACTAGAGCATAAACCTCACATAGTTGTTGGTACTCCGGGCAGGATTTTAAAGCACCTGGAAAAGGGCACCTTAAAGCTGGATAACTTAAATACTCTGGTTCTTGATGAAGCTGACCGTATGCTGGATATGGGGTTCTCAGATGACATTATGCACATTATCGATAAAACGCCAGACAAACGACAAAGCCTTTTGTTTTCTGCAACCTTTCCCAGCCAAATTAAAAAAATCAGTCGTTCAATCCAGACCAACCCAATTGAAATACGGGTTGAATCGCTACACGATGACAGCAATATAAAACAGGTTTTCTACGAAATAGACCATCACGCGCGAACTTCTACTCTTGTCTCATTACTTGAGCACTACACACCACGATCCAGTGTTATATTTTGCAATCGAAAACAACAATGCAAAGAGCTTGCAGAAGAGCTTTGGAGTCTGGGTTTTCACGCTGTTGCACTACATGGTGACCTGGACCAGAAAGAACGCGATCAAAAACTGGTACAATTTTCTAACAAAAGCAGTTCTATTTTAATAGCAACAGATGTTGCTGCACGCGGCCTGGATATTAAAGATTTAGAAGCCGTAATTATTTTTGAGTTATCACCTGATCCCGAAATTCATATTCACCGTATAGGCAGAACAGGTCGTGCGGGTAGTGAGGGGCTGGCTCTTAGTCTGTTTACGCCTTCGGAAACACCAAAGCTAAATGCAATTGAAGACTATCAGAAAAGCCCCGTAAAAATTGAAAATACGTCTTCGCTTAAAATCAAAAATAGTACCCCGATAAAGCCACCTATGAGCACCTTGTGCATTAACGCGGGGCGAAAAAACAAAATTCGCGCGGGCGATATATTAGGCGCGTTAACAAAAAACACGAGTCTTCCAGGAAAACATATAGGTAAAATAGATATATTTGATGTAGTAGCTTATGTAGCAGTTGAAAATGCGTTTGTAAAACAGGCTTTAAAGATTCTTTCTGACGGAAAAATAAAGGGTCGAAACTATAGAGTAAGAAAAATATAAAAACTCACCAGGCTTGATTTAACCTACAGAGAAAATCAAGTTAATATCAAATAACATAAACTTGAAATAATCAGTGCCCCCACTACATTTAGCACGACACCTTCAGCAGCCATTTTCTTTGCAGTAAAAAAACCACCTGCATAAACAATACTGTTAGGTGCCGTAGCGACTGGCATCATAAAGGCACAACTTGCACTTATCGCTGCAGGTATCATTAAAAGTTTAGGGTCAATATTCGAGCCCATAGCCGTTGCTGCCAAAACAGGCATTAATAACACCGTACTTGCCGTATTGCTTGTCGTCTCGGTTAAAAAGGTCACACCAATACAAATTGAAAAAATCATTAACCATATGGGCAAGGTATTCAAATCCGATAAACTTTCTGCCAAAGCAATACTTAAACCTGAAACGCCAAATGCTTTGGCCAGGGTAATTCCACCACCAAATAATAGTAAAATACCCCAGGGTATGCCCTCTGCGGTTTTCCAGTCAAGTAACGGCTTACCTTTCCCATCAGGCACAACAAACATTAAAATTACGGCTATCAAGGCGACAGATGCATCATTAGCAGTAGGCAAATCAAGCCAGCTGCTCCAACCACCAAAGGGCTCTTTACGCGTGATCCATGCACTGGCAGTGAGTAAGAAAATAATCATTACTCTTTTTTCGGTAGCGCTCCAGTTTCCAACTTTTGGCATATCAAAGCCACCTGTATATGTCAGGTTTCTGGTTAGCCACAACCAGGTTGCGGGTATCATAACCAAAACAATGGGTATACCCCAGCTCATCCACTCTATAAAGCCAATATTTTTATTAAATGTCTGTTCATAAATTTGCATAAAAATTAGATTTGGCGGTGTACCTATAGGTGTACCTATACCTCCAATGCTTGCGGCAAAGGCAATACTCAGCATCAGTGGAACTGCAAGGTTTTTATCCTGTGCCTGNCCAGCAACTGCAATGGCCACAGGCAATAGCATCAGGGTTGTTGCCGTATTTGAAATCCACATACTTAGCATTGCCGCTGTAACCATAAAACCAAGCACTAACTTTTTACTACTACTATTACCAAATAAATTCACCATAAATAGCGCAAGGCGCCGGTGAGCTCCGCTTTTTTCCATAGATTTAGATAGAATAAACCCACCCAGCAATAACAATATCAATGGGCTCCCATATGACTGACCAATCTCATTAGTGGTTAATACACCAGACACTTGAAATACAGCCAGAGGAAGTAGCGATGTAACCGGAATAGGTACAGGTTCAAACACCCACCAGATAACACATAAAACACTCACTGCCGCGGTAATGGCTAAAGAAGAATTACCATCAACAAGTCCAGTTTGAGTTGAACCATTAGCAACAGTCAACGCATAAACCAGTAGCGCACTAAATGGACCCGCAAATAAAGCTACAGTTTTGATATTTATGTTATTCATGTTTAATAACTACTGCCCTGGCAACTTATCATACCTGCAACTACACACTACTATCTGGTTATGTTAAAAATTTATAACTTATAGTTAACATCTAAACGATGACTTTGGCCCGCGGGTATAACTACCACATCTTCAGCCGCATTCGCAGATTCAACACAAAGCATTTTAATGTAACCTTCATCACCCAGGTCTCCCATCTTTTCTGCAACCAGTTTACCTGGATTCCAAACCACAGTTGAATGACTACCCTGTTTGCTAATACATAGCGTTCTTTGTTTATTTTTTATAAAAACATCGTCAGTGGTTTGTAAATACACCCGATCAACTTCCCCAGCGATACGCATATCCCCGTTTTGCTTTTTACGTTTAAACCCATCAGTTTTATCAAGATAGTCTTTTCCGTCTAACCCTGTCACTCTAACATCAGTAATATCACCCACATTAAAATAGGTATGTAATGCCTCACCAATAACAATATCGTCTTCACTAGCATTAATAGTGGTCAGTTCGAACTTAAGAGATGAGCCTATTGTTACACTATATTCAGCGGTAATTTTAGCCGAACACATTTTCTTGATTTCATCATCTAATTTATTTACATCAAGTTTGAAAATTATTTTAGTTTCACCTGATTCAAGCTGTGCAGTTTCGACAAGCTCCCATAAAACAGTTCGTGCAAACCCATGAGCAGGGAAAGTTGCATTATTCTCATGGGCACCAAACCATGGCCAGCAAATAGGTACTCCACCTCGAATAGATTTTCCTGGCTTAAATTGGGCATCCTCAGACACCCATATCACTTCATCTTCGCCAGCAGGAATCCAGCTAAGCAAATGTGCGCCTTGCATACTAATTAAGGCTTTTGCCTGTTCATTAACAACCTCAATAACCGGTATACCACCTTCACCACTTGAAAATGACACCTGACTGTTATTACTGTTAATGCCAAAGCGCTTATTTAATTCATCAATATCTGTATTAGCCATTTTTTGAATCCGTAAAATTATATTTATTATTTACATCCAGTTAACCACGATATGGATATGAGCGTAAAAAGTTTGAACCTTAAATCGCTTACTTCACAGCAACCGCAATTAACACCTCGGTATTAAACCAGGTACCGTCATCACCAATAACCTGTACAATATCAGTCATATGTTTTTCCTTAAAATCAACTTGTTGATCCTCAGTTAACTGGTTTAACAAAGAGCGATACCCTGCATTCCACACTACATCCCACCACATTTGAGCATCTGTCATGTGATAACCCAACGGTATATGGTGAACCTCTACATTATCAATTCCCACCTCGGCAAACTGTGCTTCTAGAAGCTCTTTAGTTGACAAGCGTTTCCACGATAGCGCTGGCACCTCTTTTCCAAATGACTCATAACATTCTATAAATAAGTCTGACATAGGCAAAAAAGCTTCACCGGTAAAGGTACTAATTGATATTTTTCCACCGGGTTTCACTACATGCGCTATATTTTTTAATGCCCCGGTCATATCCTCCAAAAAAAATAAGCCAAAGCTGCTGCAAGCCACATCAAATGAGTCTGCTGAAAACTCAAGTTGATCCAGGTCCATCTGTAAAAAATCTGTATTAACAAAACCTTTTTCAGCCGCTTTGTTCTTTGCCTGTTGCAACATACCACTAGAAAGGTCTATACCCGTGACCTTCCCTTCATGCAATCTCTCAGCCGCTGCCAATGCAACAACACCGGTGCCTGTACAGACATCAAGCAATTGCATATTAGCTTGTAAATCAAGACATTCCATCATGCTCTTTGCAGTTTCTGGAAAAAACGATAATGATGGATGATCATATCCCTTAGCTACCGTATCAAATCCAGTTTGAATCATTTTCTTTCTATCCTGGTCTGGCATTGGCCTTTTCCTTTTGTTTGATTAGTATTTATATATGACAACTTTCCAATACTATGTCACTAAAAACATTACATCTGTTTTAATAAGCAGATACAACTACTTTTATATATTTTATTAATAATTACTCATTCACAGCTTTCTGACAACCTATAAAGATTTATAGCATCATTCCCAATTAGCCTTATTTACTATATATTCGATTTTTCAACCTTAAACAAGCCTCTACTTTAATCTTAACGGGAATTTAATTGAAACTCACCATAGCCAATACAAACGATGCAAACGATATATGCAATTTACTAAACCTTGCTTATCGTGGTGATTATGGATGGACAACTGAAAAACACCTGGTAAGTGGTAATCGTACGACTTCTAGTGATATTGAAACGATAATAAATACACACAACACAAGCTTTCTCACCTATAAAACAAATAACAGATTAACCGCATGTATTTGTATTGAAAAAAAATCAAACCATGTTTATATTGGCTCCTTCGCTGTTCACCCTGAGCATCAATCAGCTGGCCTTGGCAGCACAATACTTACACTAGCTGAGAAACATGCCATCTCAAAATTCAACCCTGAAATGTTAATTATGCTTGTCTTATCATCACGCAATGAGTTAATTTCATTTTATGAACGTAGAGGATACACATACAGCGGTAATACTCAGCCGTTTCCTTTGCATTTAAATGTGGGAACTCCGCTAGACTCTGACATCAGGCTTGTGGAACTGACCAGGAAACTATAATCACACACTTCACTTACTCAAACCATTAAAAGGACGTAATAATATGGGCCAAAGATATTCAGAAATAACAGATCAACTTGAAGAATTTATTAAAAATCAAAAACTATTCTTTGTTGGTACAGCCACCGCTGACAGTAGAGTTAACATTTCACCAAAAGGAATGGACTCTCTACGGGTGCTAAATAAAAACCGGGTAATTTGGCTAAATGTGACTGGTAGCGGAAATGAAACTTCTGCCCATGTTCAGGAGTTACCTCGTATGACGATTATGTTTACCGCATTCGAGGGCAAGCCNATGATATTACGGCTTTATGGTGAAGCCAGGGTTATCCACATAAACGACCCTGAATGGAATGAGCTATATCCACTATTCGAACCACTACCAGGTGCACGACAAATATTTGACCTTAGCATTGACCTGATTCAATCATCTTGCGGTATGTCAGTGCCTTTTTATGATTATATTGATGAACGTGAACAGTTAAAAGACTGGGCAATCAACAAGGGTGATGAGAGCATTAAGGAATATTGGAAAGACTCAAATCAAATCAGCCTTGATGGAAAGCCTACTCGCATTTTAGAAAAAAATACTTAAATTTATACATTTAAGATAATTCGAGTATTTTCTTCGACAAAAAAACAGTATCGTTTTACTTTTACACTGGTGGATCTGCTTCTCTTGATCCACCCTACGTTTTATACACTACTTATTAAATGGGTTTCTTGATTTAGAGATCGAAAATACTTCTTCCTCAACTTCACTCGCAGGTTCAGTTTTATTTTTTATCACCACTTTATCTTTAGTGAATTTGTTAATATTTTTCGTTTTCTGTATTTCAGGCAATGCAATTTCTTCACTAACCTTTTCAAGGTTGAAGCTACGCCTGTATGGCTGATTCTTTTGAAACCACAATGCAGATGTCACCCTGAGATACACCGTTTTATCTTGCTCTGTTTTTATACTCAGCTGATGAACACCGTTGAATCGCTCAGATAAACCTAGTTTGATGATATGATCACCTTTTGACACGCTAACTCCAAAGTGGCTATTACTTTGTATTTCATATATTTTCTCACCATCAACAATGACATCCGGTGATAACATAATATTTGAAATTAAATAGGGTCGATAAACATACACAATTGAATCTATTTCTTTTTCAGGCTTCATTTCGATGAAATTTGAATTTTTAGCTGCACATGATGTGAGCAATATCATTATTAACATACTTACTAATGACTTAAGTTTATACATACTGTTTCTATACTCTTAATGCGTCATACCTGCGAAGGTAGCTATGGCGATATTATGAATTTATCGTTATGTCTGA
>JGI24724J26744_10002298_pt1 | contig 12744 bp, 10 predicted proteins | sample Cruoilmetagenom7_FD_26744 | JGI IMG/M metagenome (IMG submission 26744)
CAAGTTTTAATCCTCGAAATACTTCTATGTATTCCTGCGGTTAAAATTTTCGCATGCCTTGACCTCGAACCAAAATTCTAATTTTTAGAAGTACCCTTAATACCGGCCTCCTGTTATATGGAGGACTTCCCCTGTAATATAATTGGCATTTTCACTTACGAGAAAACAGATAGCATTTGCAATATCATCAGGAGTCCCAAGTCTTCCCAGAGGAGTTCCTTTGACTGCTCGGTCTATAACCATTTCATATTTTGGATGAGTTTTAAGACCATCAGTATCTATCATGCCAGGCGCAACAGCATTAATATTGAGGTGATAACGTCCAAATTCCAATGCCAATGAGCGGGTAAGGCCGAGTATCCCTGCTTTAGATGATGAATAATTTACCTGGCCCGGGTTTCCAAGGTAGGCCCGAGATGAAAGGCTTACTATCTTTCCATATTTTTTTTCAACCATAATAGGAGTAACAAATTTACAGCAATTAAAAGCGCCTTTCAGATTAATATTAAGAACAGCATCCCAATCATCCTCTCCCATATCACGAAGAAGCTTGTCTCGTGTTATGCCTGCATTATTTACTAAGATATCTACAGTCCCATATATCTTTACCGTCTCATCTACAAGTTCCCTGGCTTCTTCCCACTTAGAGATATCTGCCTGGATATAAACGGCTTCTCCACCATTAGATTTAATTTCATTAACCGTCTTGACAGCACTATCGGGTATAATATCATTTACTACCACTTTAATACCGCTATTAGCAAATTTTATAGCTGTTGCATGCCCGATACCACAGCCTGCACCAGTGATTATAGATATCTTTCCTTGTAACGCCATTATATCCCTTCCTGAATTATTTTTATTGATGTTTATATGAAAAAGCTGTTTTTATCTCAATTCGTACTGAATCGCCATTTTGATTATAGACAATGCTTTCTACAAGGCACCTTGAAAAATTGCAGACTTGGCCTTCGCCCCCCCTAACTAGCCTGTGCCCATTCTGGAAAGTTCGCAAAATCAATTGAAAATACATTGCTTCCCAGAAAATAAAATATGGCAGTGATTATTGCAATTCCTAAAATATTTATAAAAAAACCCACCATAACCATTTCTATTATTTTAACACGTCCGCTACCGAATATAATTGCGTTAGGAGGTGTGGCGACAGGCATCATAAAGGCGCAAGACGCAGCAAGAGTAGCAGGAATCATAAGAATAAGGGGGTTAACCTTCATGGCGCATGCAATAGAGGCAAGTACAGGAAGTATCATTTCTGCTGTAGCTGTATTTGAAGTTAACTCCGTCAAAAAGGTAAGACTTCCACATATAGCAGGTATTACTATAATAATTGATGTATCCTCAAGCCATTTAAAATGCACCCCTATCAGGTCAGAAAGCCCGGTTGCCTGAAAGCCTTTTGCCAAAGCAAAACCTCCTCCAAAAAGGATTACTATATGCCATGGAATATGCAGAATTACATCGGATCCCATCACTGTTGTTTCCTTTGAAGTTTCATCTTTAACAGGAACAAAAAACAGAGTCATTGCCATGAATATAGCCACAGTACCATCATCAATAAACCCTGGCCAAGGCAAGATCTGAGACCATCCAGGGATAGTAATAAACCCAATTTCCAGCTTTTTTCTGAAAATCCATAGTAAGGCTGTGAGAATAAAGACTAAAAAAACGGCCTTTTCTTCAAAACTAACATGACCGAGGGCTTCATATTCTTTACTCACCATGGTTCTATCCACTTTTAAACGCGAGGGTGGACGAAAAAATATCCTGGTAAGCATTATCCAGATAGCAGCTCCCATGATAAGCATAATAGGCACGCCCATTAACATCCATTGCCCAAAGGAAACAGGTTCAGCTTGCGGAAATATAATCTCGAATATCCGTACAAAAGATAAATTGGGAGGGGTTCCCACAAGGGTTGCGATCCCTCCCATTGAACAAGCATACGCAATCCCCAGCATAAGGGAGACAGCAAATTTTCTGGTATCATTTTCTCCAAATTCTTCTTCCATCTTTAGTATTATCGCAAGCCCCATGGGAACCATCATAACAGCAGTGGCAGTGTTTGATATCCACATGGAAAGAAAAGCGGAAGCGAGCATGAAACCAAGCACTATCATGGAGGGACTGCCTCCTACAATTCTGATTATTCGGAGTGCAATACGTTTATGCAGGTTCCATTTTTCCATTGTCAAAGCAATCATAAAACCGCCTATGAAAAGAAAAATAGTGCTATTAAAATAAACAGGCGTAATTGCTTTTCCCTTCATTATTCCCAGAAGAGGGTAAAGAATTAAGGGCAGCAATGCAGTAGCAAAAAGTGGGATAGCCTCAGTAATCCAGTAAATAGACATTAATGCTGCTACAGCTGCCATACGTGTCACAACAGGATTTCCAGGCTCAAGATCCATAAANATTAAATAGACAAAAACAACAGGTCCCAAAAAAAGCCCTATTTTTTGTAAAACAGTTTTCTTTTGCATATTTTTTTTGAGTTCTCCGTGTAAATAATGGGCAGAACTTTTCGTTATTTACTCCTTGCCAAAAGGATTAAATTTTTTCAGGCCTTCAGGCAATTTGAAAGGCAGCTTGAAAGGTTCCTTTTCCTTTTTCTCTATATTATCATCTGCCTTTTCTTCCGTTAAAGAATCCTCCAAATCCATTCCTATCAATGCCATCATATTAGGGGCCTGTTTATAGCCTTTGGGTACCTGAAAGTATCTATCTTCCAGTATGCCTTTTTTTAAATTTCGCAGCTCGGTTATAGCGCCGTCATCCATTTTTGTTCTGATAGGCATATCCAGGCTTTTAGCAACCCAGACAATGGTTTTTGTTTTTTGTTTAAAGCCCATCAGCTTAACAGTTGTTTCGATTTCCTTTTTTATACATTTAAATCCATTAACCTTTTCAGTCCCAAGAATTTTTTTATTTTCAGATGTTTCTACAGACTTTATAGCCTGTTTCATTTTTTCTTCGTCCAAAGGCATCTTAATAAAAAGTTTTCTTGTATGATTGATCATATAATGGATTTTTTCCCCTTTTAAATAAATCATGGAGATATCCAGATCTTCTTTACAGCCAGGCATCCCATCTATTCTCATTTTATCTGGAGTAATATATATTTTCATATTGGCAACAATTTTTCCATCTGCACTAATATGTACCTGGTCTGCGGTAAAGGATGTTATCTTACCACCCCAAATAGCATGCGCTGATGAATCGTTTAACAGGAATATTGATAGAATAAAACATAAAAACCAACCAATCTTGTTTAACATTAATTCATATCCTCCTCTAGGTTTTAAGAATAAATCCTTCTTAAGGGTGCCTTGAAAAATTAGAATTTTCGTCTGAGGACAAGAAACTCAAAAATTAAAAAGCGCAGCATACATAGAGTATGTAAGTATTTTTTTATTCTCGCAGCAACACCGTAATCTGGCGAAAAGGCAATTTTTCAAGGTACCCTTAAGAAATAGGCTGTGCTTTATCTATAAGCATAACAGGTATGCCCTCTTTAATTTCATATAATAAAGCGCATTTATCACATATCAGGCCAGTGCCCGCATTTAACCTGATTTCCCCTTCACATTTGGGGCATCTTAAAATATCCAGTAACTCTTTGCTTAAAGTCATTACATTCCTTTCTTATGCCCCTCTGAAGCGACCGCTATCTTGAAGGATTTCTTTGGCTGTATCAAAAACAGTTTCCACAGAAATATCTGTCATGCAAGTTTTATGATCGCAGGTCTTTTTAAGGCATGGACTGCAATCAATACTGGAGCGGATAATCTTGTTTCCCTGACCATATGGTCCTGTACGCCAAGGCGCCGTAGGACCGAAAAGGGCAACTATCCTGCATCCCATTGCTGCTCCGATGTGCATTGGACCGGTATCGGTGGTAATCAGGATTGCACATCTAGTATATAGACAGGCCAGTTCCTTCAAACTGGTTTTCCCTGCCAGATTTATCGCGTCCTTTTTCATCATGCTACAAATATTGTCCAGGGCACTTCTGTCATTCCTGCTTCCGGTAAAGACTAAATCACAACCAAGATCCTGAACAAGTCTATCGGCCAGGACCGCGAACCTGTCCTCTTCCCAAAGCTTGGTTTTCCATTTGGTCATGGGATTAATAGCTATTATGGGCCTTTTTGGCTCCCCATCAGCACCCAACATATTATTAATATACTCATTATCTGAAGAAGTTACAGGTATCCGGCCCTGCCAGAGAAAGGTTTGGCATCCCAGATATTCTGTAATCCTCAAATAACGATCAATGGCATGTTCATCATAATTTACTGGTACTTGCTCCGTATAAAACAGCCCAGCTCCTTCACGCGCCCCTGCCATTCCTATTTTTCTGTGTCCTTTGGCTATACAGGTTAACAGGCCGCTCTTTAAAAGACCCTGAAGATCTATCACCATATTATAATTCAGGGATCTTGTTTTTTGAATAAGACCTTTGGCTTCATTCATTACATTCATGAATTGGGAGGTTTTAAAAATATTCTTCTGCCAGACTTTCCTTTTGGAAATTATCAGATTATTCAGGGCAGGATGTCCTTTTATAATTGAAGCAGCCTCCTGCTCTACTATCCAGTCTATCAAAGCATGAGGAAATTCATTCCTTATGACCTCTAAAAATGGCAGGGAATGAACCACATCACCAATAGAGCTTAGTTTAATAATTAATATTTTTTTATTATGGTCTTTCATTATACATCATCAATGATCTAAAAGACTGATGATCTCAGAGGCAACCCTTGGAGCCCAATCATCGCCTCTGTCATGATGGACTACCCCCAGTACTTCCTCCAGGCTGGTAATACCATTTGAGGCCTTATAAAAGCCATCCTCTAAAAGTGAAATAAAATTTGTTGTTTGACGGGCCAGATGACGTATTTTATAGCCAGATTTTCTGGACAGGATGGCTTCCCGAACAGGATCATTGATCTCTAAAATCTCATGAATTGTGGTCGACCCTTTAAAACCAGTCTGATCACAAAATTCACAGCCCACAGATTGATAAAAAAGATGTTTTTTAGTATCTACATCCATAATATTAAAGTTGGTGAATAATTCATTGGGAGGAGAATATGGCTTTTTACACTTGGGGCAAAGTATCCTGATTAACCGTTGGGCTACTACGGAAACGTCCGCAGAAGAAATCAAATAGGCTTCACCACCCAGATCCATCAACCTTAAAAGGGGCGAGATTATATCCTTTGTATAAAAGCTGCTTAAGACCTTATGCCCGGACAAAGCGGAAAATACTACTGCCTGGGCTGTTATTGAATCATTTATTTCATCCACCATAATTACATCCGCGTCCCGATTTATTATTGATCTTGATAAATTAGCATATATATCCATCCTGGAATCTACTTGCATTTGAATGATACCTTTAAGGGGATATTTAACCTTGTCCTCAAATGTGATGATCACCTTGTCGGGTTTGTTTAAATATTGAAGGGAGCCATAAAGAGTAGTTGTCTTACCTGAGCCTGTCAAACCGCTAAGGAGTAAAATTCCAGAAGAAGATTTTAAGATTTGTTTATATCTGGCAAGATGTAAGGGTGAAAAACCAATCTCTTCCAGATCAAAAATGTTTCTTTGTCCAGAAAGGATTCGAATAACTATATTATCTCCATTGATTGAGGGGTAAATCAGGATCTTTAAAATTAAAGTCCTTCCAGATATATTCGCCTGAATCTTGAACTCTCTGTTTTTATTTAATTCATCAATCCCGCCCATGGTCATTATATGGGCGGTAATTTGATCCATAAATTCCTTTGGCAAATCAGTCTTGTGGGATAGGGCGCCGTTTACCCTGTTTCTAATATGTATGATATCAGCTTGTGGCTGGATATGGATATTTGTGGCGCCCTCCTTAACAGCAGAGGATATTATATGACTGATAATATTTTGAATATTATCTTTGCGATCTTTTAGATTTATATGTTCATTCTCTGCTCGTTGATCACCGATATGACCTTTTTCGCTTTCGTCGGAAGGACTTGAACTTTTTTGAAAGAGTTCATCGATTAGGCCCTTAATGGCAGATCTGCTGCCAATTACAGGAGTAACTTGACAACGAAAAAGTTTACTGAAGTCCTGGATAGTTTCCTCTGAAAGGGGATTAGCCATAATAATCGTAAGAATTCCATCTTTCCTGAAGACTGGAACGGCCTCGCTCCTGCGCAAGAAAGTTTCTTTTACCTTTAGGCCCAGATCAGGATCTATAAGCTTGATATCCGGTTCGGCCCTGGGTATTCCCAATTGGGTACTCAAGCAATGAACAAATTGAGACTCGGTTATCATCCCAAGCTCAATCAATAGTTCCCCTATTTTCATTTTTGAACTCTTTTGCTTTTCCAGGGCCTCATTCAATTGAATCGGTGTAATGAGAGACATGTTGACCAGGATATCACCAAATTGTAATCGGTATTTATAGGTTTTAAGAACCTGAGACAATTCGTTATCTGATAAAAAGCCCATACGGACACATAATTGTCCAAGAGGCTCATATTGGCTGGCCTTTTTTTGATAAGTCAGGATGTCTCCTAGCTGCGATTGAGTAAGATACCCTGCCTCAATCAGGACACTACCGATTTTAACCTTTTGAGATTCCTTTTCTGTAGCCATTTTTTTTTACTCCTTAAAGATGATGTCGTTAAAAAACCCCGACTATTGCTTTTAAGAGAATAAAATGAATGATATCCTTCTCTCTGTAGGGTGCCTTGAAAAAATAGAATTTTAGTCTGAGGATAAGGAACGCAAAAATCAAAAAGCGCAGCATACATAAGGTATATGAGCATTTTTTTATTTTCGAAGCAACACCGTAATCTGACAAAAAGGCAATTTTTCAAGGTGCCCTTGATTTTATATGCAATTACTACTCCTTATTTTAATGAGCATAACATATTGCCATATTCATCTATTGTAGCGATTATACTTGGAGGAATTACAGTTGTAGCCGAATATTCAACCACAATGGCAGGCCCTTTAATCTGGTTTCCGTTTAGCAAAAGATTTCGCTTGTAAACTGGCGTTTTAATTGTTTTATTTTCAAAAATGACAGCAGTCCGCCCCTTCACAGCATTACTAACCGGCTGCCATGATCCATTTTTGATCTTTGCAAGCACAGGCTTTTCAGGTTTTCCTCTGGCCCGAACCCTGATATTGACAATCTCAAGGCTGGCGTCACGGTTCAAATAACCATATTTTTTCTCATGAAGCTGGTGAAAACCTTCAATATATTCGGGACTAAAGGGCACCATAATTTCATAAGACTGTCCTGCATAACGCATATCAAGATATTTTTCCAAAATCACATCATTTTTTTTCAGCCCCTCATCAAGAAGTTCACGGGCCCCCTGTTTTGCCATTTGGTCAAAAAACCGAATCAATTCGTTGAAAGAAATTGTAGACTGATTTCGCATAATTGTTCGAGAATAATCCTTGATCACATCAGCCAAAAGCATACCAATGGCAGAAAGTATCCCCGGGTTTCGCGGAATAATGACCCGATGAATATTTAATAATTCGGCCAAAAATATGGCATGCATGGCACCAGAGCCTCCAAAAGCAAAGAGTGTGAATTCCCGTGGATCATAGCCCCTTTCCAAAGAGATCACACGAATAGCCTTTTCCATGGCTGCATTGGCAACCATAAGAATCCCCTCTGCCAATTCAACAGTAGAAAGGCCAGCCTCACTTGCCATTCTGGCAAATGGTTCCATTAGCCTTTCCCTCTTAAGGGGCATTATTCCTCCCAGAAAATGCTCGGGGATTAGTCTTCCTAAAAAAAGGTTTGCGTCTGTTACTGTAATTTGACTGCCGCCCTTACCATAACAAATGGGGCCAGGAACAGCTCCGGCACTGGCCGGACCAACCCTGAGAGCGCCACCATCATCTATATAGACTATGGATCCGCCTCCTGCCCCCACGGTATTGATATCTATCATGGGAACCTTGACAGGGAAATCAGCTATCCTTGATTCAGTAGTAAGACCAATATGTCCATCAATAAGCCCCACATCGGTAGAAGTTCCTCCCATATCAAAAGTGATTATCTTGTCCAGGCCTGCAAGCTGCCCTATCGCAAATGCCCCGACAAGACCTCCGGCAGGGCCTGACAGGATTGTTCTTACAGGCTCCCTGGAAGCAGTTTCAGCAGAAATGTTTCCCCCGTTGGACTGCATAATGGAGAGTTTATCCTTTTTCTCAAGGCCATCTGTAAGGGCGCCAAGATACGACTGCATCCTGGGTGCTACATAGGCATTTATCAAGGTTGTAGATGTCCTTTCATACTCCCGAAATTCAGACAAAATCTTATGGGAAAGAGAGATTGAAATCCCAAGTGGTTTCAATAAATCACCAATTATCTCTTCATGGGCAGGATTATTAAATGAAAAAAGAAGGCAGACTGCCACAGATTGAACTTGCCGGTTTTTCAGATCATCAAGCAGTTGAGCTGCTCCTGAGAGATCCAGTGGTTCCAGTTCTTTCCCTGTATGCAGAATCCTTCCTTTGATACCAAAGCGCAGGTCAGAAGATACCAAGGGCGGTATCTTCCTGTAGTTCAGGTCATATAAACGAGTCCTGTTCTGTCGGCCAATTTCAATAACATCTTCAAAACCTTTATTCGTAATCAGGGCAGTCCTGGCTCCTCTGCGTTCCAGAATGGCATTGGTAGCCACAGTAGAACCATGGATGATCTTTTTTTGTTTATGGTCTGCAATATGTTTTAATCCTTCAAGAACAGCCCATGCGGGATTGGAAGGAGTCGATGGAATTTTATAGACTTCCCAGGAATCATCAGCCTGATATATAAAATCAGTAAAGGTACCCCCTGTATCGACACCAATAGTAATCACCTGGCTCTCCTCCAGGGTAATTGATATACTTGCAGCTGATCATTATCGTATCGAATAGTGAGNAGAAAATCAAAGAGATCTCTTTGAAGGCAAAAAAGGGGATCTTCATTGGGCAAAAAGGCATTTTNACCCTGGATAAACTGTTGAGCAGTGGGTTGAAAAACAACTTCCCGCAATGCCTTTACATGATCATAGGNCTTGCCGGTAAGGAGATGCTCCAGATAATCAGCGCAAGCCTCATCTTCAGGGGCAGGCCATTTTGCCCCATCTCCCATGGCCACCAGAGTTACTTGATCCGGATTTAATTCCAGGATACAGGCGGCCAGGGACTTAGCCAGCATAAAGCTGCCCAGATAGATCTGATCCGTATTTTTAAAGGCGGCAGTTACACCGGTTACTCCAGCCGTACTGCGATGGATAACCGTTTTATTGGAAAAAAAAGACTCACCTTTCATGATCACTTCTGAAGGTGAGTTTCCCATGTCTGCTCCTTCCATGGGAATTCCATTGATTTCACCTACCAGAATATATGATGGGTTAGAACGCCGCAAGGCAAGAGCCTTTTCAGGATCCGCTTCTAGGATAACTTTTTGAGCGTTAAAATGAAAAAAGAGAGGCTCACAGGAAAATGCCCTGAAAACATCGATAATAACTGTTAACCCCACAGCAGTTCTTGCGCCTTCTGCACAACTTTTTCGAATAATCTTCATCTCTTCTTAATCCGGCAATATAGTAAAAAAACCTGTAACTATTTAGCTCTTTGTTTCATATATAATACCAAATTATGCTTTTGCAGTTTATCAGCTATTAGCATCTTTTTATAGTATTGGCACAGTGGTTGGATTACAAATATAACGCGCGAATGCAGAACGGACGGAACAGAGTTCTGCTCCGCTCAACTCGACGTTGACTTAAGGCCACCTCTAAAAATTGCCTTTTCGCCAGATTACGGTGTCGCTGCGAAAATAAAGAATGCTCACATACCCTATTTATGCTGCGCTTTTTGATTTTTGCGCTCCTTGTCCTTAGACGAAAATTCTAGTTTTCATTCAGGCATTAAATATTTAAATTGCCAGGGGTTCGGGGAAAAGGAATAACATCCCTGATATTGGAAAGTCCGGTTACCAATTGAATAAGACGTTCAAAACCAAGACCAAAACCTGAATGGGGCACCGAACCAAATTTTCTTAGATCCAGATACCACCAGTAATCCTCCACCTTAATACCCTGAGCCCGCATCCTCTCATGAAGCAAATCGTAGTTTTCTTCTCTTTGGCTGCCTCCGATTATTTCCCCAATTTTGGGAAGCAATAGATCCATAGCCCGCACGGTCTTGCCATCTTCATTGAGTTTCATATAAAAAGGCTTGATTTCCTTGGGATAGTCAACCAGAACAAGGGGGCCATAAAAGACCTTTTCACAAAGATATCTTTCATGCTCCGACTGAAGATCTAATCCCCATTTAACAGGAAATTCGAACTTTACTTTGGCCTTTTCCAGGATACCAATCGCTTCAGTATAGGTTATAAATTCATCCTCCATGGAAACAAGATCATTGATGGTTGCAAGGAGAGTTTTATCAACAAAATTGTTGAAAAACTCCAGATCATCCTCGCAATTATCAAGAACATAGGAGAATAAATATTTCAAAAACTCAACTGCCAGTTTGCAATTACCCATGAGATCACAGAAGGCCATCTCCGGCTCAACCATCCAGAATTCAGCCAAATGCCGGGAAGTATTCGAGTTCTCCGCCCTGAAAGTAGGCCCGAATGTATACACATCAGACAATGCCATGGCATATATTTCACCTTCAAGCTGACCACTTACAGTAAGATTTGCCGGAACACCAAAAAAATCGTCCTCAAAAAATACTTTGCCATCCTTTTTGGGAACACTATCAAGCTCAAATGTAGTGACCCTGAATGTCTCTCCAGCGCCTTCACAATCGCTGCCTGAAATAATCGGCGTATGGATATAATAAAAACCTTTTTCCTGAAAAAATTTATGAATGGCAAAACTTAATGCATTTCTTATCCTTGCCACCGCCCCAAATGTATTGGTTCTGGGTCTTAAATGAACAATGCTGCGCAAATACTCAAAGGAATGCCTCTTTTTTTGAAGAGGATATCCCTCTGGATCAACCTGGCCGATGATCACAATCTCATCAGCATGTAATTCTGTTTTTTGGCCTTTGCCAAGGGAATCAAAAAGCTTTCCGGTAGCTGAAATAGCGCTGCCGGTTTGTATTTTAAGGATTTCGCTCTGATAATTAGAAAGAGTTTTATCCGCTATAATCTGAAGGCCTTTTAGAGATGAACCATCATTAACCTCAATAAACGAAAAGCCACCCTTGGAATCTCTTTTGGTCCTGACCCAACCCATTATAGTAAAACAGGCTCCAATCTTGCCAGACTTGATTAATTGAGCAATCCTGGTTCGTTTCATCTTTTCCCCTTATAGCTTTCAATAAACGTTACCCCTCCCTTTTTTCAAAATCAGCCATAAAATCACTTAAGGCCTTGACTTGTCCGATCCCTGTCGCATTATAAATAGAGGCACGACAGCCTCCCACAGAACGATGGCCTTTAAGGCCTCCAAATCCATGCTCTAGCGCCTTAGCAACAAATTTCTTTTCCAGCCCTTCATCAGCAAGCCTGAAAGTAATATTCATTAATGAACGGCTATCCTTGTCAGCGGTTCCCTTATAGAATCCAGAGGCATCAATTAAGTCATAAAGAAGAGTCGCTTTTTCACGATTGATCTGATCCATCCTGTCTATGCCGCCAATGGTCTCCTCAATCCAGCGAAGCACCAAACTAATAGTATAAATCACAAAACATGGCGGAGTATTGAACATAGAGTTCTTTTCAGCAAAGGTGGAATATTTTAGCATNGAAGGTAAACTGGATGGAATCCTGTCCAGCATATCTTTTCGGATAATAACCATAGCTGTGCCGGAAGGGCCTATGTTTTTTTGAGCGCCGGCATAGATGAGACCAAAGGGAGACGCATCAAAAGGACGACTCATTATATCCGACGACATATCACAAATCAATGGAACTCCACCTGGATCAGGAAACTTTGTCCATTGGGTACCCTTGATGGTATTATTAGAGGTAAAATGAAGATAGGCAGCATTACCATCTTCCCTGATATCATATGGGATACAGGCAAAATTACGCTCCTCTGAAGAGGCCAGTACCCGAACATCCTTTCCCTGAACTTCAGCCTCCTTGATAGCCTTCGTAGACCAGGTGCCTGTATTAATATAATCTACAGGCTTATTTTCAAGGCTTAGATTCATAGGGATCATACAAAATTGCAAGCTTGCCCCCCCCTGGATAAAAAGAATCTGAAAATCATCCCCAAGATTCAAAAGTCGTTTGGTACGTTCAATCGCCTCATTTATTATTTCATCAAACCATTTTGATCTATGGCTTATCTCCAATATGGACATACCAGAACCATTCAGATCAAGAAATTCTTCCCTTATTTGCTCCAAAACGGGTAATGGCAAAGCAGCAGGGCCAGCATTAAAATTGTTAATTCTATTTGTCATTATTTGATATTCCTATCTTTTTTATCATCTTTTTTACTATTTGAAGGATCTCCGCGTCCTTTTCAAATGGAGGCCTGCCATCCAGATCAGCATCAATAATTTCGGTTCTAAAAGGCAAAAACCCAAGGAATTGAAGGTCAGGCATTTGTTTCAGCAGAAATTGTTTATCTGTATCAGAACGGATCTTGTTCCCAACAAANCTCAAATTTTTAACACCAATATCATTTGCGAGACGTTTAATCTGATACGCTGTTTCAACACTCCTTCTTCCAGGCTCAACCACTA
>JGI24724J26744_10002299_pt1 | contig 12739 bp, 10 predicted proteins | sample Cruoilmetagenom7_FD_26744 | JGI IMG/M metagenome (IMG submission 26744)
CCGCGCTTGCCATCTTCTGCTTTAAAAATTGTTTGATGCCGAAACTTTTCCAAAGTGTTCGTGTGAGGGTTCACTCTAAATACAATATCGCCCCCTTTCCCTCCAGTTCCACCATCAGGACCGCCGCGGTTAACATATTTTTCCCGCCGGAAATGGACGATACCATCACCGCCTTTTCCAGATTGAACTTCAATGACCACTTCATCAATAAACATAAACTAATTATAAAGCAGGTCACAATATTAACAGACAGGTCTTCGTTATGAAACGAAGACCTGCATTAGTCACTTTTTACCAAATTTCTTCTCTAGTAATTCTCTTAGCGTAGGTTGACCAATTTCTTGTAATTCATATCTTACTCGCTGCAATGGTTTGTTTACTTTAATAATCCGTGTAAGATCAATTGGTGTTGCTGAAATAATCATTTCAACATCAGCGCGATTAATTGTTTTTTCAAGATCAGAAATCATCGCATCTCCATATCCCATTGCGGGAAGAATTGGACCAGTGTTAGGATATTTCTCATAAGTTTTTGTGATTGATCCTACAGCATAAGGACGCGGGTCAACAATCGATGACGCTCCGAATCGCCGTGCCGCTACCCACCCAGCACCATATTTCATCTCTCCATGTGTCAGGGTTGGTCCATCTTCAATAACAAGAACCCGCTTACCTTTAATCTCCTCCGGTTTATCGACAAAAAGTGGTGATGCAGCTTCAATCACTACTGCATCTGGATTTAAATCTCTAAGAGATTTTCTTACTTTTATTACACTTTCAGGATCTGCAGTATCAACTTTGTTAATCACAAAAATATCAGCCAGATTAACATTTGTTTCACCAGGATGATACAAAGTTTCATGGCCAGGACGATGTGGGTCAGCAACTACAATAGCAAGGTCAGAAATATAAAAAGGCAAATCATTATTTCCGCCATCCCATAAAATAATGTCAACCTCTTTTTCAGCTTGAGCTAAAATATCCGCATAATCTACCCCTGCATAAACAATAACACCATTATCAAGATGCGGTTCATACTCCTCCCGCTCCTCAATAGTGCAGGCATGCTTATCCAGATCATCATAAGATGCAAACCGCTGAACTCGCTGTTTCACTAAATCACCATAAGGCATCGGATGGCGAATTGCAGCAATTTTATACCCCAAATCGATAAGAATTTTGGATACCCGTCGGGTGGTTTGGCTTTTCCCAGAACCTGTACGCACAGCACAAACTGTAACAACGGGTTTATGTGATTTTATTTGGGTGCTATGTATACCCATTAAACGGAAATCCGCACCTGCAGCTAAAACCAAAGAAGCTTTATGCATAACATACTCATGTGGAACATCACTATATGCAAAAACAACTTGTTCGATATTGTTTTTTTTGATTAGATCAATCAACTCTGTTTCCGCATAAATAGGAATTCCTTCAGGATACAACGAACCAGAAAGTTCTTTGGGATATTTCCGGCCTTCAATATTTGGTATCTGGGTTGCAGTAAATGCAACCACTTCATAACCCTGATTGTCACGGAAAAAAACATTAAAATTATGGAAATCTCTTCCAGCCGCCCCCATAATAATTGTACGAATTTTTGCCATTTAATCTCCTTAATAAGTTTGTTTACATTACTTCAGGCACTTTTATTCCCAGCAAGCTGAGACTATTAATGATGACTTGTTTTGTCCCCGCCACAAGACGCAACCTAAATTCCTTAGTTTTTTCATCCGCGTTGAGTACGGGGCATTTATTATAGAAATTACTGAATGCCCGAGCAACCTCAAAAGAATAATTCGCAATTAGAAGCGGTCTTAGATCTTTAGCTGCCCTTTGAACTTCCTGGGGAAATCGCCCAAGCAAATCGATCAACCCGATTTCATCTTCTGATAGTTTATATCCAATATCCTTACTTTCGGGAAGGGAAAAATGTACTTTTCTGAGTATGCTATTTGCCCTTACTGCTGCATATTGAATATAAGGTGCTGCTTGCCCATTCACGTTCATTGCAGCTTCCCAGTCAAACGTGATCACCTTCGTATTGTCTCTAGAAAGAAGAGAATATTTTATCGCCCCAATCGCCACTTGTTGTGCAATATCCTTTTTCAGGTTTTCATCTAAACCCGCGTTCTTATCTTCAACAATTTTATAGGCTCTCTTTTCCGCTTCAGAAATTAAATCTTCTAGCAGGACGACTGTTCCCTCTCTGGATGCAATTGTCACATTACCAGGAAGATTCACGATCTCGTATGCCAAATGGTAGCAGTCCTTTGCCCATTTATTTCCCATCAGGTCAAGTATTTTGAAGACTTGCTTCATATACAGGGATTGGCGAACATCTATCACATAAATTGATCTGTCTAGATCAAATTCGGAGAATTTCATAATTGCTAAGGGGAGATCTTTTGTTGGATACAGGGACGTACCATCAGATCGCAATATAACCAACACGCGATATTCTTCTTCAGTGCCTAAAATTGCATCGAGATCAACAATGACCGCACCTTCCGGACGTTCGTCCTGGGCAATATCATCACTGATTAATTGGTCAACAATTATTTTTCCCGGTTCCTCAAGTTCACTTTCGAAATACACCTTATCAAATTTAATTCCCAGTAATTCATAGACCTCATCAAAAGCTTCTAATGACCACTGCCTGGTTTTTTTCCATAATTCAACAATTTCTAAATCCTTTTCATCCCAAAGTTTAAATAATTCACGTACCTGGGTTTCATACTCTGGATTATCATCAATCTTTTTTGCTGCCTCAGCATATAATCCCCCCATCCATCGGGTCTTTCCCTCCTGCGGAGGTATCTCTCCGCTGTGGAATTTCAAATAATTCCACAGCCATTTAATTACATGCAAACCAATGTCCCCAATATAGTTAGCTCGCACAACATCAACACCAGAGAACTCAAGTATTTCACAAATAGATGAGCCTAAAACCATGTTCCGAAGATGTCCAACATGAAAAGCTTTGTGGGTGTTTGGTTGGGAATACTCGATCATGACCTTCTTGCCTGTAGAATACCCGCACCCAAACCTATCTCCTTTATTAATTGCTTCGTCAATTACTCGCTTCGCGAATACAGCAGAATCATAATAAAGATTTAAATATCCATTTACTGCTTCTACTTTTTCAAACGCGGGCGGCAGCTTGAGCGCTACTGCAATTTGATCAGCAATTTCTATAGCACGCTGGCGAACATCTATTCCTTTTTGCTCTCTAGCTTCAAAGGAGGCGATTGAAAAGAATGAGGTAGAAATTCCCCAGTGCCCGCTAAAAGGTATCCAAACCCATTTAAACGGTTGTTTAGATATACCTTTGTTTTCAAGGATATTTTCAATTTGTGCCTGGATCTCATTTTGTTCTTTTTCAAACATATATTTCAACCTTTATAAATAAAAAAAACGGGAAGATGATTAATCTCCCGTTATTTTAACTCAATCGAATAATTCAGATTACTTATCTAATGAAGCTAATTGTTTCATTAAGCGGCTTTTTCTTCTTGCCGCGTTATTCTTGTGAATAATGCCCTTTGCTGCCGTGCGGTCGAGTTTAACAATTGCTTTGTTAACTTCCTCAACAGCTATATCCTTGTCACCAGCAATAATCGCGTTACGGGCATTGCGGACTTGCGTACGCGCACTTCCCCGGTAAACTCGATTATGTATACGGCGTTTTTCATTTTGCCGATTTCTCTTAATTGCAGACTTTATGTTTGCCAAAACTTCCTCCGGTATTAATTCTACTCAAGACCATATATTTTACTAAACAGTCAACAAAATGTCCAGAACTAAATCCCAAGCGGAAATGCTTATTGCAATTTATTAATAGTTTCGTTTATTTTTCCTCAAGGGCAACAAGGCCTGGGAGTTGAACTCCTTCAAGCATCTCAAGGGAAGCACCCCCACCAGTTGAAATATGACTGATCTTGTCAGCTAAACCAGATTTTTTAATCGCTGATGCGGAATCTCCCCCGCCAATGATACTTATCGCCCTACTATTAGCAACACCATTTGCTATTTCAAATGTTCCCTTTGCAAAATTTGGCATTTCAAAAACACCCATCGGGCCATTCCATACAATTGTGCCTGCTTCAGATATAACCTTGTTAAATTTTTCAATTGTCTCGGGTCCGATATCAAGGATTCTCCAGCCTTCGGGTATAGGGCCTACAGACATAACCTTGAATTTTGCTTCATCATTAAAATCATCCGCGATGACAACGTCAACCGGTAGTCTGAGTTTTGTTCCACCAGATTCCACCAATTCCCTGGCGATTTCTAACGCATCATCCTCAACTAATGAATCGCCAACAGGATACCCCTGTGCTTTGAAAAATGTGTTCGCCATTCCGCCCCCAATTAACACCGTATCTGCTTTTTCTAACAGATTCTTAATTACATTTATCTTATCGCTCACTTTAGCACCACCGAGAATTGCGACAAAAGGTTTTCTCGGTTTTTCAATTGTTTGGTCTAAATATTCAATTTCCTTTTCCAGTAATAATCCGGCGACAGCTGGAAGATACTCGGATACACCCACATTTGATGCATGAGCCCGGTGAGCAGTTCCGAAAGCATCGTTCACAAATACATCAGCATAAGATGCGAGTTCCTTAGCCATTTCAGGATCATTCTTCTTCTCTCCATCATGAAATCGTGTGTTTTCCAGAACCAAAATTTCCTTTTTCTCCAATTTTTTTACGGCATCTTCAGCAACAGGACCGACACAATCCGCAGCAAAATAAACTTTCTCACTGATTAATGTGTCCAAATATTCCGCGACTGGTTTAAGACTGAAAGCAGGTTCCGATCCGTTTTTTGGTCTCCCTAGGTGGGAGCATAAAATAAGTGATGCCCCCTTATCGAGCAGGTATTTAATAGTTGGCAGAGCAGCCAGGATGCGTGTATCATCAGTTATCTTCCCGTCTTTTACAGGTACATTAAAATCAACCCTCACTAAGACGCGTTTACCCTTTACATCAATATCTCTTACGGTTTTTTTATTGAACATTCTTACCTCTTCATCAAATAACAAAAGACGCAATCTGGATTGATCTTTTTTCAGACTACGTCTTTATAATTCCCTCTGAAATAACTAAAGTGTTTTGGCAATCATCGCAGCCAGGTCTGCTGTCCTGCAAGAATAACCCCACTCATTATCATACCAGGTTACAACTTTAGCGAGATTTCCGCCAACCACCATATTAGATTCAAGGTCAACAATTGAAGAACGCGGATCACCCTTGAAGTCCATTGATACCAATGGTTGGTCGAATTCGCCGGTACTGACTCCTAAAATGCCTTTCAGAGACGTCTCAGATGCCTTGATAAAAGCATCATTTAGTTCTTCTTTTGTGATAGATTTTTCAATATTTACAACCATATCAACAATGGAAACTGTTGGGGTCGGAACACGTAAAGCATAACCATCAAATTTACCCTTCAATTCGGGAATTACCAAAGCAACCGCTTTTGCCGCGCCGGTTGTTGTAGGGATAATATTAATAGCTGCAGCACGTGCTCTTCTTAGTTTTGGATGCCCTGAATCCAGGATCATTTGGTCATTCGTATAAGAGTGAATGGTTGTCATTGCACCACTCTTAATGGTAAATAGATCATTTACAACTTTCGCTGCGGGTGCTAAACAGTTTGTTGTGCAGGATGCATTCGAAAGAACATGATGTTTTGCGGGATCGTATTTGTCATCATTCACGCCTAGTACTATTGTTAGGTCTTCATTCTTCGCTGGGGCACTGATAATAACTTTCTTGGCGCCGCCTTTTTTGATGTGAACATTCGCACCAGGTTTCCCGTTTGGGTCACCAATCGCATCTCTGAAAATTCCGGTAGCTTCAATTACGATCTCAACACCAAGGTCTTTCCAAGGAAGATCTCCTGGATTTCTCTCAGCAAACACTTTAATTGGTTTTCCATCTATAACAAGTTCATTACCCTTAACTTCAACTGTCCCGTCATACATACCATAATTTGAATCATATTTGAATAAATGTGCATTCGTTTTAACATCAAAGAGATCATTAACTCCAACAACTTCTAATTCACTTCCATGTAATTTATTAATTGCCTTAAACACCTGGCGTCCAATTCTGCCAAACCCATTAATACCAACTTTTACGGTCATTACCTACCTCCAATTATTTTTTAGATCTTACCACTTAAAAACAACTTAAATATTCCACCTAGCCAAGGGTATCATTGTTGTTATTTATGAGTGGACCTGTTCGCTCAAGGTAAAGATCTGTGATAACCTCAGCCAACCTTTTCGGATCATGACGCCAAGGATTTCCAGCATCTGCTATTGACGCAAAATACACGGAATGTTGTTCCTCTAGTTGTGAGTCGGGAAGAACAGCTTCAACACCTTTTGGCATTTTCAAGTGGGAATCAGAATCACAAAGAATGATATCAAAATGAAGGTCTTCGATATGTTTCTCAATCGCTTGAATATGGTCACTCCAAGTATATCCAATAGTTTCCCCTTCCTGGTTTGCAACATTACAAACAAAGAACTTAAACGCTCTACTTGATCTTATTGCATCCGCCAATCCTGGAACCAGCAAATTAGGGATCACACTGGTATATAAACTCCCCGGACCAATTATAATCAATTCTGCATTCAATATCGCCTGAACAGCTGGTGGAAAAGGAAGTGGGTTGCTGGGTTCAAGCCAAATGTGTTCTATTTTTCCATCGATTTTTGGAATTGTGCTTTCCCCAACCACATTTATTTCCCTGCCTTCATCTGGCAAATTGATTTCCGCAACCAGTTTGACATCATGCAGAGTTGCAGGAAGCACACGTCCCTTTACAGCCAGAACACGGCCAGATTCGGCTACTGCTTCTTCAAAACTCCCCGTGATATCAGCGAGGGCGCTGATAAAAAGATTTCCAAGTGAATGACCATTAACTCCTGCTCTTTCACCAAATCTATACTGAAACACATGCGATAACATCTCTTCGTCATCTGCCAAAGCGGTTAGGCAATTCCGAATATCACCTGGTGGAAGAATACCCAAGTTCTTGCGTAATTCACCTGAAGAGCCGCCATCATCCGTAACTGTCACGATCGCTGTTAAATTATGTGAGTACTTTTTCAGTCCTCTAAGTAGTGAAGATAATCCTGTCCCTCCTCCAAGCGCAACGATCCTTGGTCCTTTTTTCCGTCGCCGGTAAGTGGAAAGAGTATCCAATAATGGTTGACCAGGTTTTAGAAAGGGTTTCAATACTGATCTGTTTAGTTCAATTAATCCAAAAAATAAAATTAAAACACCGACAACGCCATAGATCATTGACCGCAACCATCTCGGATAGTTGGAAAGAGAGATAGTAATTAAAGCTTCTCGAATCCACCCTACAGATGTGCCTCTATAGATATCTAACGCAAAGAATGCCAAACCCAAAGCAATTAAAGTGGTTCCTATTAAAACTACAACCAGCCACCTTTTAATGCCAATCCCTGGAGTTAACCATCTACGAATTTGGGAAAGAAGATTCTTTAATTTATCATTTAAGTATGTGTTTTTTCTGGACATGCAAAAAAATAATAGCAGTCTTTCTTTCAATAGTCAACCGGCTGCAAGACACGCTATAATAATTCCATGGAAATTTTGATTGATGTCGACGTTGGTTATTCAAACATAATAAGTACTTATTATCCTGTTGTTCATATCCAACGCAGGACAAAATAACTCCGAGAAACCTTTTTGTGATACCCTGTTATAAATATAGATTTTTTAAGAAAATATTAATAAATTACATACTTATATTTGATATAAAAAGAGAATGCTACCAGACCTTAGAGTAAGACAACGCGATTATCTATTAGAAATCTCAAGGGCGCTCACCCAAGAGCTTGATCTAGACACGTTATTAGAGCGCATACTTAAAATTTCAATTGAAATGTTATCTGGACAAGCAGGTTTAATCCTCCTTCGAGGAGAACAGGGTGGTTGGCAGTTACAAGTATCTGAAGAAATCTCGCCTGCTTTTATCAAAGAATTATCACCAATTTTAAAAGAAATACCTGACAGTGAAAATCCTGAGCAATTTGAAATACCGGAAGTTAATCGAATATTGAGGAAATTCACCTTTGATACCACACTTGGTTTATTAAGTGGTGTTGGGCTGCCATTAGTCACTCAAAAAAGAGTGGTTGGTTTAATTTTTATATTCCGCGGATATCCGGGAATGTTCTCTACAAATGACAAAAACATTCTTAGTAGTTTTGCAAACCAGGCAGCCATCGCTGTAAGGAACGCCCAGCTTTATACAACTGTCTCCGCAAATAAACAGCGCTTGGATGCAATTCTTGATAGTGCAGCCGATGGAATATTACTCATTAGCGCAAATCAAGTGATAGAAAGATGCAACACTGCTTTTTCGCGAATGATTGGCGCACCAGCTGAGGAAATTCAAGGGGAAATTCATGGGGATGTCCTTATATTTGAGAAACTTACACGGAAATTAACTTTAGAAGACGCAATAGCTGGCGGATGGCCCCTAACCCCACATGCACAATTATACGTAGAAGGTGATCTAAAAAGAAAAGGCTCACCTTCGCTTCCAGTAGGGATCACATACGCACCACTGCTCTCTCCTAAGGGCATTCTTCTCAGTATTATCGCTTCGGTCCGAGATATCACACGATTCCGTCAGGCAGATGAAATGAAGAGCACTTTCATTTCTGTAATCAGTCATGAATTAAAGACACCGGTTGCTTTGATTAAAGGATATGTCTGCACACTACTAAGGGATGATGCCGAGTGGGACAGCGACTTCTTTAACGAAAGCCTTACAATCATTGAAGAAGAAGCCGATCGATTGAGTCAATTGATTGAAAACTTATTAGACGCAACAAGACTTCAGGCGGGTGGCGTGACTTTAAAAAAATCTGAAATATTCCTCCCCGGCATCTCTAAAAGATTAGCTAAAAAATTTCAAACTCAAACAAAAGACCATGAAATTATCGTGAATTTTCCTGACGATTTTCCTGTATGCTTTGCGGATGAGTCCAGAATTGAACAAGTGATCATTAACTTAATTTCTAATTCTATAAAGTATTCCGATAAGGGAAAAATTCTCGTCAGCGGTGGTACACGAAAAGATATTCTGATAACTTGTATCAGTGACGAGGGACCGGGTATTGCCCCCCAGGATCTCCCCTTTGTTTTTGATCGCTTTTATAGATCTGCAGACGCTTTACGAAATAAGAAAGGCGCTGGGTTAGGATTATATTTAGCAAAAGCAATTATTGATGCCCATAAAGGTAGAATGTGGGTTGACACTGAACATGGGAATGGCGCAAAAATTTGCTTTTCTTTGCCGCGTGTGTAAATAAAAACTCAGTTATTAATTGTTAATAAATAGAAAAAGAAAAGAGTATAAGAAATGCCGAGAACACAAACATCATGTCCTACTTGCCGACAGCCTGTTGCTGTTGAAATTCAACAGGTCTTTGATTTAGGAAAAGACCCGTTAGCAAAACAAAAAATCTTATCCAATACATCAAACTTCATACATTGTCCTTCTTGCGGATATCAAGGAATGTTAGCAGTACCAATTATTTATCATGATCCTGATAAAGATTTGCTTTTAACCTTTTTTCCTCCTGACCTCAATACCCCAGTTAATGAACAGGAAAAGCAAATTGGCCCTTTGATCAATCGCATCATAAATGAAATTCCACAAGAAAATCGCAAAGCATATTTACTCCAACCACAAAACATGTTTACATTTCAAACATTGATAGAAAAAATTCTTGAAGCTGATGGAATTACCAAGGAAATGATTGTTGATCAGCAAAAAAGAATCGATTTATTAGATAAATTAATCAAAACACCTAANGAAAATCGTTTAGCTATCTTTGAACAGGAAAAAGAAATTATCGATATAAATTTCTTTTCAATCCTATCCAGAATCGTAGAATCTGCTATGGAACAGGGGGATGATAATTCACAAAAACCACTTCTTGACCTACAGCAGGATCTTTTTGAAAATACACCAGTTGGGCAAAAGTTGTTTACCCAGGCGAAAGAAACAAATTCAGCGATCAAATCTTTACAAGAAGCAAGCAAAGATGGCTTAACTAGAGAAAAGTTATTAGAAATACTTGAGAATGCGCCATCAGAAGCTCAATTATCGACAGTTGCTAGTCTTGCGCGTTCTGGGATTGATTATGGTTTTTTCCAATTGTTAAGTGAAAAGATCAATTCAACACAAGAGAAAGGTAAAAAGCAGGAGCTTACACAATTGCGTGAAAAATTACTACAGATCACACAGGAAATAGACAAACAATTCCAAGAGCAAATGAACGAAGCAAAACAATTATTAGAAAGAATTCTTTCGGTAGAAAAAATCGAGGAAGAACTTGANAAAAATTTCCGCGTTATCAATGATTTCTTTATTCAAGTNCTGCAAGCTGAATTATCTACAGCTCGAAAGGATGGAGACCTTGATCGTATTCAAAAATTAGAACGGATCATGATTGTCATCGAAAAAGCATCTGCACCAGCCGAAGAAATTAAGTTTTTCGAAAACCTTCTCGAGTTTAAAGACAAGGATGATCTTGATCAATTAATTTCGGAAAATAGCGCAAATATAAACCAGGAATTTTTAGATCTTNTGAATAACATCGTCAATCAGGTACAAAAACAAAATAACCAACCAGAATTATTAGAAAAAGTTAGAACGGTTCACAAGGCAGTTTTAAAACACTCCATGAAGAAGAATATGGAGGCAAATTAAGTCTCGAAAGAATCGTTTTTAAAAATAAACCCGACACCACGAATTGTAACAATATATTCATGTGTTGGGTCATTCTTCANAAGACGCGTTCGCAGGCGCCTTACAAGCGCATCTAATGCTTGTTCTGTGACACCCACCGCTTCATCTTCCCCCCATACTCTTTGCACNATCTTTTCACGAGAAACAACTGTATTTTCGAACTGATACANAAGAGTAAGCAATTTATATTGTGAAACAGATAGAGGAGGAATTAATTCTTTTTCNCCTATCCAAACCCTTCTTGCTTTCTCATCAAGAAATAGTTTCTGGGTTTTAATTTTCGGTGGAATCGTTCTAATATCCAGGGGCAGTGTTGCATCCGAGCTGATAAATACCAGCTCTTGGATTAATGCGATTTTTATGGCATCACCATCCCCCAGAATACATGGGATGTTTATGCGTTCACCGTTCACGTAGGTCCCGTTTTTACTATCTAGATCAACGATCCGAACTTGCCTGTCTTTTGATATTTCAAGTTTTGCGTGAAAACGAGATACTTGTCTATCAGAAATAGTAATATCACAATTCACATCTCGCCCGACAACTAATTCCTTTTTGATAACCCAATTATTCCCATTCAAGGGACCATCATGTGCAAATAAGATTGGAATATTCTGGTTGGTCTGATTCATCAATATATAAACTCGCTCATAGAAGTATAATATAGCAAATCTCATTAATAGTATTAATAAACAATTATGCATTTACTACTAAAGAAAGACGAATTGATCCGAAACCGATATCTGATAAGAAAGATTATCGGACAGGGTGGTATGGGATGTATATATCTTGCGGAAGACACCCGTCTTAGTGGGAGACTATGTGCTTTAAAAGAAGTAGTTCATGATCAAACTTTAGGTTCTGTACTCCATAGAGAGGCACAGAAACAATTCAAACAGGAAGCAACAATATTAGCCAAGCTTGACCACCCAAACCTGCCAAAAGTTTCTGACTTTTTTTCAAAAAGCAACCGGGATTACCTAATCATGGATTACATACCGGGTGATGACCTGCGTACCTTGATGCTTAAAGCCAAACACCAGAATAAGTTTCTCCGCGAGAAAGAAGTAAGGTCTTGGGCAAATCAATTGGCAGATGCGTTAATCTATCTTCACAATCAAGATCCCCCAATTTTACATAGGGATATAAAACCAAGCAATCTTAAATTAAACCCAAGTGGACTATTGAAACTTGTGGATTTTGGATTGGTTAAACTGTTGGCGCCCGGCGAGATGACCATCACAATTATTCAAGGCCAAGGAACAGTGATATATACTCCTTTGGAACAGTACGGCGGGGACGGATCCCATACAGACGTTCGGAGCGATATCTATTCCTTTGGATCAACTCTTTATCATTTATTAACAAACGCCCCTCCCGCTGATGCAAGAGCTAGATTTATAAATCCAGATGCGCTTACCTCTCCACGAAAACTGAACCTGAACATATCACTTCAAATGGAACGTGCGATTCTTTGGGCAATGCACTTACATCCTGACGAAAGACCACAAGATATGGCTCAGCTTAAAGATTATTTTACAGGAAAATCTATTGTTATTGAGAAAACCCGATCTGAAGAAATCCAAATTAGAAATTATCTCAAGAAACCATTTGAAAAAACCCTTCTCGTACTAGCCCTGGTTCTAATGACCATCAGTTTTTTCGGGTCTCTTTTTCTTTGAGCGGTTTTGTAAAACCCGATTCATTGTCCACCCAACTACTCCTCCGATCAGTACCCCAACAAAAACAGAAAAGCACAGTCTTATATACCCATCAGAGCCATATCGCGGAAAACTTCCTGGAAAATCGAAAACAAACCATGCGGTATTGAATAGTCCCCCAACAATACTACTCCCACTAATTATTATTCGATCCTCGATCAAATAATGATTACGTAACAAATAAAATATTGCCGCACCTA